>Ga0172381_10006329_pt1 | contig 11869 bp, 22 predicted proteins | sample Leawel6488metaG_FD_119754 | JGI IMG/M metagenome (GOLD analysis project Ga0172381, IMG submission 119754) | Leachate microbial communities from a municipal landfill in Southern Ontario, Canada - Leachate well 64-88 metaG | ecosystem: Engineered > Solid waste > Landfill > Unclassified | place...
TCAAACGAATCAATTTCTGAAAACGATATCGTTGCCACTCCGGTACTAAACCGCAAAAACCCGACACTGGACCTGCTCCGCAGGATAGGCCGTGAACCTTCAGCCAAAACAGGAAAAGTAAAAGATGAAAACGGGTACCGGTACATGATGTCCATGTATTTCCCTTCTCCCGGTAAGTTTTATTATCAAAAACCTACCTGGTGGTCGCTGTTTGAATCTGGCTGGTATGATTTTGCCTTACTGATCCCTGAGTATAAAAAAGCCATGCTGAACAATGGAATGACCATTAAATACATGGTTTATATCAACACTGACTATTTCCCTGCATTGTTTGCAGAAGAAGGCATAAAAACACCTGAAGCACAAAAAGCAAGGGTAAAACTGGAATATGAAAATATCAGAAAGTTTTTGTCAGGTGCATCCAATACAGGGAAAGCAACCTTCGGAAAAATAAAGTATGCTCCTGATGGAAAAGAAATCCCCATGGTAAAGATCATCCCACTTGAAAATAATTTTAAAGGCGGTGAATATATTGAGGATTCAGAAGAAGTAAGCAATATACTGGCTTATGGCACAAACATCCACGCCAGCCTGATCGGCAGCCACGGCAAATCAAAAACCATCAACGGCACCGAAGCCCGTGAACTGTTTATCATCAAACAGGCGATGCTGAAACCGTTCCGCGACCGCCTGCTGAAACCGTTGTATGTGATCAAAGCCGTGAACAACTGGCCGGAAGATATTTTCTTTACCATCCCCAACATGCAGCTTACCACGCTTGACAAGGACCCTAACGGAAGTACCACAACAAATAATACCCCGCAAGTATGAACGCAAAAAGAACAATCGGAAGGAAAATTGTTGAAATGGCTACTGAACTAAATAAAGAAGCTATGCGCAAAGGTATCAATCCGGAAGATAAAGAGCAGATCGATACACTGGTGAAAACTTACAACCGGAAATTTATCAACTGGTGCCGGAATAATATCAGGCTAAAACCTAACGAAGGTGCATTTTTAACTTACATTAATCTTTGCAGATAATGAACAGTTTATTTTCAAACACTGAAGATATCAAAACCATCATTAATGTGGTGGGCACGTTTAATTTTGATGCGGTATCTCCATATCTGGAACCGGCACAGGAACAATACCTTGCGCCATACCTCAGTGATGATCTGCTTGATGCGATCATTACCCGCTTTAACAACCCCGGCAACGATACCGACGGTGAAGCAGAAACTAACGCCGCACTTGATGCTTTGCTGCCTTATGCACAAAAGGCGCTGGCAAATTTTGCGTTTTACCTGGCAGTGCCAAAGTTGGATGTTCAGATTACCGGAGCCGGTTTTGTAGTTACCAGCAACACCACTGTTTCGCCGGCCAGCGACAAAAGAGTTTCGGCCTTCAGAACGGCCATGGAGCTTGATGGCTGGAACCTGGTGGAAAGCATGTTGAAGTTTCTGGAAAAAAACAAATCGGATTACCCAACATGGGTGGCATCAACAGCTTATACAACCACCTTCGAAACTTTTATTAACTGCGCCGATGATTTTGATAAGATCATCAGGATAAACCGGTCAAGGCTGGAATTTCAAAAGCTGATACCCGACATGATCAACGTTGAACTGTTGCGTATTGAACCGGCTATCAGCTCCGAGTTTGCCGTGGTGATCCGTAATGAGATAAAATCCGGGACCATCAGCACACGCGTACAGGCCATTTTGCCAAACATCCGCAGGGCGGTGGCATTTTATACATGGTGCGATTATGGCCGAAGCACTACCCTTTTATCAAGCAAACATCAGGACCTTGCCAATGCTTACCTGGCTTCGGTAAAACTGTTACTTGACGGCGATCCTGATACCTATACCGAGTATGCAGCAAGCACAAGCTATAATGCTGAAAAAGTTTCAGACCAGAAATTCGATAATACTGTAGATGACACAATATATGTTTTTGGAGGGTAAACTATGGCAGAACCTTATATTCACAATTTCGCCCCGGCAGTTAATTACACCACTGTTGACAAAACAACATTCCAGATTCTTGTTGGTGGCAACCCATTGGTACTAACAGGCGCATCAATATCCATGATAGTTAAAGACTCGGAAGATTCTAATAAAAAGCTTGAAGTGCTTACTACAGAAAATGGTAAGATAACCATTACCGGTACAACTCACCTGGATATCAACGAGCGTATTGTTAAATACCCAAACAGAACGGCAGAACACGGGTACGATGTTTTAATAAAGCTGCCTGGTGATAAATATAAAACGTACATAAAAGGTGTTGTTTCCATTATTGCAACTTATCAGGATACTGAATGACAGATATAATTACAGCAACGGTAATTGAAACGGAAGAAGTTGTCACGGCTATTGTAACAGGAAGTGATGAAGCCGCTATTTCTGCGACTGTTGTTGCAGGTGAAAATTCGAAAATTACTGATAGTGGCGTTGAGCATGAAGTACCTCCAGGAGGAAAATACACCTGTGAATTTGGTCCAGAAGGATTAGTCTACACCCGACGCAGTGATTATCAAGAGCCATACAGCTATAATGGCAAAGCGCCACTGGGTAGCAGCGAAGATGGTGCTATTTGGACCATTACACGACTTACCATCAGCGCGGACGGTTTGGTAACAGCAACCAGCACGGTTATCAACCAAAAATGGAGTGAACATTTAACTATTAATTATTAAAAATATGAAACGAAAATTTTCAATTATCAAAAACCATATAGGCAACGACCTGTATGCGCTTGTAATGAAGTCGTGGTTGCTTGATGAAGAAGGCGCAGAAACAGATGTGCATTCTATCGTAAAATCAGGATTGACACTCGAAGAATGTAATAGTGAAGAATTAAAATTTATTGAATAATGGCAACAAGATATGCAGTAGCAAACGGTAATTGGTCAGCATTGGCAACATGGGATGGTGGGGTTTCACTTCCGGGAGTTGGTGATGACGTTTATGCGAACGGATTTACTGTAACTCTAAACCAAAATATTATTGTTGTAAAAATTTCTACAGAAATATGTCCGATAACAAGTACTGCAGGTGGAGTTTTTATAAGGACAGGTGTTATAACGATAACATGTAATGTTGTAGCAGGAGCAACAACCTGTATTAGTGACCAAAATTCAACTTCAACATTAATTGTTTCTGGGAATGTATATGGTGGGTATAGTACAAATGCTAATGGAATTAATGCCTACTATTTAAGCACAACAACAGTTACGGGAAATGTATATGGTGGGTCGGGTTCAAATTCACATGGGATTGTACATAGTTACGCAGGATTAATATCTGTTATTGGTTCCGTAATTGCAGGTCTTGGTGGATTTGGTGCTTATATAATTTCTACTCATATAGCTGGGACTGCTGTTGTAGAATTAACTGGATATGCAGAAGGCTCGGAGTTCAAAAATGCTATTTCTAGCCCAGAAATAATTAAGGCTGTGGGTATATTTAAAAACATTAAGGCAGTAGCCCTTATGGCTCCATTTATTCTTATAAATCCGACTTCTCCGAGTGCATGGACTTTTCAATCTACAACTGGCACAGATATTATTTTATACACAGAAGATATGCTAGGATTACCAGTGGAAAGTGATGTAAGAGAAAATATTATATATGCAGGTGGTGCAAAAATAGGGACTTTTGCAGTTGCGCCACCAGCATCAGTAGCCAAGAATGTTCCAACAGACAATACAGTAGGAACATTAGAAATGACTCCGGCTGATTTTTGGAGTTATGCAACAAGAACATTAACTTTAGGCGGGCTAACAGCTCAGGAAGTTTGGGAATATGTAAATAGAACCATTACCTCCGGCGGGATAACGGCAGAACAAATTTGGAATCATTTGCTATCGGCAATACTTACCGAAGGTTCTGTTGGAAAATTATTAAAGGACTTGTTAGATGTTGCTATTAGCACACGTTTAGCGGCTACCGGATATACCGCCCCTGACAATGCCAATATCGCACTTATCAAGGCACAAACGGATAAGATACCTGATATTCCGGCAGATATAATAACAGAATTATCAACCAGCGAAGAAGATGTGGCTAAAAGGTTGCAAAACGTAGCAACAACACAAATAGTAGGAGAAATTCACGCAACATAAATATTAACCTCATAAATAAATAACAGCATGGCCCCACAAACAACATCAACAATGGTAAAAAACCTTAACTCTTATTTTCTCGGAATCTTTGTATTTGTAAAATATCCGGTACTGTTGATCCCGGCATTTATTACAATGGCGTTGAGTTACTTCTCACCGCTAAAGGGTTTTGCGCTGGCGCTAATATTGGCGGTAGTTATTGATTTTGTTTCAGGGATATGGGCCGCTAAAAAACGTGGTGAGAAGATCCGCAGCCATGTGATGCGCAATTCCGTTACTAAACTGCTTTGTTACTCACTTACCATTATCTTCTGCTGGGTGATTCAAAAAGAAGTTTTCATTTTTGAGTGGGCTAAGATTGTAAATCTGGCCACTGCCCTGATAGTGCTTTCAGAATTGAAAAGCATTCTCGAAAACTTCGGGCATATCACGGGAAATAAGGTTTTCAATAAAATATTTACTTCCATTAATAATCTATTCAAAAAAAACAATCCGGATGCGGAAAGTGTGGAAGATAATAATAACCAAAATACTCAGCCATGAACATAATCAACAAAGAAGGCCGGTTGTTGCCGCTCTTAGAATGGCAAGAACTTTATAACCTGAAAGCAGGTTCAAAACAAATTGGTAGGTTTTTCGCCATCGGAGAACATTCAATCTATGAGGAAGGCACAGTGGCGGCACCGCTTATTATGCTTCTTGATAAATACCGTGAGCTGAAGGGCGAGCCTGTGAGTATAAATTCAATGTACCGTACTCAGGAGCATCAGGAATCGCTTCACGCAGCGGGTTATCGTACCGCCCCCCCTTCGCCACATGTTGACCTGTGTATGGCTGCCGATGTTGACACCCACAGCGAGCCAGACACTTACGACAGTGTTTCGCTACTTACCAAGGCAGCCAAACAGCTAGGCTTAAAAATAAGACTGGGTTTTCATACCTACCTGGCCGATGGCAACACTTTTGTTCATGTGGATGTATGCCCGGAGTATTTCGGGAAAGGCAAACCTTATTACGGCAAAAAACACCCGGTACAATGGGAAAATTCAATAGTATGGTAAAGAAATTCATTCCATGGATCATTATAGCTGCAATGGCAATAGTTATTGCTATTTTGCTTTTCAAATGTAATGGTGGCTGTCCAGAAGGAACAACAACTTCTGACACTATCATAGTACCTGGTGATCCTTATCCTGTTCATGACACTTTGGAAAAGCCAGTTCCTTATCAGGTTATTGTTCCTTCCGATACTTTCTGGAAAGATGTTGATACTGCAACCATATTTCAAAAATGCAAACAACTCTATAAAGACTACTATACAAAGAATATTTATAATGATACACTAAGAAATGACACCAGTATGCTTATAGTTGTCATTGATACTGTTTTTCAAAACCAATTACAAAAGCGTACCATGCTCTTCCAGAACCGCCGGCCAACAGTTATAAATACCACCATAAATAATTACGGAGAAACCCCGTGTAACAAGTTATACATTGGCGCCGGACTCGGCAAGAGCATCCCCAATTTTTTAACCGACAGCGTGATCCGAATGCCGGTGGCGCTGCTGCTGACCACAAAAGGCCGCTGGGCCTATGAGTTGGAATACGATATTTTTACAAATTATGTTGAAGCAAAGGTTTTTTACAAACTCAGCTTCAGGAGAAAAAAATAATACCCCTCGTTCTTTGCATGTCCTCCGTTAAGCCCCGGGTTTTTTCCGGGGTTTTTTTATATTTAGAATGATAATAAATTAGCCATAATTTCATAATAGCCTTTTTTTTTTGTATATTTGATATACATTTGTTCCGATTTTGTTAAAATAACATCACCTCTTGTAACAAAATAAATAACAAAACGTTATAATGGTATGAATACCGTAATAGATTCCACAGTTGATATTTCCGCTTGGTTTGAAAATTTAGTTAACTCTATGAGAGCGGATATAGAAATGTTTAAACTTGGTATTGCCGACCCAAATAAAACACAAATGTATGAAGCGGCTATGAATAATGATAAGGATAAAATGTGTTCATTAATGAGAGAGTCTTCGCAATTACATTTCATCCAATCTTTAATGAAAAGCTACGTTGACGAATTGTGTACTAATGACTGCCATCCTTTGCAGTTAGCTTTTGACCTTAATAATGATGAAATTTTAGTTTGGGCCGTTATTAATGATGAAGATGAAGATACGGAAGATAAATTGTGGCTTTCAGAAGCGAAAATTAATGCAAATTTTCACAAATCCGGATTTAATCTAAGTACCACAATTTTAGAAAAATCAGATAATATAACCATTCCGGCTCATTATATTTCTGCTAAATAATGGCAACTTTTAGCGATCATATAGCTCAAGCAAAACATAATAACGGTTTTTGTGAATTTATATGTAAAAATTCTGATGCCTTTTACGATTGGCGTGTAACAGTAAATTTTTACACTTGCATACATTTAATTAATGCCCATTTAGCTTATATAGAAGATGCCCATTATCGCAGGCATAGTGATGTTGAAGATGCTATTAATCCATATAATAAAGGTACTTGCTCTTTGCCTAAAGAGATATTCCTTTCATATAAAAAATTACATAATCTTTCAAGGCGCTCTCGCTATTTAATTAACGAGAAAATGAGTAACCACGAAGAATGTGTTCACCATACATCTGAAAATCATTACAAAAAATCCGTTAACAGACTTTCTGAAATTGCCTCATTTTTTGAAGAAAAATATAAGATATCAATAATTCATAAAGTTGCACAATCATAAGTGCAAGTTTTTACTATAATTGCTAAAGCCCCGGACTTATCACCCGGGGCTTTTTTTATTAATTTGGGGGAACAATAATGTATAGCTTCCAGCCATGATTTGTGTTTTTAAACAACAATAATGTACTTCGTGTCTGTCACTCGTTTAATAATAGCAAAGGTAACCTCATAAAAATATCGTACGTAAAGTGCTGCCACCTGATGGCATTGCATCCCTTCGGGTTTATTCAATTCCCGTTAATTGTGCGCTGAGCGAAGCCGAAGCGCACGTGAATTGACCCAAACACTTGACTTAGAATTTTTATTCCGGTTGATTAATGTCGCATTATTAATCGGCGAGCCAGATGCCTAAATAAATCCGCAAGGCAGCGGTAATTTTCAATGTCACGTTCAATTCAATTAACACAGTCAATGATTGATTCATTTTTCAGCGGTAGCCATACCACCTATATCCATTCTTCGGAATTACGTAAAATGGTAAGGTCAATTACCGGATGCTCACTGGATAGGACTCCAGTTGATTCAAGGCCTAAAGTAAGCTACAAAACAGCTTACTATATTATCAGCAAGTTTGCTTTTATGTATGAAGCTGATGCCGGCCTGGCAATGATATGGAATCAGAGAGGTTTCGTACCTACCGACAATGTCCCTGACTGGACGGTAGTTCTTTAATTATACAGCAGGATATCCCAAAAGATATCCTGCTTTTTTTTATACTCGTTTTTTATATAATTTACTATTTTTACAGTATTGAACTAACATAGTTTTTTAACCTAAATTTGATGTTATGAATGAAACTATCACCATTATTTCTGCAATCATATCAGTAGTTATGCTGATTGTGTTCTTTATTATGGCTTACAATATTTCAAAGATGGCCAAAGATGTAAAGCTTTTAAAACAGGTGGGGTTCCTGTTTATGAACGGCTCTGCTATAACCACGAATCGCTGTAATGGGTGCAATGAAGATTACTTTTCCAGGGAAAACGATCGGGAGTACTGCCCGCATTGTGGATATTTAAATCTCAATAAGAAAAAAGTATAAATATGAAAAAAATAATTTTTATGATAGCCATCCTGATTTCAGGAATGTGCTTCGGACAACCAAACTTCAGCGACACCGTGTATTATAATAACGGTAAAAAGAAAGTTTGTAAATTCAAAAGTGAAACCAGCACACAGATTTTATTTCAGACTAAGGATGAAAATGGAGTTTTGGACTGGTTCGTAGGTAAGGATAAAATTGCAAAATATGTCGTTCAAACTCGAACTGGCCCGAATGAAGTAATTATTTCTGACAAACCATTTGTTTTAAAGTCGGGTTTAACACTGCCTACATTAAAGGATAGTGTAAATTATTTAATGGCTGAAATTAACAAGCAAAAATCAACCCCGATAAATATTGTAACCGATATTAATATTTCCGGAAACCGAATAAGGAATGCCGGGCTGTTTGCTTTTGGCTCATTGGCTGCCGGTGCCGTATCCGGATTGTGTTTTGCTTTAAACCAGGAAGCGCGTGAACCTGAATACGCCATGAATGCCGGGTATATATTCGCTGGCATTGCTGCGGCATGTTCATTAGCTGTACCTATAGAATTACTTATGGCAGGAAGTAAGTTAAAAAAATTGAAATAATTTTTATTATTTTCAATTTTTGGGTTATATTTACACCATCGTTTACCTTGGCAAAGTGAGCGAACACTTAAAAACGACTAAGATGCCTATAATATTTTTGGAGAAAGCTCTCTGTAGATTTGCGGTAGCAATACCGCGCCGGCTTAGTCACCGGTAAGTGGTCTGCAGGGAGCTTTTTCCATGAAATATTGATTGGAGGAAATGCAACATGCAAATTAAATTCACAGATCCAAACGAAAAAGCAGCGTTTCAACGCATGCTTTTCGAAATCCTGCTGGCACTCGCCAAAGGAATCAAAGGAGAAGACAAAGATCAAACTTATTTACGGGCCGTGAGTAATACGGAGGAGTTGTATTATTCGGTTGAAAATAATTAAATTTGGAGGAAAAAAACATGAATGATGTAGCGGTATTTCTTAAAAATAACAAAAAATTATTGACGGGAGATCAGATAGATGGTATTAAAACTTTAAATAAGATTGTTTATAATTTTCATATTTTTGAAAATCAACATCACGGACGTATTCCTGATAAAGGATATATGAATACTGTTATTTTCAAAGGTGGAAATGAATCGAATGAAGTTACTTTGAAAATATTATTTTGAAAAGTAGTTAAATTGGAGGAAAAAACATGGAAGAAGGATATTACTGGGTTTATTTGTCGATAGATTATGAATGGACTGTTGGTGAATTCTCCAATGGGCAATGGTGGTTTATTGGTAGTGAGGTTCCTTGTGAAAAATTACGTGACCGAGATATTATAGGGGATAGAATTTACCCACCTTGTGATAAAATACAAACCATTAATTAATTTTGTACCGTAGGCATCCCTACGGGAAGGGAAAAAACATGAACCCTGAAATAATAAAAAAGATAGAAGAATCATCAAATCAACAAATGATTGAGGCCATCAGGAATGATAAGGCTCTACAAAGAATATTGGCTGAAAAAGAAAATATTTTTAAATTGGCAATGATTACAGTTATCAAAAAAAACGGGAGCCATACTTATAAATATAAAAATGCTTTTGATGCAGAGAAGCTTAATAATTTGGAGCAACAACTGGATGAAAGATTACTTCAAATCATTGTTTCGTTCTCCTAAAAATATTAAGTCAGTGCTTAAATACGGAATAACGACCCGTTCCGGCAGGAACAGCCGGATAGTAAAAGTGTAATACGAAGCAAGACAAACCGCCTTAGGGCGGTTTTTTTCTGTCCTTTCACTCCGGTATTTCATGTTGTAAACTTGCAACATGAAAACTATCAGCATCAACGGCGACGAGTACAAACTGCCTACCCGCTGGAACGAACTTACCACCCGGCAGTTCATGGCTATTTCAGCCCTTTCGTTACAGCCAAACCCACCGGCAGCCATACGCACCATGGCGCTGTTCAGCTTGCTTGGGCTTACCGTTAACCAAGCCAACGAACGCAAAATTGAAGGAGAAACATGTTTCTATGTTTCCAACGGCAAAAAAAACTACCTCCTGCGCACCACCGACATATTATATATGTGCGCACCGCTGAATTTTATGTTCAGCATCACCGAAAACAAAAAAGGCGAAGAACAGTACCAGTTCAACAGCAAACTATTCCGGCAGCTTATCCCTTCCATCAAAATAAAAAACGAACTGTTTTACGGTCCCGATAATGCGCTCACCAATGTGTTATTCAAAGAGTTTATTCGCTGTGAAACCTATTTCAGCCAGTTCCTGAAAGATAATAAACCTTTTTATGCTGATTGTCTTATTGCCACGCTTTATCGTTCACAAAAAAAAGACTACAACCCCGAAGATACCAACTTCGATGGCGAGCGGCGCGAACCCGTAAATGATTTCCTGATCGAGAAACGTGCGGAAAAATTTGTATCCATAAATCCTGTCATTCGGCAGGCAATTTTATTTTTTTACGAAGGCTGCAAATTTTTCCTTACCGAAAAATACCCACATGTATTTGATTCTGGCGGATCATCCGGAGGAAAACGGCAGGACACATTTGAAAACTACATGCGCCTGGTTACCATGCTGGCCAAGAACGATGCCACGCAGACAAACGCCTGGCTCGATACTAATTTGCATGCCGTGATGCTGGCCATGGACAACGCCAGAATAGAACAGGAAGAAATTGAAAAACTATATAAGAAGTAAAACATGACATTTTCAAATTTTCAAACTAATTCATTTTCAAATTAAAAAGATATGGCATTTGATTTTACAGGCTACATGAAAACCATAGCCGAAAAACTGAAAGAAATAAAGCACAGCGATACCGCTAAGGAAAAGAAGTTTTTCCGCATCAGCTCCGTGATGAACCTGGACGAGATGCTCCCCACTTTCACCACTTCCGGCAGCCCGTGCCTGATGGTGGAAGATAACGACGTTGGAAGATATCAGGAAGCCGACGGGTCTCAAAGTTATTTGGATAATCAAAGTTATTCATTCGTAATCTTAAAACACTGTGCTCAGCTTGATGCTTCAGACCGTGAGCAGATAAAGAAAGATTGCAAGGCCATGATGAAAAAGATCATATCGAAATTTAAAAAAGATAAATACTATGACCAGACACACCCTGGGGAAGTGCGGACCGGAATGCGCGATTTCGATATTGCGTCGGTATTTTATCAGAGTTTAGGCCCTGTTGGGGATAACTATTATGGTATTCTGGTTCAGTTCTCAATGCTCGAACCGGCAAATAAGGACCTTGTATTTAACCCCTTAGACTGGATCGATGGATAACTTACTTAATAATACTATTGTAGAGTGGGCGGATAGGGTGGTTGAAATTTGGATAAACCAAATGATTCAGTTGGGTATTCATAATGCAGCTCAACACGCCAATAGTTTTGAATGGCATGCATATAACGCTGCCGGAGGAAATATAGCCAAAGTAACTTTTGTTTTTGAATATTTTTTAAAGTTCACCGATATGGGCGTGGGCCGTGGAGTATCATTATCAGACAGGCAATATCTGGTAAAAAATAATAGAAAGGAAAAGCCCTGGTATTCAAAAACATTTTTGTTGGAAGTTAAAAAACTTCAAAACATTCTAGCTCAAAAATATGCAAGGCTTGGCGCGATTACCATCATTGAGAATCTTAGCGATAATGCTCTTGCATGGGATAAATCTGCAACAAGAATTTAATACTATTTTTTATGAAAGAAGGACAAGGAAAAGCATCGGTATATATTGACGGCGAACAGGCCAAAAACGAGCTTAACATGCTCGAGCAACAAGCCAAAAAATTAAGAACGGCCATGACCGAGGCCGGGAAAATTAATGACCTATCAGGTTATACAAAGCTTAAAAAAGAGCTTAATGATGTTGAGAAA
>Ga0172381_10006331_pt1 | contig 11864 bp, 29 predicted proteins | sample Leawel6488metaG_FD_119754 | JGI IMG/M metagenome (GOLD analysis project Ga0172381, IMG submission 119754) | Leachate microbial communities from a municipal landfill in Southern Ontario, Canada - Leachate well 64-88 metaG | ecosystem: Engineered > Solid waste > Landfill > Unclassified | place...
CAGATTTTGTAAAAAGAAATAAACAAGAAATGAAGTTAGATGATATCAGAAATAAATATGGCAGCAATCAAATAAAAACTGCACAAAAAGTAATGGCAATAGGATAACAACTAAATAAAGTATATGTTTTATCATAGACTGTTTTAATTAACAGTCTTATTTTTTGCATATATAACAATATAATGTTATAATTATATTAACAAATAACAAATAGGAGGTATAACAATGATTGACAAACAAAATATTATTACTGGCGTAGGAGTAGGCAATAACATTGAAGATTGGGATAATGACTATATTGATTTACAGTATGAACCAGCTAAAAAAGAAGCATATTTAGAAAGATACACAGAATTATTAAACCAAGGATTAGAAGAAGATGAAGCAGAAGAACAGGCAAATGATTTTGTAGATAATGAATGGATGTATGATTCTTGTGGTACAGATCAGCTTTATGGTTCATGGTTGCAGGACGAACAAGACAAATATTATCCTGATCCTGATGGTGAATATGCTATGATATATGACAGCAATAACAACATCTATCAAGTTGTTTACAGTAAATTCGCCATAAAATCCTATCATTGTTCACCTTGTTATCCAGGTCAAGGGGATATTGATACAGAAGGTGAATTAATTGCATATTGTTTACCACCTGATATGATGGATGAAAGATGGTTAGAAGAAAATAAAAATAGAATAATTAATCTCTAACAATTGCATAACATTTTAATCCTGCTCTAATCAGCAGGATTTTTTATGCTCAAATTTGCATAACAATATAATATAGTGTATAATATATGTATAAAGAAATAAAGATAGGAGGTTAAAAGATGGAAGTATTAATAACAATACCAGAATATAATTATGATTGGTTACAAGAAAAGATTAATAAACTCAATAAAAAAGAAATTAAACTTAATTGTTCACCTATTACACTAGAAATACTTAATACAGTAGTAGAAGAGATTAAAGATAAACAAGGCAAATTAACAGGAGAAAAGGAAGTATTTTTAGTTATACAAATCAATGGAGAAGCACCAAAATTATCTGATTGGATTTTCATTGGCAAACTAGAAGAAATAGATTCAGGTAAAAATCTTATTTCTTCAGTTCCAGGTTATGAAATACCTGTATATTATCGTAGTACAGAAATAACTTGTGATCATTGTGGTATTAATAGGTATAGAAAATATACTTATCTTGTTCAACATGAAATCACAAAACAAATTAAACAAGTAGGTAAATCTTGTCTTAAAGATTTTCTTGGTCATCCAAATCCTGAAATGTATGCAGGATGGGCAGAATCTCTTATGAATCTTGAAGAAAAATTAACAGGAGATATGCCATCAGGGAGAGGGGAAAGATATTTTGATATTATAGAATATCTCTATTTTGTAGCAGAAGAAATTAAACAAAAGGGCTGGAGATCAAAAACTACTGCTTTTGAATATGGTGGAAATTCTACGGCTAATGATGCATTACATGAAATGTTCCCTCCTCTTAATTATAAACCAGAGTATAAACCATCAGAAGAAAGTAAAGAACTTGCAAAAAAAGCTTTAGAATGGATTAAATTTGAAGCAGAAATAAAAGAAGATAATCAATATATGTATAATCTAAATCTTCTTTGTAGTCAGGAATATATGAAATATAAAACCATTGGAATTGTTGCAAGTCTGATTGTAACATACCAAAAAGCTATGGAATATGAGATAAAAAGACGAATAAGAGAAGAACAAAAGAAACAAATTATTAATGAATATTTAGGCAATATCAAAGATAAAATAACTCAACCAGTAACAGTATTACTAAAAAGATACTGTGATGGTATATATTCATCAACATTATATAAGTTCGTAACAGATGAAGGATATATATTAATATGGTTCGCAAGTGGTATTAATGAACAGTTAGATCAAGGTGATACAGCAGTAATAACAGGTACAATAAAAGATCATCAAGATTATCAGGGTAATAAACAGACCATAATAACAAGATGTAAAATAAAATAATTTATAATATCTTAAATAAATCCTCAACCTTCTCACAACAGGGAAGGTTATTTTTTTGCAATAATATACATATTATGTTATACTTATATTACAGAATAATAATAAGGAGGAATAACAAATGCTAACAGATGAAAACCTTTATAAAGAAATCAAGTTTGATGAAATGCACAGTATTAAAATTTATGATGGTGAAGAAATTGAGACTTATTACAAAATACCAGAATGGAATGAGGATGATGAAGAACCAGAAAAAGAATTATGCTTTACTTATAGAGATAGAGAATATTTCTTCTCTGAAATCATGAATATCCACAATGAAATCCATAACCCCAATCCTCCAGAATGGATGTTAGAATTTGATGGTTATATGTCAGATTCTTATTTCTCAGGGATATTGATCAAATTGATTGATAATGGTGAAGCTGTAAAAGCATATACTTATATTAGTTAGGAGGTAATTTAATGAATATTCCCAATACTCCATTTAAACTTAATGATATTGATGCACTTTATGACATAGAGGTACAAAGTACAGGAGAAATTATTAATTATAAAGCACTTTATCCAGATTGTGATATTAAGGATTGCAAAGGATTTGCTTTTTATTCAATAGGACATAAACACAAATATGATGAGTGTAAAGGTAAAATTTATACACAAAATGTATGTGAGCGTCACATGATTGAAACAATTAACAGATTAGGAATTAAGGAGGAGTAACATGTTTGAAGGTAGAACACTAAACCTAATTAAACCTTTTAATGGACTTGTTGCAGGTCAAGAAAAATATTATGAGTTATGGACACAAGGTAGCATAATAACAGTATCAAATCCAGAACAGGTAAAAGCAATTGATGAAGCAATAAAAGAAGCAAAGAGATTAGAAGTAGATGTAAAAAGTTATTTAGAATATCAGATTGATCAAGAAGGAATATTAAATTAATAACACCACATAAAATATAACCTCTAACCTTTTAGGTTAGGGGTTATTTTTTTGCAATAACACAAATACTATGGTATAATAATATAAACAGAATATATAAAAGGAGGTTTAACAGATGAAAGAAGAACAAAAAGAATTATATTTCTTCACTAAGTCACAATTTGAAGAGGAATTAAAAAGAATCTCTCCAACTTGTGTGAGTCCTATAATCGCAGTAAGACAAGTAGTTAAAAAAGCCATATATAAATACATTAATGATCATTGCACAAAAGACACAAATCCAGAAGACATTTTTTCAAATGAAGATTTTTATGCAGTTAGTGATAAAATATGTGATGAGATCATAGAAGGAAATTTGTAACCAATAGAATAATTTATTTATTAGAAAGAAGGTGAAATAATGATTATTGAATTAATATGTCCTGAATGTGGAAGTAAAAATTTAAGAATTGAACAAGTAGAAAATTTTGGAATTGCAATTATATGTAATAATCCAGAATGTATAGAATTTAATGCAATAAATGAATTAGCAGAATTTGTTTTAGAATATGGAATAACCAAATAGAATAACTTTTTTATTAGAAAGGAGAATTAAGATGGATAAAGATGAATTATTAGATGAAGTTAAAAGTATTTGGGATAATGGTGGGAAAACATTAGATAGATATACAATTGTTTTATTTGGAGATGGTACAGTCAATTATCCACTCTATGAATGTTTTGGAATGAGTGATAATCCTACACATCCACTAGGATTTTCTCAATATTCTACTTGTATGGAAGGTAAACACTTAGGAGAATTGATTCAATTTGATGAATTACCTGAAGAAGTACAAAAACATTTACTTGATAGATTAACATTTTAATTTTTATACATAGAGCATTTTATATGCTCTATAATAAGGATTAAAATGAAGGGAGGAAAACATATGGATAAATTAGTTAAAAACTACCTTATTAAATTAATATCATGGGAAGATGAAATAGTAAAAATTATACCTACTAAACACTATCCAAATGAAGAAGAGATAGTAGAAATATTATTAAAATACAAGGATATTGCTTGTTATTTTGAAATATCTGAAGGATATAGATTACATAGTGATATATTACATCAAAGTTAATTCAATTAAAATTCAGAATTTATGAGGAAGGAGGATTTAAAAAATGGGACATAAAATATCTTTTGAAGAAATACAGGATTTTACAAAAGAGGTTGAGTTAGCAGGATCATTTAGTAATGAGGAAAATAAAAGATTAACAGCACGTATTCATATTCATGCAAGAATTGTTGATTTTATGGTATATAACAATAGACAAGTAGTTGCTGAATGTATGGGAGGTGAAACAATGTTGAGAAAATTAATAGGTTGTGCTGAAATGGAGTCTAGTTTTGGTAGTTATGACTGTCTTGTGTATGATGGGGAAATTAATAATTGTTTTACAAAGTGTTTTTGCATATCAAAAGAAGAAAGAGAAGAAGCAAAAAATATATTAGCAGATAATCCAAATTATATACATGATTTATATTCAGAGAATTAAAATAATAATTTTAACCCCATAAGGGGTTATTTTTTTGACTTACTATAACAGAAGTGATATAATTAATATAACAGAATGAGAAGGAGGTTATAAAATGCTTTATCTTAGGTTTGACATTAAAACCAATGAACAACTTAATGAAATGCTGAGTAAAAACAAAGATAATACAAAAATTATTTTTGAACCAGCAAGAGAAGAATTACTATTCTCTTGTCAATTACTATCAGTACAAACATGGGAAGGGGAATATCCAGACAGGAAATTAACAGAACTAACCTTAATTGAATGGGATTATTTTTGTGAAAGAGAAGGATTTATTGATTATGGAGCAGGAGAAGGATTAACTCCAGTTAGTGATTTAAACCTACTCTATAAAACAGTCAAAATAATGGATATTATTGAATGTAAAAATTATGATATGATAACTGTAGATACAATTACAGTCTCAGGTTCAAGATGGGGATTTGAAGGAGAATTTCAATATTGGGTAGGATCAGATGAAAATCAATTTCCTAAATCAATATTTCCTACTAATATTATTGCAGTAGCATAACCAGATAAAAGCTGAGTTTTATAGGAAGGAAAGGTGGAATTAATAATGAATTCATGGTTAATTCAAAGAGGTACTTTTCAAAGAAGAGAAAATAAAATTGGTATTGACCATATAATTAGTTTAGATTATATGGGGAGTGCAGAATATGAATTTGGAGCAATACCAAAATCATTTAAAAGGATTTTAGAAAACATTAATCAATACGATATTATTACAACAAATTTTAAAAATGTAAATAACATTCCTTTAAATATATTTTGTAAAACTGATGATAAAAAAGAAGTTCTTGAAATAATAGATAAACTTTCTATTGATTATATTCGTTTAAAAGAATGGATTACATTTCAATGGAATTTTAAAAGATCAGAACATTCTTGGAATAAACCAAAAGAAAATTTTTGGTGGGATATTCAAAATGATTTTATGTTTTTCTTTGGTTTTGATGATAGAATAAAATTATTTAAAGATGCTATTCAAGAAAATGTAAAAGATTATCAAGAGAAAATTGCTGTATAATACCAAATAAAACCTGGGTTTTATGCCCTATAAGGAGGTGAAAACTATGTCAAAAAATGAATTTTTAACTATAGCTAAAATTGCTGATAGAGCAGAAGAAATGAATTTATTAATGTTTGATAGATTATCATTCATAATGGACATTGAAGCAGTAAATGATGAATATAATTTGAAATTAGATGAACTTTTAAATACTGATAATTTCAATTTTGTTCATGATATTTGTGGTATTCAAGCAAATCTTAATAAAGAAACAAAAAAGATTGAGAATTTCTTTGTTCCTAGATTTGCAGGAAAGTAAAATTAAATATATAACCTTCAAGACCTGTTAACAGCAGGTCTTATTTTTTTGCATAATTATAATCTACATGGTATAATAGTAATATAACAAAAACAAAAGGAGGTTATAACAGATGAAAGATTATATTGAATTAGGGACTACCCCATGTAGTGAAAATTGTGTTGGAATTGGTTCTGATGATTACAGAAAACAATCTAAAATTGAAGCAAACACTTTCGCAAAACAATTAATAAGAAATTTTGGGCAAGGAACATTAAATAATTATTTTGAATTTAAATCTTTTCCTCATGATTTCGGCACATATTTTGAGTTAGTAATTCATTATAATGATGAAGATGAAGAATCATTAGAATATGCTCTTAAACTTGAAGGTAATTTACCTGAGGTATGGGATGAAAAATCAATTGAAGAACTACAAAAATTAGGATATAATTTTAAAGGAGGTAAATAAAATGCTTACAGAACAACAAATTAATAAAATACTGGAAGTTGGTTTATTTGATTATTTAGGTAATTTTGCATGGGAACTAGATAAACAAGATATTATAACAATGTTTAAAGAATATAATTTTGCAGTATATGAATTAGCAAAAGGAATTGAAAAACAAGCTACAAATAAGATGATTGAAGAAATAAAAGAAAATTACATGGATTAATAACACTCAAGACCTGTTAATAGCAGGTCTATTTTTTTTGCATAATTATAAATGACATGGTATAATATAAGTATAATAAATAAGGAGGTAATGAAATGGATAAAATATCATTTAAAGATGCTATAACATTAACTCAAGAAGTGGTTGAAAGAAATGGATATGAATTAATTGCAGTAAAACCAATATCAGCACATCTAGAGGATTCTTATTTAACAGTTGTATTATGTGATAGGCATACTGAACATCAACCTTTTGTAACTTGGATTTGTAATTTAAGTTGTCAAGGATTAGGAACTGGTTATTATTTTGATAATCTAAAAGATGCTCTTAAAAAATTTAACGAAAGAGATTAAACTTTTAATCCTGCTTAATCACAGCAGGATTTTTTATGCTCTAAACTACCCAATAAAAATATCATTTTATCGTACAAAATTTGCTTGTATTGCAGATATATGTTATAATAATATTATATAATAAAAAAAAGGAGGTTAAATAATATGAATAAAGTATATATGATTTATCCTAATCAATCATGTTATGCAGGAATAACTCTTATTGCAGCGAATTCTATTGAAGAAGCAAATGAATTTATTCAAGATTTTAAAAAGAGAGATAAAGATAATAAAAATGATTCTTGGGGATATAGTTATGCTGAAAATCTTGATTTACAGGATCATTTATTCTCTGATATAAAAGGTTTTATATATCAAGGTATCTATTATAAAGGATAGGGAGGAGGTTTAATAATGCAGAAAGAACATATTAAAATTGAAGGTCATACTGGCACATGGTATGTCATTGATGAAACTTATTTTAAGAGCAAAAAAGTATATCTTTTAGAACATGAAACACATGGAGATGAAGCAGCCAGTTTAATAATTGATGAAAAATTAAATATTATTCTTGACGAAGTTTATAATGGTTTTGGAGATTTAGATTTACTTTAGTATTCTCTCAATGCTTACTTATATTGTTTATTTATTATCAAGTAGGTATTGGTAAGAATATTACAGGAAAGGGTGAAAACTTGAAACAATCCAGGTATTACAAAATCAAATATGTCTTATCTAATGGTAAAACACAATTATTTCAAGACAAAAGAGAAAAAGTTATGAAAGAATGGGATAAAATATTAAACCTATCTCAAGAACAAATACTTAAAAAACTTAAAATCAAAGACAATACCATAACACTATCTGAAGCAATTCTTATTGATTGGGTAGGCAATACTATAACAAATAAAATATTTTGAAAGGAGAAGAATAATGATTGATATTGAAAAAATTAAAAAAGAATATAATTTAACTTCAAATGAAATTGATGAAATTATATTCTTAGAGTCTTTAGAAGATAAAACAGAATATGTTTGTTGTAAAAAATGTAGCAAAAGAATTCCTAAAGAGTATGCAGAAAAATATAATAGTTGTTGTTTACCTTGTTTTGATTTTTGGTATTGTTAATGAACTGATAAAAAATTCATTTCATTAGGTATTAAGGAGGGTTTAATAATGAATGTAATATGTAAGGATGGTACTATTTTAACACTTGCTAAAAACGAAGTTTTAGAAAAAGATACATGTGCTGAGTGTGGAGGGCAATTAATTACAAATTATGGAATGGGGATTTCATGTACTTTTTGTATTGATTGTGGTAATAATGATTATGATTATTGTTAATCTAATAAAATCCTGATTCTATCAGGTAGAAAGGTGGAATTATAATGAAAACAACAGGTATTATTAGGAGAATTGATGATTTAGGGAGAATAGTTATCCCAAAAGAAATGAGAAGAACTTTAAGATTAAGAGAAGGAGATCCATTAGAAGAATTTATAGTTGATGGTGGAATATTTCTTAAAAAATATTCTCCTGTTATGGAACTAAGTGAATTTACTAAAGAATATGCAGAATCTTTACATGAAGCACTTGGATATATTGCTTTAATTACAGATCGTGATGTAGTAATTGCTGTAGCTGGTTGTAGTAAAAAAGAATTTATTGGTAAACTTATAGGTAAAGCAGTAGAAACTGTTATAGAAACAAGAGAATCAATTAGTATTAATAATTTAATGAATTATGAAGATCATCATATTATTCAGATGGAAGGAGAAAAATATTCAATTAAAAATGAAATTATTGTACCTATAATATGCCAAGGAGATGTTTTAGGTACAGTAATAATTGCAACAAAGGAAGAAAAAATTATTTGGAGTCAATTAGAATGGAAAATGGCTGAAATTATTGCTAATATTATTGCAAAACAAATGGAGCAATAACAGATAAAATTCTAATTTTATGGAGTTTTTGACATCAATATTTCATTGATAATAAAGAGATTTTGAATTTAGTATCTTGTTAATGCTTACTTATTTTGATTATATTTTGCTTGTAAGTATTATAGAAGATATTATAATATAGAAAGGAGGTATATAATATGTCAATGGTTCAATTAGATGGTCAATGCAGAAAAATTATCATTGTAGCACAAAATAAAGAACTAACAATTAAAACAGACAATGAAGGATATTATATAGTAACTAGGTGGATACACTATGTTGCTGAATTATTTTTCAAAAGCATGGACTACAATAGATATCAAATTAAATATAAAAGTGATTGTGAGAAAAATTTAACAAGCAAACAAAGGTTGTGGGTTGAGAATATGATTTTAAAGCATCAAACAATATTAAATTAAAATAATGATTATAATTTAACTCTGGATTATTCCAGGGTTATTTTTTACTTAATTTTAGACAAAAAAGTGGCTGACCATGGAAGCCAGCCCTAAAAATAATAGGAGTTTATAAGAAATCTCTTACGAGATACTTAACAATTTCCAGGTTCCCAAAATAAAGTAATATCTTTACCATCAAAAATTAACTTTGCCTTACCCCTATATTTATCAGGAATACCTGAAACATATCTTTCTGTTTCATCAGGTAGCAACATTGTCCATTTAATACCATTTTGACAAAAGTATAAATCAATTTCAGTTATACCATCTTCAAGAAAATATTTATTAAAGAATTCAAAAAATATTAAAATATCACTTGCATACATTTCTGTCCATTTTGTAGATAGTCTAAGAAGTTGTTCATTAATAGTTTGCATATTCCAAAACTTTCCTTGCCCATCTAAACAATAAGTATTATTAATTTTTTCGCAGCAATAATCATTAATTTCGTACATTTAAAACACTCCTTCATTTTTATTGACCAAATAAAACTTGCTTTTTATGTGGTTATCCTTTTGTGTTTCTGCCTAAAATTAAACCCATTACAAAAGCTTCTATTATATCATATTGCTCTGTATGAAATTCTACTTCTGTTAAACTACTATCATAAAGAGAATATTCATCACTAATTAAAGCAATGGTATATCTTTCTGTAATGTCTGATAATGCTTCATTAAGTTCATTAATCTTTTTATCTACTATTGACATATATTTTTCCATTTCAATCATCCTTTCAAAATAAAATCACTCTTTTATGGTTAATTTAGATACATTTCATAACTACATAATGTTTCAAATCTTGAATACAATTTTTCTTTAAATCCATATTTAATGCAGAATTTATGCATTTCATCAGTCATTACAGATTCTACATCAATTTTATTAAACCCTTTATTTGTAGCATATTTAATAATTTCATTAAAAAGTTTAATGCCTATTCCTTGGTGTTTATGATTAAGTTGTATCCTAGCAATAGTCAATGTTCCTTGAAAACTACTTCGTGCATATAATTCTATTCTTTTCCCTCTAATAACTAAAGTAGAATCACTATAATCAAGATAAACATTATTAAGAGTTTTCCCTTCATCATCTTCTAATATTTTTATTATTGATTGAAGCTCACATAGATTAAAAGATATTCGCATAATACTCCTTTCTTTATTTTGAATTTCTTTCACCTTTCATAAATTCAATCCATCTTTCAGTTTGACCTTCTTTTCTAAAATTTGCATGTCTTTCTCCATCAATGTTAACCCCTTCTATATATCCTTCAGGTAAATTATCTCTAGTTAATGTTAATTCACCTAAGTAATAATCAGGATGTTTATAAACAATTCTTTTATCAATAGTGATTTTTACAATACAATCACATAATATTCCTCCACCACCCATACTTCTACTATTAGCAATTAATAAAGGAATTTTAATTCTTCCTATACTTCTACCAATATAACCTATAATATCATATTCTTCTTTCCAATCTCTACCTGTTTCTCTATCTCCATAAAAAACTCTGATTCTTTCATTATATTTTCTAGCATTTTCTAAAGTATTAACTACTTTATCTGGAGTATTTTCATAATAAGCAGTACCATTAATAATCTTGTAATTTATTATATTGCCATTAGGGAGAATTTCTTGTACGCTTTTATATTCTTCTTGAACCAACATTAAAATTACCTCCTTATTGAATTACTTCTCGTATTACTTCACAATTTGATAATAAAAATGGTCTTATTCCGTGTGCATAGTCACTACTATTTTTTGTTATATGATATACTTTTCCATCTGCCGTAGCAACTTGATTTACTCCTGAAATTTTAGTATGCCAATCTCCCCAACAGGCAATAATTAAATCAGGATCATGATTTTTTCTCATTTCCTCTTCAAGTCTATTTGCTTTATATTCTTCATACTGTTCTGGTGAAGGTTCTACTCCAAGTTCAAGAAGATAATCTGCATACCACATACTTAATGATTTTATTGCTGATTGAATTATTTCTTCTGAAGTTCTATCTTCTGAAGAAAAGTATTCTGGCAATTCGTACATTACAATAGCAATATCACAATCTTCTTCATAAGCATAATAATCACCAAATCTATATGCTCTATTCCTCGCAGCATTAGTTAAGTGATTTTTTGCAAATCCTCTACTAACCATTGCTCCACCATGACTAGGAGTTCCTACAATTGTTAAACCTCTTGTTAATGTTTGTTGAAAGTCTGAGTAACCCCAAGGTGTATTCATAATATTAACCTCCTTATTTTATCTTACCTTCTATATATATTATATACCAATTTACAAGTAATGTCAAAATAATAGAACCAACTAATAAAATAAAAAGTAGATTTTATCTGGTGAAAATTTGCAATAGTATTAATATAATGATATAATAATAGTAGAAATATATTAAAAGGAGGATGTAAATATGAAATGTCAAGATTGTGGAAAAGAATGTTTTGAAGAAAAATATCCAAGAGTGATATTTAAAGATGAATATCATTGTATTTGTGAAAATTGCAGTATTAATTATTATAAAGATACAACTGATAAAATTAAATTAAAAAAAATATATTAAAAAATATTTACCCAATAAAAACTATC
>Ga0172381_10006332_pt1 | contig 11864 bp, 11 predicted proteins | sample Leawel6488metaG_FD_119754 | JGI IMG/M metagenome (GOLD analysis project Ga0172381, IMG submission 119754) | Leachate microbial communities from a municipal landfill in Southern Ontario, Canada - Leachate well 64-88 metaG | ecosystem: Engineered > Solid waste > Landfill > Unclassified | place...
AGTAATTATAACAGGTTGCAGAGTTATCCACAAGTTGACATAATAAGATATTATGGGACGTTGAAGAGTTTTCAGTAATACTATGGAGTAGGGTAGGCAGGGGGTAGGGGGTGACCGGATTGTAACAGTCCACTACGGTGGCCGCCACTAATCCCTTATAACACACGAGGTCTAAAATCTGGACTCATATAAAATAAATTACGAACCACGTCAATATGGTTATATGTTTGTAAAGCAAGGTGACTCTATAAAGATAGAGGAGCTACCGAGTAATTTAAAAATAGGTTCTCACAATTACAAAGTTATATGCCCGTACCAATTCAAAGAACGCGGTGATTTAACAGGGCAGCATGACGCTAGCCTGCTTAAAATAATACATGCCATAGATAGTGCATCTGGGCTTAGAGAGAATTGTGAATGCGCTTTCTGAAGGGCTTTGCCAAGTATTTGCTGATAATCAGGATTTGGTAAAATTATATTTGAGGTAATTTTTTTGTTCACCGAATCAACTCAGCTTGACATTTCAGACATCGACTTTACACCTTACATTGGTTTGGCCGATTACATACCTAATGTTGTGTTTAGCACTTTGCTTGATGTGCGGAATAAGATTGTGCTTGTTGTAACCGGCAATCGTTTCGGAAAAACACGTTCCATAAGCAGATTAATGGTTTACCGCGCTTGTGGGCTGTCAAAGTATGCGGATCACAATATTAAACCAGAAGACAAATGCCGGGTTATTCGTTTTGGGGCTGAACTTTTACCTGAAGATAAAGACAATGAAGTCAAGAACACTGTTTATCCTCAGTTAAAATATCAACTTCCGTCTACGATGATGCGGAAGGACATTACCGCAAGGGTTCCTGTTATTACTTATCAGCCTATGCTTGGTGGTAGTCCGGCGCAGTTTGAATTCACTTCTTACGGACAATCTACGATGGCTGGGGCAGGAGTTGACCGCCGTGTTATTAATGCCGATGAGGTTTGCCCATATGACTATTACGAAGAGAGTATGCCGCGGTTAGCTACTACCAATGGGCAGTTTTTCGTGGGGACAACGCCGGTTGAGGCTGGTTGGATGCACACGGAGATTTACGAACGGGCGAAGGTTTATTTAAGGACTCAGGCAGTACGGGCCTTTATGAAGAAGCAGTACGGCCAGACGGTTAAGCAGGTTGAGAAAACAGATTCTAAGGCTGATATTTGCGTGATTCAGGCCGCTTCTGACGACAACCCTATTTGGCGGTTAATGTTGGAAGCAAAGAAAAAAGAGATTCTGGAAGGGAAACTTAAAAAAGAAGACTGGCCTTACGACACAGTTGCTGAATACCTTGATTCTGTTTTCATGTACGATGATCCCGATACCGTGGCAATACGGAGATATGGGATATTCCGGCAGATAACCGGCGCCGTTCATAAGGAATTTCAATGGAATCTTCACATGATACCGGAAGGGAAGTATTTCCCTAATGGCGTTCCTGCTTCATGGAGATTTGGCCGAGCCATTGACTACCATCAATCCGTACCGTGGGCAATTATATTTGCCGCTATTTCACCGGATGATGAAGTATTTATCTGGCAGGAAATGAACCCAGACCCGCATAATTACACTACTGGCGGTATTTGTCTGGAGATGATGGACAAGAGCCTTGATTATTCGTACAGGGTTAATCTTATTGATAAGCTGGCTACTGAGGTTCAGACAAACGTCACTACTGTTAACCGGAGTGCCGTTCAGGAGATTAATTCATTTTTAAGAGAGCATGGCCGCCTGAAATATGATGGTGATAGCGCCTTTGAATCCTGGGACGATAAGACAACCATCGGGGAAGACCGAGTAAGGGAAAGGTTGATTAACTCTAAGATATGTGGTAAGCCTTTCAATAACTTACAGAAGATTAACGGCAAGGAAGTTCGGCTGCCTACTTTGTGGATTTTTGATGAATGTCGGCAGATGGGGCTAAGTTTAAAGAACTGGAAAATGGAGACCTGGATTGAGCGTGATTCCATTATTACGAAAGATCCCAAGGATAAGAAGGAGAATAAATGGTCGCATTTCAATCGTTCGCTTGAGTGCCTGCTAAAAGACAGCCGTTTCCGTGCCACTCCGTATGTTTACACGATTCATCGGGAGCGCGAACTGGACAAATGCGTCGGATATTTTCAGGGAAGGAGATAGCGATATTTTATGAGGAAATGTTCTATGTTTATAATTATTAATTAGAAAGGGGAAAAACATGGTGATCAAGGAAAGCGTAAAAACGAGCATTTCGTTAGAATTTGAAACAAAAGACGAAGTATTGGCCCTTGTGTGTATATTATCACATAATAAAATATGTGAGTTTGCGCGTAGTTATGGGCTAGATTTAGGGAAAATAAGAGATTATATACTTTCTGGCGATAATAATAACGATATATTATCAAGCAGCGGGATAAACAAAACACCATATCCCAAGGTATGGGGAGATTTGATTTATTATTTGTATAAATGTAAATAAAAAGGGAAAGTTCTTTGTTTCTAGGGAAGGAGATAAATTATTCCACTATACCAATATTATTGCAAAAAATGCAGAAAGTATTTTGAATTATTAATTACGCTGGCCGATTACGGAAAGCCGGTGAAGTGCAAGTATTGTAAAAAAGAACTCAGTAAAATACTATCGGCGCCAAGTTTTAAGGTGAATTAATGGCTAAAAAGTCAGATATTAACGGTAAATACGGATTAGCTGAAAACTATATCAAGTCGATGGTTATTGATGCGGAATATAAGGTTGCCGCTGTCAATAATCAAGAACAAATACAGGACTTTGAAAGCACTCTTGATATGGTAGATTTGGTGCGCTCCGAAAAGAATGCCTCGTGGAAGTCTGATATTTTCATCGGTCTTTTACTGTCCCACATGCTGACCGATACCGCGACATGGGCCACTCAAGACTTTCAATCACGTGATTTTGTTGACGTTTTACTTGAAGGGAATGATCCCAAAGATAAGTGGAGGGCAAAAGCGGCCAAGACGTTGATTAACCAAATGCTAAATATGCGCGAGCTTTACCACTTCCAGAAAAGGATGAGGGCCAGAACGATTAATTGGTTGTTTGGTCAGGTGTATTGTCTTTGCTGGTGGGAGCAGGAGATTATCAAGAAAAGCATTCCTCGGCCGCCGCTGACAACTATAATTCGTGTTCCTGATGGGAATGGTGGTTCCGTCCCCGGTGTAGCAAGCATACAACAGCCGGATAAAGAGCAGGAAGAAGTAAAAGTTGACCGTATGAATTACGAAGTATTTGATTCTCGTAATGTTTTCACTGATTACAGTTACACATATTCGGCGCAACAAAAGCCGTGGATTACTCTAAGATCGGAGAAAACGTGGAGCAAGATCAACTCCGATTCCGATAAAATGCAATATTTTAACCTGGATACTTTGGGAGAAAAGCTTTTCGGGAATGGTAAAAAGCGTAAAGTAAACCAACAGGGTGAAACAGAGACAGCGAGGCAAACATACAATAAATTAGGCGGAGCCTATAATACCAAAACAGGTTTTACTCAGGTTAACGACCCCCTGCTGGATGTTCTTGATCGCTACGGCGCAATGTGGGCAGTAGTTTTAGAAAGAGATGAAGATGAGGGATTTCCTGTTAAAATTAAGCCTGGTTTTAATGAACTGGGGGAGCTTGATGATAATGCCGAACTGGTTGAGGCGATAACAACATTTGTTGGCCTGGGTGATGAATACACAATGATCGGCTTCCGTCCTACATGGGCGATTGACGCGCAAGGGCGTCCCTTTAAGCCGATTATCAGGGGATGGTGCTACATTCACCCCACTAAAGACATTGGCTTATCAGATGGCAAGAATTTAAGGGAAATGAACATTGCCGTGAATGATACATTTAATATCGGCAATGACAGAGATATGATGGCAACATTCCCCTTCTTCAAGGGTAGGCGCGACGCCATTGAGAACAACCCGACCGTTTTCTTTGAACCGGAAAACATTATTTTGCTGGAAAATCCCGAAAAGGATTTGCAGGAAATAATGATCAGGCCGAATAACGGTTCTAACATGCAGCAATTAAATTACATAGATGAAGCATCGTCAAGGATGGATGCAATTTTTCCTGGTCAAATGGGTGGAGGGCCTAAGTATTCTTCGCAGACAGCTACGGCGACGGCTGATTCTGCGTCAAATGCCGGAAATCGCGGTAATTTGAAACAACTAACATGGGCCTACTCCTTCGATACTGAGTTTTATTGGACATTACAGCAGCTTACGTATCGTTTCATGCGGCAGGAAACGCTTGATAAAATGTTGGGCCAAGAATTGGCTCAATATTTTGACCCGTCTGCTGACTATACTTATATTGCTTTGTCCGCAAATCTGGAAGCAGAGGCAAATAAGAATAAAAAGGTGTCAGTGTATGACCAGATTCTTGGACGCCTTGGGGGGCTGGCCAAGGCAATCCCTGATGCAGTTCCGGCAGCCGCTGCCTATATTTTTGGCAAGCAAATGGAATTATTAGGCTCTGACTACAGGGAAGTTGGTAAGATAGTGGAAACGATAGCCAATGCCAAACCGCAACAAGAGGGCAAGGGAGCGGAACAGATCGCAGACGGTAAGGAGCCTCCCGTGAGTAATCAAAACGGGGTTGAGCAGACGATTGGCGAACAATCAGTAAGGGGAATGCAATAATGATCAGTAATGATGAACGAATAGCTTATCTGTCGAAGATAGGGAAAAAAGGTTTGCCAACATTGGCAATGATTGATTCCTTGACTCCATTTATCGAAATGTCTGAAAGCGAAATAGGTAAGGAATTGTTAGCAGACGACTTATCGCAACATCAGGAATTAATTAATAAAATATACAATTCACTTATGCAGACAGGCTCAGCGGAACAATGCGACGTTATTGAGCTTAAATTACGGCACGCCCGGTTGAAAAAGACATATGACCGGTTGAAAAGTTACTATGTTGGTGTGCAAATCGTTAAAAAAGTTGCCAAAAATGAATAAACTCATTGCATTTATTAAGAATTTAATAGATAATAAATTTCACGGGAAACTTATTATAGGATTTCAGAACGGAAAGATTGTTAATATCGAAAGAAGGATGACGGAAGACCCGATGAATTTTAGGGATTAAATAGAATAACGCGCTATCTGAAGAACAGGGGCGACTTGACATGGTAATTCATGTTGGTTCGCCTTTTTTTATTTAAAAACGAAAGGAGTAACATAAAAATGGTAGAAGCCGACAATCTTGAGCAGGAACTCAAGAACGCTGAAAGCATTTTAGAAGAAACAACCGCAGAAGTAACCGAAACAGTAGAAAGCACCGAAACAACCACGGAAACCGAGGGCGAAGTTGTTTCCCCTTCCAAAGAAGATGAAGAGCACGGAGAGAAATCACGGCTGGGACGCAAGGTAAAGCGCCTGGAAGAAACAATTTCCAAAATAGGCTCTTCTTTGGATTTTATCAAAGAAAAAATAACAGCAAAACAAGCCGTAGTGGAAGACGAAGAGCCGTACCTTCCCGAAGGCGCAACTTCGGAAGAGATAAAAGATTTCATCAAAAAAGACAGAGAGCGTCTTTTAAAACAGTTGGAAACAAAAGAAGTAGAGAAGTCGCAGGCACAAAGTAACCAGCGTCAAAAATATGTCACAGAATACAGTAAGATGGTTGAGGACATGCTTGATCCCGACGAAGACGCGGAAATATTCAAGTTGATGACCGATACCAAGGACTTGACATTTAATCAGGTCCACAGCGGGTTCTCAGATGCAAAGCAGGACTTTTTAATCAATTACCGGGCTGCCACAAAAGCAGTCCTGAATAAAGTTAAGCCGGTAACCAAGACCACAGTTTCCAACAAGACTTCAAAAATACCGAATGGCGTAAACGTCCCAGGCGGTACAAAACAGTCTGTTAAGGCAGTTGATACGAGTAAGTGGTCGGCAGAAGAACAGGAACTGGCAAAGATGTTTTCCGCCGAAGAATTATCCGGCATGGGGATTGTCTAAATGGCAGAGAGCAGGACTAAGCTTTATCGACAAGGCCGTTTGCCGCGCCAAAAGAGAACGATAAAAATCTTTGGTGCCGCAGCTTACATTGATGGCCGGGTTGTAAAAGATCAGTCCTCAAATCTGTTCAAATGCTGGAATTGCGGTTTTATCTGCAATACCGACAGAGACAAATTAGGTGATGGAGTAGGCTATAGAATCGAAGATCAGGTTGATACGTCTCCCTTGGATTTAGCGGCGGCAGCTTTGCAATACCCGCAGTCTAATGCAAGCGAAAAAGCGATCATAATATCGGTCGATGAAATTACCACGCCATTGTTAATGCAGTTAGATTCAGAAGGTAATCCCGTTACGATAATGCATAACCTCAGTCAAGTAGTTTATGAGGGGTGCCCGATGTGCGGGAGTAAGGCATATAAATGAAAATTACGGAGGTATCCTTATGGGATTTAATGTGATTCAGGGGACAAGCCCTCTTGACGTAGAGTGGTATGGAGTTGATATAACCACGGCCACAAATCTTTATGTTGGCCAGTTAGTCCAATTGAGCACTGGGGCTATGAATGGTGTAGGCCCGTTGGCAGCAGCCAGTGGCGCTTATGATGTAAGCGGTGACCAACAGATTTTAGGTATTGTTATCGGCACAAACAACTATCCAATGACCGAACTATTTTCTGCGACGTATGGTCAGTATATATCCGGTGTAGCTTCTCAGGCGGGTCAGAAAGCCATCCAGAAGATGGGTGGAGGATCTTATAGCTTTCCGATTAACGATCCGGCGCCGCGTGTGCTCGTAGCAATTATCAACAACACTACCTGGTTGGAAGGAAGTATTTACAATGCCACGGTTGGTGTTGCTCCGACAGTAGTCACCGTCACAACCGGAGATGCCACCGGCGCCGGATGTACTACTGGTTCGTGCGATGTGGCTACGGTAGCCAATATGTGCACGCTTTATTTCCGCACAGGATTGAATGCAGGTAGATCAAGAATAATTAAATCAGCAAGCGCCACAACGCATACTTTTGATGAATATTTTCCCGATGCGATTGCTGTGGGAGATACCGGAGTTATCGTTCCTTTAAGACAGGGCGGTTCTTACGCGCAGATCACCAGCACTTCTGGTTATTTGGGTATGGGTTTCAATTGCGCTGCAACTGCGGCAACAAATTATTTCGGCATTGATGTCAAATATCTGGATTTGGCCGAGGCAGGCAAAGAGCGGGTTGTGTTCCGTTTTAACGCATCTCATTTTGCCGGAATACGGACATAAGGGAGGTAATATAATATGACGAATCCTATCAATCAGGCACGATTTCCCGAACTTGTACGCAAGGGGTGGGATAAGGTTAAGCAGGAAGCGACGGACGAATACCCGGAACTTCACCAGAAAGAGACATTGAAAGATGCGCTCTATACCGAAAAGAAAATCGACTCCGCGTTTTACGAGGAATACGGAATTAGCGGCATGGGTGACATTCCCCGCTTCTCCGGTGCCCTCACTCAGTTGGATGTCAGTCCCGGTTACGGCTTGAGAATCGAACCGGCTGAATTCGGCGCTTATGTGGAGATCGAGCGTAAGATTTGGCACAACAACCTTTACCCGGTAATGAAGAATTGGGCCACTCAGTTCTTGACCTCGAACCACCGCACCAAAGAGAAGGCGGCTATCAAAGGGTATGCCCGTTTAAATTCGGCGGCTTTCGATTTCATGCCGTGGAATGAGGAAGGTGTGGCTATTGCCTCCACCGCCCATACCACAAAGAATACCAACGTCAGCACGGCGACGGGGTTTAGCAATCTCGGTTCGTCCGCCTTTGACCCGACCGTTGTCGAGGCGACACGTATCATCATGCGCGGATTCCGTGGGTTGAATGGTGAAATTTGCTACACCAATCCCGATGGTTTTATCGGTCCGACGTCCTTGGAAAAGAAGTTTGAAGAAGTCAACGCCACTCCAAAAGGATTGTATTCGGCAGAAGGAACGGTCAACGTCCAGGCTGGAAAGTGGCAGTATAAGACCAGCCAGTATTTTAATGATTACTCGTCCAAGTCATGGATTATGGTTGATTGGATGGCGTTGAAACGGGCGGCCATCTGGATCAGTCGCATGGCGCCGGAAGACGGAGCCGACGTGGACTTCATGACCAAGCGCCTGAAGTTCTCACTGTTCGATTGGTGGGGCTATGGGTTCACGGGATGGCACCCATTTTATTTTCATCAGGTGAGTTAAGTTAACTTTCAGGAGCGGGGCAACTCAAAAGCCCCGCCCTGATTTAATGGGTAAGAGTCCGTCAGGGTCGGGCTGGTACTGCATGCGAGTAAAGACAGGGCAGTATCCCATATAGAAGGAGAATGAAATGACTATTACAAGAGTTCCCCATGGACTTTCAGTTTACGGGATTCCGGTTATTCCGCAGCTTGCGGATCGTCCGCATACGGGTAATGTTTTTTGGGTTGACAGTGTAAATGGATCGACCAATAACGGCGGAGATGGTTCGTATGATGCTCCGTTTACAACCATTGATTATGCTATCGGCCAGTGTACGGCGAATAATGACGATGTTATTTTCGCTAAACAGGGCCATATTGAAACAATTTCAGCAGCAGGTAGCCTTACTTCAGACGTTGCCGGCGTAACGGTTGTCTTCCTCGGTGATGGAGCGAAAAGGGCAACATTAAGTTTTACCGGAACTGCGGCGACAATTGTGGCTAGTGCGGCAAATTGCCAGTTCATCAGGCCACGTTTGCTTACTAGTATTGATGCTGTGGTAAGCGGCATTGTTGTTTCTGGTACTGATTTTAAAATGTATGACGTGGAAGATTACGATGCGGCTGCCAAGGCGTCAACTATCATGGTTCTTACCACTTCAGCCGCGCACCGATTAGTCATTGACGGATACAAGTATTTTGCTTCCACAACCGGGACGCAGAAGACGGACAGAATAAAAACGGTTGGCGCACTTGATGGGGTTGTGTTGCGAAACATTGATATTTCTGGTGATTTCACTGGAGGATACCCGGTAAATCTCGCCAATGCTGCTTGCACCAATATTATCTTGGAAAACATTAATTCCAATAATACCAATTCCGGCCCGGTAGCGGCAATCGGCTTACATGCCAACACAACTGGTTTTGCCAAGAATGTCAAGGCCCGTGTTGCTTCCGGCACCACCTACGTTTCCAGCGTTTCTAAAGTACAGTGGGCTGAAGATTGCGAAGGGTTCAACACCGATGGCTATGGCGGCGAGCCTATTGGTACACCGGTAGCCAGTGGAGTTGAAGGTAAAATTGATGTTATCGACGGATATTTTGACGTTCCGACCGCCGATGCCACAACCGATGCAACAATGCGCGATGTTATCGGTAAGAAAAATGATGCTGCCGTTAACGCGGTTACGACAAACAAAAGCGTTATGGCTTATACTAAGGGTATAATTAATGAAATTACAGTTCCTACGGAGAATGTCGCGGATAATGCCTTTATTAATGATGTCATAGGGAATAAAGCAGATGCTGCGATATATGCACTTGCTACTGATAAATCATTGGCGGCTTATCTCAAGGGGATACTTGCAACAGCTCCAAGAACTGCCCAATCAGCTTCAGCAACGACACTAACCAATGCGGCTACGTTATTCACCATTGCCAATGGTCCTATAGCAATCGAGTATCTTATCTCGATTTGCATCGCAACGGGTGATGGCGGGGCGGCTACATTGCAATACAATTCTGCTCCGACAGTTGGTAGTGCAGCCACGATTTCAGGAGCAACGGGGTCTTTGGCGACTGCGGTTGCTGGTTCGATGGTTGTTTTTATTGGGACAGCTTTGGCGACTGCTCCAACATTCCTGACTACAGGGCATGGAGTGGCTTCAACCGGCACATCGAAGATAGTTGTTAATGAAGGGGTGATTACGTCAGTTGTGGGCGGTTCTGCTTCAACGGCTACATGGAAGCATTACCTGAGATATACGCCTTTGGCAACCGGAGTAACCGTTTCTTAACGTGTAAATAACCCCGATGGGCAGCGGGTAAACTGCCCACAATAAAATCCAAGGAGTAAATATGTCAGAAGAAACTGAGGTAACACAGGAAAATACACCAGTTGAGGTAGTTGAGAAAACACCGGAAGAAATTAAGAAAGAGACGTCCAAGCAGAACAGGATTAATGCTCTCAAAAGGGCAAGGGCGGCCAAAAAAGTAAAACCGGCGCAGGTATTAACGGAAAAGTCGGCGGAAGAAAAAGAAATTTCTACAATGAGCGCAGGGACGGCAATTAAGGTCGAAGATGATAATATCGTCTGGTTTACCGAGGTCGACTTTAACGACAAAGGGAAAGTAGCTTCTGATTACCCGGCCTATTATTTCGATACCAAGGAATTGAAGGAAGAGATAAGGGTGCTTTCCGAGAACATCGAAGACGATGTTTACAAGGGCAGGCAGAAACGGCAGGAAGTGGCCCGGTTGAAGAAAATGGAAGATCGGCTTGACAAGATTGAAAATGGAAGACCGAAACTGGAAGGAAAGACAAAGGACCGTGTCGTTAGAGCAATGCATGAGCTTGGCGAACAGCTTGGTTCGTCCATGTTTTCCTACGACTCCCATTGGAAACAGACCGCAGACCCCCATACCGTAGCAGAGAGAATGGTGGAGCCGTGCATTGAAGTGAGAGATCCCAATGTGGCCTCTTTTGTCAAGCAGCGCGGGTTCAGGATGGTGGGTGGTAAAATCAACCAGAATGACGCCTCTATCATCTTTAAGACAATGTGTAAGCTTATTGGTGAGCCTTCGGACACAGACCGCTTGAGGCCGATCAGACAGCACGGGACGACTATTTAATGAGGTAATTGTAAATGATAGGTTCTGACTTCCAACACAAACTTAATCAGGTTCTTTCGGAGTTTAATTCTACGTGGATTGACTTGAAAACATCATTTGACTATGTTTTTGAGGCCGCAAAAGACTTCGCCAAAGAGTCAAAAACTTGTCATGGAACTCAGACTATCACGACGGTTGCCGGGCAAGCGGCCTATGATGTCAACCCAGACTTTCTTGAGTGCATGACGACCGATGATAGCGGTAACGGCATTATCCAATATTCGGACGGAACTAATTCTAATTGGCTGGGGCAAGAGAGTTATTCCGATTATCTTCAGAACGAAAATTCAGCAGGTACGCCGGATAGTTTTTGCATAACTGATGCTGCTATTAAAACGAGGAAAACCGGGACAGCAACGAGCAACGGCGTCCATGCTGGCGGCGAATCTGTCTTGACGGACACCGCGGCAAGCTTCTTGTCGCTTTACCCGGGGGACGCCATCGTGAATACCACAAAATCTTATTATGGTTTTGTCATTGCCGTTCCGACTACGGCTACGGCAGTGACTACGGCCATGTTTGATCTGAGTGGCAGAGGCGGGGCTTATGCAAGCTGGGCTTCGAGTGATGCCTATATCATTATTCCCGAAGCACGCTATAAGGTATATCTTGACCCCCCTCCCGTGTCAGCGGCGCAGACTGTGACTATTTCTTATTATGCCAAACCATTGCCCGTGTATTCTGATTATGGATTGTACCCATTTGCTACCGGCTATGAAGAGGCTTTAATAAAATATGCGGCATGGCTTTATAAATACCGCGATTCCAAACCTCAGTTGGCGGACCCTTTCTATATGGCTTATGAAAGACAGATGAGAAAGGCTAAGAATGTAAATCGTAAGGCGGTCGGTGCGGCAGGGTTCAGAGTTAATTTTATGAAATAGGTAGGCAATGGCAAACGAAACAAAACAATTTGACTTTCCTTTGAATGGCCGTCTTATCACAAAGCTTGACCCTGC
>Ga0172381_10006333_pt1 | contig 11863 bp, 11 predicted proteins | sample Leawel6488metaG_FD_119754 | JGI IMG/M metagenome (GOLD analysis project Ga0172381, IMG submission 119754) | Leachate microbial communities from a municipal landfill in Southern Ontario, Canada - Leachate well 64-88 metaG | ecosystem: Engineered > Solid waste > Landfill > Unclassified | place...
CCGCCGGAACTGGCCGCTGATATTATGGACAAGGGAATCGTCTTAACGGGCGGTAGCGCCTTGCTCCGCAATATTGATCAACTGATTTCCCGCACGACCGGCGTCTCCGCTTATGTCGCTGACGACGCGATGCTCTGCGTCGCCAAGGGCACCGGCATTGCGCTTGATAACTTAGATTCTTATAAGAGAAGTATTCTTGCCACTAAATAATCAGCCCGCTCTAACGGACTGATTTTATTTATCTATTATGATTATCGGTATCGACGCCTCGCGCGCTAATCGACCTCGCAAAACTGGTACTGAATGGTACTCGTTTTATTTAATTAAAAGTTTTGCGGCGCAGGATAAGACGAATAAATATTGGCTCTATCTGGATAAATCGCCGACGGCGGAATTGATTGCGGCGGTGAAAGAAAATCCTAATTTTTCTTTTAAAGTTTTAAACTGGCCGTTTAATTTTTTCTGGACGCTAGTCCGTTTAACATGGGAAATGCTCTGGAAACGTCCGGATGTTTTATTCGTCCCGGCGCATAGCCTGCCGTTATTTTTTCCGTGGCGTACGATTAACACGATTCATGACGTCGCCTTTGTCCGCGAAAGAAGTTTATATCTTTCAGAGAAAGTCAGGACGCAGAAAAAATTTTCGCGCCGGGTAATTAATTTTTTCGTTAAACTATTTACTTTCGGACGTTACTCTTCCGAATCTTTAGATTATTTATTCTGGTCAACCGCTTTTGCTTTGCGCCATGCTGGCAAGATTATTACCGTTTCCGATTTTACTAAGCAAGAAATTATTAGTTTATATCCGCAGACTAAGGCGGCGAAGATTATTACTATCCATAACGGCTATGATGTTGAGGGTTATCAACCGCTTAATCAACCGGAAAAAACTCAGGAAATTTTAAATAAGTATGGCCTGGAAGCGCCATATTTTCTCTATGCCGGCCGCTTGGATAAAAAGAAAAATACTCCGGCCTTAATTGAAGCTTTAGCGATTTTACGGGAGAGCCAGCCGCAGATTAAGGAGAAATTAGTTTTAATCGGCAACGCCGGCTATGGCTATGACGAAGTTAAATACATGATTGAAGAATTCGGTTTGGAAAACGATGTCTTTATGCCCGGCTGGGTTAACGAAGAAGACCTGCCTTATATTTTTGCCGCGGCCAGCGCTTTTATTTTTCCTTCGAAGCACGAGGGTTTCGGCATTCCGGTTTTGCAGTCTTTAGCTTGCGGCGTCCCGGCGGCCGTTTCCGATATTCCGGTTTTACGCGAAGTGGCTAGTGACGCGGTTTTATATTTTAATCAGAATGATAAACAAGCGATCGCGAATACAATGATAAAAATTATTGGCGATCAGAAATTACGGGAAGAATTGCGGGCGAAAGGTTTAGCGCGCGCCCGACAGTTTAGTTGGGAAAAATGCGCCCGAGAGACCTTAAAAGAAATTGAAAATTGGTAAAAATTAACGTTTCTCAAGTATTAAAATCATGAGTTTTATAAAAATCTTAACTATGTTATTATAAAGGTGTTATATGAAGAAACTAATAACATCTTTTTTTATTCTTTCGCTCTTTATCGTTGAGCCTGTTTTGGCTAATATTACGCCTAATGACCCTTATTATGGTAATCAGTGGTATTTAGGAAGAATAAAAGCCGATAGTGCTTGGGGCAAGATTTCTTCCAGTCCGGATATTATTATCGCCGTGATTGATTCAGGTATTCAAATTAGCCATCCTGATTTGCGTGATAATATTTGGTCTAACGAAAAAGAAATCCCCGGTAATCGTGTTGATGATGATCAAAACGGTTTTATTGACGACGCGCACGGCTGGGATTTTGTAAATGATGTGCCCGACCCCTCGCCGAAGTTTTTTTCCGGTTGGACTGAAGCCGGTGTTTCTCACGGCACGATCATTGCTGGTATTATCGCCGCGCGCGGCAATAATCATGAAGGCGTGGCTGGCGTTACTTGGGGAGCGAAAATCATGGCGCTTAAGGCTTTAAATGATCGGGGCGAGGGTAAAGTTAACGATGTCGCCCGGGCGGTTGATTATGCCGCTAATAATGGCGCCGATATTATTAATCTTAGTTTTGTCAGTTTTAATTATAGCGAAGTTTTACAAGAAGCAATCCGCCGCGCCCATAAAGCCGGCGTGATTATTGTGGCCGCCGCCGGCAATGAACAATCAGCCGGTGCGGGTTATGATATCGATAAGACGCCGATTTATCCGGCTTGTTATGACGGCGAGTTGGTCGGGGAAAATATGGTAATTGGCGTGGCGGCGACCGACGCGCTTGATCAGAAAGCTAAATTTTCCAGTTATGGTTCGCGCTGCGTCGATATCAGCGCGCCGGGCATCAGTTTTTTTAACGCCACGACCGTCGGTAGCGATGTTAATAATCGGGAAAAGATTTATGACGGCTATTGGTCCGGAACCTCGATGGCCGCGCCGCTTGTTTCCGCTACTTTAGCTTTAATAGCGCAGGCTAACCCGGAATTAAGCCAGCGCGAAGTGGTTAATATTTTATTTGCTTCGACCGATAATATTAACCGCCTTAACGCTGATTATTTAGGCAAGCTTGGGAACGGGCGCTTGAATGTTGATAAGGCGATAGAATTAGCGAAGGCCGAATTATATAACCATGTCGGGCGTTTAATTGTCTCGTCGGTCAGCGGCGCCAAAGAAACAAAATTAACGTCCTCTAACGGCGATTTAGTTAAGAAATTTTCCGATGCTAATTTAAAAAATAGCTTCAGCTTGGCCGCCGGTGATATTAACGGCGATGGCGTCGAAGAAATTATCGCCGCCGCCGGTTCCAAAAGCGAACCGCAGGTGAGAATTTTTAATCAGAACGGCAAGCTCTTAAAACAATTTTTAGCGTTTGATAAAAAATTCCGCGGCGGCGTCAATTTAGCCGTGGCCGATTTGGATGGCGACGGGCTGGCCGAGATAATCGCCGTTCAAGCCGCGAATGGCAACGGACAGGTGCGTATTTTTGACACTAACGGTAAATTAAAAAGACAATTTTTAACGCTGGGCAGTAAATGGCGCGGTGGTTTAAATTTAGCGGCCGGTGATATTGACGGTAACGGCGGAATAGAAATCGTTATCGGCCTAGCTGCCGGGAGCGAACCGCAGGTGAGAATTTTTAATGCCGTCGGCAAACCGCTCAGTACCTTCTTGGCTTACGAAAAAAAATTCCGCGGCGGCGTTAAAGTAGCAATTGCGAATTTAGACGGCCGCAAAGATCATAATAAAGCGGAAATCATTGTCGCGCCGGGGCGTGGCCGTGAACCGCTCGTTAAAGTTTTTAGCTCGACCGGTAAAATGAAAAAACAGTTTTTAGCTTTTGGCCGCAATTGGCAGGGAGGGATAAATCTGGCGGCCGGCGATTTGAATAATGACGGTATCGCCGAAATTGCCGTGGGCGCTCAGCCGGGTGCCGCACCGCATGTCCGGACTTTTGACGGCGCCGGAATCTTATTGGAGTCCTTCTATTCTTGGGAAGAGGGCTTTAATGGCGGAGCAAATATTGGTATAATAAAAATGAATAATTAAACAGCCTTTCTCGCTGGTTTCAACTATATGCCTAAAAAAGTAATTTTTGATAAGAAGAATGTTCTGGTCGCCGGCGGCGCCGGTTTTATCGGTTCGCATCTTTGCGATGAACTTATCAAGACTTGTAAAGTAATCGCCGTCGATAATTTTATTTCCGGCAATGAACGTAATATCGATCATTTATTAGCTAATCCGGATTTTGTTTTTATTAATCATGATTTATCTAAACCGTTAGATTTAGAAAGCCATGCCGATTTAAAAAGATTTAAAATTGAATTCCAGGGTTTGCAGGAAATCTATAATCTGGCTTGTCCGATGTCGGCTAAGCATTTTTTAGATAATCGCCTGGCGACGCTGCTCGCTAATTCTTATACCGTTAAAAATCTCTTAGATTTAGCCGTTAAATATAATTCGCGGTTGCTGCAATTTTCTTCGTCCGTAGTTTACGGCCCGCGCAGTAAAGACAATCCGAAGTTAAAAATTAAAGAAAGCGATTTGGGCGCGGTTGATCAGTTATCGGAGCGCGGCGCTTACGACGAAGGGAAGCGTTTTGCTGAAACTTTAGTTACTAATTATCGTTCTCTTTATAATCTTGACGCTCGGATTATTCGCCTCTTTCGAGTTTACGGCCCGCGGATGACGCAGAATGACGATCAGTTGATCCCTGACTTTATTACTAGCGCTTTAGATAATAAAGAAGTGGTGATAAATGGCGACGAAAATTTCTTTTCTTCTTTTTGTTATGTTAGCGATGTAATTGACGCGGTGTCTAAAGTGATGAGTTCCGATATTATTGGGCCGATTAATATCGGTTCCGACGTGGATGTTAATCTAACCGATCTCGTAAAGATGATTATTAAGGAAACAAATTCCCAGTCGCCGATTAATTATGAAGAAAGTAAATTATTCGTCAGCGAACTGCTTCTGCCCGATATTTATCAGGCGCGCAACGAACTCGGCTGGATGCCGGTCGTGACTTTAGAAAACGGCCTAAAGAAAACTATCTTTGATATTGAAGCGAATAAAAGATTACAAGGGTTAAGAGGGTAGGAAATAATTATGACGAAGAAATTAACTTCTCAATCCGATTTTATATTAATTTTGTGTCCCGAGATAAATCCCGAGGATAAGGGTAAATTTTCTGATTTTAAACATGGTTTGTATTTAGGCGGAGAGATAAGAATGGCCGCCGCCTACGAATTATATAAACAAAATAAGAAAGTTATTTTAACCATAGTCGCGGATTATTATCCTGATAATAAAAATTTGTCTCATTGGTCTCGAGCTGATGAGATGAAAAGTTATCTGCTGCATCGCGGCGTGCCGGAGAAGAATATTAAAATTATAAACTCACTGCCTTGCACGAGGCATAATCTCGTCGCTGTTTTTAATAGCTGGTCAGAGATTTTTAAGAACAAAAAAGTGGCGTTACTAACTAACTCTTATCATTTGCCGCGAAGTTTGGTTTTCTGGTTGGAACTTAAAAAAATAAAGAAATATCAGAACATCCCGAGTTTCCCAATTCTAATATCAGCGGAAAATGTGGTAAATAATAAGGTCCGTTATAAAAACCCAGCGATGTATATCGCGCGGTTGGAAAGTGAATTAAAAGGAATAATGGATTGTGTTTCAGAGAATTATAATGACGCTTGTTTTATATTGTCGGGCGCTAAAAAGGAGAAGTTAATAGTTAGAAAGGATTATCAAAAAACCGCCGCAAAAAATAAAAAGTATTTATTAACGCCGGAAGAGATAAATAGCTCGCGCTAAATTTTGAGATAAAAAAACAGCCCGTTACTTAGCGGGCTGTTTTTATAAATTCGTTGATTTTTCTTTTTAAGTCTTCCTCGTCTCCCGGCCGGAAGAGAACATCGCCCGGCGCCATAATTTCCGGAATGCCGCCGATGTCCGAAGCGATAATCTTCAAGCCGTTAGCGTGCGCGCCGTAAATCACCGACGGCGAATTTTCATAACATAAGGAGGGAACAATCAGACAATCGCAGGCGGCCATTATTTTATTTGCTTCTAAAAACGCCAGCGGTCCGAGCACTTCTATCCGTTTATCATCACCGATTATTTTTTTCAGCGCCGCGCTTTGGCCGGCTGTATTTCTGAATATTATTGTTAGGCGGGCCTTAGCGTCGCTTATTTTTTTAAAAGCTTCAACGAGCAGGAAAATACCTTTTTGTTTTTCTATTTGGCCGAGAAACAGGAAACGGATCAGTCCGTTCGCCTGCTCGCTAGCGGCTGTTTTCTCGTTATTAGTCGCGGCGGCGGGCGTAAACTTTAAATCTAGCGGCTTGATTTCAATCTCCGAATCTTTAAAAAATCCGCGCTCGATATGCATGTTTAATAGCCAGCGAGAAGGGGAAATTATTTTCGCGGGCGAAGCGAAGAGCGCGCGGGTAAGCGCCTGATAGGCCTGCGCGCCCGAACCATTAATCTTATTTTCTTGCCCGTAAATCATTAAGCCGGACGGATGAATTAACTGGATATCGTGTAGGAAATGATAATGCTTTATTTTTAGTTTTTTGATGGCCAGCGGCGTTAAGAACCCTAGGCCCATTAGATTATGAGTAATGACTAAATCCGGCTTTTCTTCAGTCAGGATTTTTTTTATTTTCCGCGATTTTTTAAAAGAGAAAACATTGTTTACGTGCCAGAATAGCCGACCGGCAATCGGAATTTTATCGAGATTATAGAAAACAGAATTAAGATAATAGATTTTTAAATCTTTTGGCGTGTCGCCCGCGGCCGGAATCGCCGCTTTTGGCGGTTTAGTCGTAATTAAAAAAACTTCTTCGCCCGTGGCGCGTAAATTATTAATCATTTTTTCCGCGACGGTTTCGGCGCCGCCGTGGCTGTACTGGCCGTATAAATTGTGCATGATGCCGATTTTCATATTTTAGGAATGAGTCACCGGACGGAAAAGTTTTAATAAATTATCGCGCATTTTTATTTCATCGTATTTTTCGGCCGCTAAACGCCGCGCCGCTAACGACATAACGCGCCGCAGTTCTTCGTTATTGAAAATAAATTCCAGTTTCTTTTTTAAATCTTCAACCTTGCCCGGTTCGACTAATAATCCCTCTTGATGATTAGTGAAGACATTACGAACACCCGGTAAATCGGAAGCGATTACCGGCGCGCCGCAAGCCATGGCCTCGATTAACACTAGACCGAACGCTTCATTGCTATTAATTGATGGCAGGACTAAGAGGTCGGCGTTTTGATAAGCGCGGGTTAGCTTATCGCCTAAGCGGCCGGTAAACTCAATTTGTTTTTCTAAACCGTATTCGCGGCTTAATTTTTCGTAAGCCGGGCGTAAGTCGCCGTCACCGGAAATTATTAAATGCCAAGGCCGCAGGCCGGGAGTTTTACTCAGAGCCGCAAAAGCTTTAATTAAAACATCCACACCTTTAAAATAATGCGCCTCGTCCAGCCCGCCGACGAATAGAATATCCAGACGGTCTTTTTTGATAAATTTATCGTTGATGTAATGGACAATTTTTCGGGCGCGGGCGACGGCTTTATTATCCGTTGGCTGATTAAGATTCTTCGGCTGGAATTTTTGTAGATCAATGCCGAAGGGAATTTCCCGAAATTTTTCCGGGTGCGCGGCGTAATATTTTTTGATTTGGCTATTTTTTATATAGTCCAAACTACTGCTGACAATCGTTTCCGCTTGGTTAAAAAGGGAATTGCGGATTAGGCGGCTAGGGACGCTGAGGATTTTTTTCCCGGTCGTGGCATTTTTCACATCCATATGATAATGGATGATTAGTTTCGGGCGGCGGCAAAATAATTTAAAGAACCAAACGACTTCGGCCGTTCCGAAAAAAGGATAATGAAGATAAATATAATCAAACTCGCGCAGCTTTCCGAGAAGTTGTGGTAAAAAAGCGCCGTGGCCTAATTTTAGCCACGGTTTTAAATTAGCGGGCGAGAAGCTGACTATTTCATGCTGGGTGCCCAAGAGGCGATCGATTTGCGCCGCGCTGGTTACGATACCGCCGGCATAAGGCGGCCAGGCACAGACGATTTGCGCTATTTTCATAAAATATCTTAAGCATCGGAACCAAAGGATAATACTTTTCCCGCTAGTCATTTTCTGTGGAAAAATTCGCTAACACTAATTTTTCTGTACGAAAATGACAATCGCTCCTTAAAGCATTATCCTTTGGTTCCTAAACTTTATTTCTTATCTTTATTATCTAGAGCTACTATTCGCGTGATGTCCGTTAAATTTCTATCCAGTTTCGCGACCGTTAAGCGCAAACGGAAGATCAGATAAAACAAGGCAAGCACGGCCAAATAAATTAAAAAGTTTATTCCGCTGCCGGAGAAGCCTAAGAAACGGACGAGACTATCAATTTGCTTGATAAAAATAATCGCCGCCGCCGCCAGCAGCCAAAAGACCAGCCACAGCGAAAATTCATTAGCGGTAATCGCTTTTTTCTTTTTCTGGCTGGCTAAACGGACTAGGAAGAAGAGAATAATAATAATGGCGATAATTTGCTGGAGCATATTTATTTAATTATTTTATGGGTTAAAAGGTCGTTGATGACTTTCAGGCCGCCGCTAAATTTTTGTCCGAAATGATGATAAATAACGGTGACCGGTACTTCGGTGATTTTTAATTTTGCTTTAAAAGCTTTCGCCTGAATCTCGCTGGCATGCGCCATTTCGCGATTAGCAATCTTAATTATTTCGGCGGCGTGCCGGCTTAAAGCGCGAAAGCCGTTCTGGCCGTCGCTTAGCTTTATGCCGAAGAAAACGCGGTTAAAAGCTTTGGCGAGCGGTAGAATCAAATATCTTTTCATGGCCGGCAGGTTTGCCTTTTTTCCTAAAAACCGTGAGCCGAAAACAATCTCCGCTTCGCCGCGGATAATCGGAGCCACCATATCTTTAATCTCAGTCGCCAGGAATTGGTCATCGGCGTCAAAATGGACGATAATATCCGCGCCGTTTTTTAAGGCGTAATCATTGCCGGTTTGTAAGGCCGCGCCTTGGCCGCGATTAATCGGGTGATGTAAAACCGTCGCGCCGGTGGCCGCCGCTAAGTTAAAAGTATTGTCGCGCGAACAATCATCAACGACAATCACTTCATCGACGACCGGTCGGACATTAGCCACGACTTTCGCGATGTTTTTAGCTTCATTATAAGCGGGGATAACGCAAACTATTTTCATAAATGAGAAATTTCAAAGGCGCCGATAGTTTGACGCTGGCCGCGGGCAATTTTTTCTTTCTGGCGTTTTAAATCAACTAAACGTTGATTAATAATTATTTTAAGGGTATCCGCTTTTAATTTCAAGGGTAGTTTAATTTGAGAAATTTTATCCAGAATTTCCCGTTGGCCGGAAGCAGCTATCGCGATTATTACTAAACGTCCCGTCGCCGCGCTACGAAAAGCTTTTTCAAACATCCAATCCTCATTTAAATCGTCGATAGCGATTATTTCCGAATCATGTTGTAGAATTTTTTCCCAATTAGTTTCGGTTAACGGCAGAGAATTAACTCCGGAAATTTCTTGTTCCGGATTTTTACTTAATAAGTAAGTGCTACGACCCTGATTATCTAATTCCGCCAATAGGGAATAAAGCGTGGCGCTCTTGCCTTGGTTCGGCGGGGAACTGACAATAATTAATCCGGCCCGAATTTTTAAAGCCGCTTTTAGGGTTTTTAAATCAGCGGTTTTTAGACCTAATTGGCTGAGGCGCCAAAGCTTATCGGGTTTATTAATGATATTAATAATTACTTTTTCGCCGGTTTTATTCGGTAAGATTGTTAGATGGAAGGTTAAGCGGTAATCTTTGGCCGTTATTTTACAATATTTTTGTGCCGGCAATTCGCCGGGGGAAATCGCCAAAATCTGCCGTAAGCTAGCGGTTAGATTCTGCTCTAGATTTTTAGGTAAATAAAAACTCTGTTTTGTCCCGCCCGGGAAGAGGTAATCTACGGAAGTTTGCTGCGCCTGGTCGGTAATTACTAAGTCACTGGCGCCTTCTTGATTCGTGTAGCTAAATAGACGATTGATGATTTTATGGCTCATAATATTTAAATCATATCATATTTTGTATTATTTTAAAATGTGGTAAACTTAAATCAGCTTATTTTTCTATGGCTTATTCTAATTTTTACGCTAAATTATATACCGCCGGCAAGAAAGTCGGTGTCGCTCTGTCCGCGGTCTGGCATTTTGTTCCCAGCCGCCTCTATTTTTTAATAGTGGCTTTATTGCAGATAGCCGCTTGGTCGCAGGCTGGCTTTATCTATCGCCATTTATCCGGCGATCTTTTGATTCTACATTATAATGTCGATACGGGGATTGATTTAGTCGGCAATCCGGCGCATATTTTTATTTACCCTCTTTTTGGTTTAGGTATCTTTGTTTTAAATTTAATTTTAACCGCTGCTTTGTACCGCCGAGAAGATTGGCGGATATTTAATCATTTACTTTTGTCCGTGGCCGCTTTATTTGGTTTTTTCTTAAACTTGGTTCTCCTGTCTATTTATTTAATCAATTTTCGTTAAGTAACTCAGTATGATGGAATTTTATATTGTTAAGATTTTATTTTTTTCCACGCTTTGTTTTATTTTTGCGTTAGTGGCGACGCCGCTTTTAACGCATTTTTTGTATAAGTATAAATTAGGCAAAAAAATTCGCAATGGCGGCGAGACGCCGATTTTTAGCGAGTTACACGCGCATAAAGCCGGTACGCCGACCATGGGCGGAATTTTGATTTGGGGGACAGTCTTGATTTTTATTTTGCTGTTTTCTTTTTTAAGTAATATCTGGCCGGATAGTATCTTCGCGCACCTTAATTTTTTATCGCGTTCCGAGACCTTATTGCCGCTCGGCGCTTTAATTATTACGGCGTTAATCGGCCTATTTGATGATTGGCTGGATGTTCGCGGCAAAGGCGTTTTAGGCGGCGGCGGTTTAAAATTACGCCACCGGATTTTAATTTATACGCTTATTGCCATTGTCGGCGCCTTGTGGTTTTATTTCAAGCTTGATTGGACAGTCTTCCATGTTCCTTTCTTGGGAAATTTTGAAATCGGTGCCTGGTATATACCGATTTTTATCTTTATTATCGTCGCCACTTCTTTTTCCGTTAATGAGACCGACGGTTTAGACGGTTTAGCCGGCGGTACTCTACTGACGGCTTTTGCCGCTTATGGCGTGATTGCTTTTGTTCTCGGCCGTTATGATTTAGCGACTTTTTGCGGCGCCATTATCGGCGCGCTCTTGGCCTTCCTTTGGTTTAATATTCAGCCCGCCCGTTTTTATATGGGCGATACTGGCGCCATGAGCTTAGGCGTCACGCTGGGCATTATCGCCATGCTGACCAATAATTCTTTATTATTGCTTTTTATCGGTTTTGTTTTTTTAGTAGAATCACTCTCAGTTATTATTCAAGTTATCTCTAAAAAATTACGCGGTAAGAAAATATTTTTATCCTCGCCTATCCATCATCATTATCAGGCCATTGGCTGGCCGGAAGCAAAAGTCGTGATGCGCTTTTGGGTGGTGGCTGCTCTGGGAGCGGCTATCGGCTTGATGATTTTTCTTCTTGATCAGAAATTTTAAATATGGCCTTTTCTCGTTTGCTTAAAAAAACTTTTGGCGCGACGGCCAATGAACATGAGCCGGATAAAAGCTTGTTGGCCGCTCTTGGTATTTTAGTCGTTTTTGGTTTAGTAATGCTGTTCAGCGCCTCTTCCGTCGTTTCTTATTCCCGTTACGGCAATACTTATCATTATTTGCTTAATCAGCTTATTAGTTTAAGTGTCAGCGTGGTAATTTTTTGGCTGGCGATGCGCATCGATTATCATGCTTGGAAAAAATTCGCCGGTTTTTTTCTGATTTTTTCTATCTTTCTGTTGATTTTAGTTTTTATTCCCGGTCTCGGGAACAAATATGGTTCGGCGCATAGTTGGATAAATATTTTTGGGTTTTCTTTCCAGCCGGCGGAATTAGTTAAGATTTCTTTTTTAATTTATCTGGCGACTTGGCTGGAGGCGAAGAAAGACGAACTGCATAATTTGACGAGCGGCATGATTCCATTTTTAGTAATCTTGGGTGTTATTAGTTTGCTCATGATTGCCCAGCCGGATTTAGGCACCTTATTTATTATCGCTTTTACCGCGATGGTTGTTTTTTTCGCCGCCGGCGGAAAAATTCGCCATATCGTTCTTGCCCTACTTTTAGCCGGACTGGCGCTCTTCGCTTTAATCGGTTGGAAATCTTCTTATCAAAGTGATCGCTTTAAATGTTTACAGGACCCGAGTTATAG
>Ga0172381_10006334_pt1 | contig 11862 bp, 6 predicted proteins | sample Leawel6488metaG_FD_119754 | JGI IMG/M metagenome (GOLD analysis project Ga0172381, IMG submission 119754) | Leachate microbial communities from a municipal landfill in Southern Ontario, Canada - Leachate well 64-88 metaG | ecosystem: Engineered > Solid waste > Landfill > Unclassified | place...
ATGACATCACCATAATAATCTTCCGGCACTGTAACTTCAACTTTCATAATTGGCTCAAGAATCGTTGGACTGCATGTCCTTGCCGCTTCTTTTAAAGCCATACTAGCTGCGATTTTATAAGCTGCTTCACTACTATCTACTTCGTGATAGCTACCATCGAACAAAGTCGCTTTTAAATCGATGACCGGATAGCCGGCAACTAAGCCTCTTTCAAGTGAATCACGGAGACCATCGCTCGTCGGACGAATATATTCTTTTGGAACAACACCGCCGACTATATTGTCAACGAATTCAAAACCTTTACCTGGGTTCGGTTCAAAGCGGATTTTAACGTGACCATATTGGCCGCGACCACCTGATTGTTTGATGTATTTTCCTTCGCATTCGCCACTGCTCTTAATTGTTTCGCGATAGCCAACTTGCGGGGCGCCGACGTTAACTTGAACGCCGAACTCCCTTTTCATGCGCTCGACAATAATGTCGAGGTGTAATTCACCAACACCAGCAATAATTGTTTGGCCAGTTTCGCTGTTCGTGTGAACGCGGAAGGTTGGGTCCTCTTCTGATAGTTTTTGAAGAGCGACGCCCATTTTTTCTTGATCAGCTTTTGACTTGGGTTCCACCGCCTGTTCAATAACAGGTTCAGGGAATTCCATTTTCTCGAGCATAACGTCAAGTTTTTCGGCAGCAAGTGTATCCCCGGTAATCGTATTTTTTAGACCGACAACCGCTCCGATATCACCAGCATAAAGTTGTTCAACTTCTTGACGATGGTTTGAGTGCATTAAGACAACTCGCCCAATACGTTCTTTGACACCTTTTGTAGTATTGATAACATAGGAACCGCTTTTTAATGTCCCTGAATAAACACGAACATAAGCAAGGCGTCCAATATATGGGTCGGTCGCAATTTTAAAAGCTAAGGCCGCTAGCGGAAGACTGTCATCAGGTTCGCAAATGTATTCGCGACCGTCGCTATAATGGCCTTTTTGATGAGGGATATCAATCGGACTTGGAAGATAATCGATTACACCATCAAGAAGTAATTGAATACCTTTATTTTTGTAAGCTGATCCGCAGAAAACAGGAAAGAACTCACCACTTAAAACAGCTTTACGAATCGTCATTTTAATAAGATCGATTGAAGGTTCTTCGCCTTCGAGAACCATTAACATGAGTTCATCATTAAACGCCGCGAGAGATTCAAGCAATTTCAAGCGCATACTTTCAGTCTTTTCAAGATAATCTTCAGGGATAGCAATTTCGATTGGTCCCTCGCTTTTATCTTGAGAATACGTATAAGCTTTTCTATTAATTAAATCGATGATGCCATTAAACCGGCTCTCGATTCCAATTGGGTATTGGACAGCCTCAGCATTAGCTGCTAAGCGCGAATGGAGTGTGTCAATACACATATCAAAATCAGCACCGATAGCATCGAGTTTATTTACGAAAACAATGCGCGGAACATTGTATTTGGTGCCTTGGCGCCAAACAGTTTCCGTTTGCGGTTCGACGCCGTTTTTACCATCGAGAACCGTGACGGCTCCATCGAGAACACGAAGTGATCTTTCGACTTCGACCGTGAAGTCGACGTGCCCTGGAGTGTCGATGATATTAACGCGATGTCCTTTCCAGAAAGCGGTTGTGGCGGCTGAAGTAATCGTAATGCCGCGTTCTTGTTCCTGCGCCATCCAGTCCATCGTCGCCGAACCCTCATGAGTTTCGCCGATTTTATGAATCCTTCCAGTGTAGTACAAAATTCTTTCTGTCGTTGTTGTTTTACCCGCGTCAATATGCGCCATGATGCCAATATTGCGGGTATGTTCTAAGTCATATTCACGTGCCATAATAAGACTCCTCGTTACCAGCGGTAATGAGCGTACGCCTTATTTGCTTCGGCCATCTTGTGCGTATCTTCCCTCTTCTTAACTGATGCTCCAGTTCCATTGGCGGCATCAATAATTTCATTAGCGAGCTTGTCTTCCATCGTTTTTTCATTGCGAAGACGGGCATAATTCACTAACCAGCGTAAGCCCAATGTTACTTTGCGGTCCGCTGTCACTTCGGTAGGAACTTGATAGTTGGCTGCACCGATGCGGCGTACTTTTAGTTGAACTTCAGGCATGATGTTATTTATCGCCGTGGCAAAAACGTCCATGGCTGGTTTACCAGTTTTTGTTTCAATTTTCTTGAAGGCACTATAGAGAATCGTTTGTGCGGTTCCTCTTTTACCATCAAGCATTATTTTGTTGATCAAACGCGTGACCAATTTGGAACTATAAATTGGATCTGGTAAGACGTCGCGTTTGCTCACACTTCCTTTGCGTGGCATATTTTATCTCCTTATCAATTACCTAAATAAACGACTACTTAGGTCTTTTTGTGCCATATTGGCTACGGCCTTGACGGCGGCTTTCGATACCGGCCGTATCTAGTGTGCCACGAATAATGTGGTAACGAACACCAGGTAAATCTTTAACACGACCACCGCGAATTAAAACAGTGGAGTGTTCTTGAAGGTTATGACCTTCACCGCCGATATAAGCGGTCACTTCATATCCGTTTGATAAACGAATACGAGCATACTTTCTGAGGGCTGAGTTTGGTTTTTTCGGCGTCATTGTTCCTACACGAGTACAAACTCCGCGCTTTTGCGCTGAATTTTGCGATGTCTCCTTTTTATTAAGAGAGTTCCATCTTTTGCCCAAGGCGGGGGCTTTGGATTTGTATGTAGAACGAACGCGTCCTTGCCTTACTAGCTGATTAATGGTTGGCATTGGACATCCTCCTTTCGCTTGATTGTACGTACACAATTCCCGGTGTATCGCACATCTTACAAATAAATAGGCCTTCGCGGCCTTAATATGTGTCCTGAAAGATAATAACAACTTGACAAGATATTAGTCAAGATAAAAGTTAAATTTTATTTATATTAATCGTTGCGTATGTATTTGAAAGGTTCGAAATCGTAAAGGTGTAACCTAAAGCACTTCCACCATTAAAGGCGAAATTCTTGAAGGTCGTAATACCAAAAGTATCGCCTTTGGTAAATAGTGTGTCGTTCGAGGCCGAATCTCCGTTTAAAAAGGTGTTCTCACCGCTACTTTCGAGGAGGTGATAAAGAAGAAAATCATTATATGTTTTTTCAAGCGAGTTTGTATGAACAATTCCGACACGGCTAGTGTCTTTGCTATATCCACCATCCTCAACATAACCAAGGGGGCGTGTTTGATTACCCGCTGCCCAAAAGGCCAGTCTTGAATCAACGTGATAGACTTTTATACCAATTTTCTGCATTAAGCGCGGTTCGCTATGCGTCGGTCGTGAATCATGAGCATTTAAACCATTCGGACTATAAAACTCGAGAAGCAAGTATTCGTCCATCGCCGTACCATTCCAACCATCCTTGATTAAAATCAAGTCCCCGCTATTATAAAAGGGGCGAATTGTTATTTCGGCGTTATCAGTTATAACATATGGTCTAGTCCAGTTTAAAAGCATTTTCGAATATCCAGTATGATCACCGATACTATAATCCATCATATCAGCACGTCCGGTTGGACCATATAGTCCTCCTTCAGTGTTGTAATAATCATCAAGTCCAAACAAATGTCCTACTTCGTGAATATAAGTATGGGTGTCAGGTCGGCCGTCAGTCAAATATGTCAGCGAATAGCTTGACCAACAAGTTAAGATATTATTGCGATTAATTGTATAAGCCCAAAACATCTTGTTGCGGGCACCAGAACCCGTCTCTGAAGGATGCGAATAAACAAGATAAACTGGTATGCGATTAGAAACATCTCCATCTATATAATAGGAGCTCAAATCGCCATATGTTTCCTGATACCAAGCAAGTGCATCGTTATATATCGCGCCCACGACTGTGATATTTGCGGACTGATTGCGAATTTGCGACGCTTGATAACTCGAGCGATACCAATCCGTAACTTTTCCATCAAGGATTACTTTGCCATAGCTCGATTCATTGTAATAACTCGCTACTGATTGCCAATGGTTATTGTTGTCAATGCCAAAAAATGCATTGCGGAGAACCTCTAAAGAACCTTCCGTTCCTTCAGGAAGAAGAGTGGATGGATAATCAGAAAAATCGACAGGAATAACCAATATTTTTTGTCTACCCGTAGACCTGATGTTCTTTCGAACACCTTGATGACGATACATATCAGTAAAATCAACAAACGATTCCTCTACTTCTTCATCATTTAAATAGGTGTATGGAGAATAATCACCGGGTTTGTAATAACCTTCACCCTGGACTGTCTCATGATTATCTTGATCAAGAAAATAATCAAAGAAAGGCATGAATGGTATGGGTGTATTTGCGCAAGCCGAAAGAATTAATGAGCTTGTCATAAATAACGAGAAGATAAATAAGCGGTCGCTATTCTTTTTCATCTGTATTAATAATACTAAATTTTACTTATACGTATAGTCGCGGATGATAAATCAACGTTTGAAAAATCGATTGTATAACCTAAAGAGTTACCGTTATTAAGCTTATTGCCATTTTCAAAAAACTCTGAACCATAACTCGCCATTGTAAATGACTGACCAGTTCTAAAAAGATCGGAATTAGTCCCAATGGCGCCTGTGTCAAAGGTGTTGGTGCCACCAGCTTGAATCATATGAACTAATCGATAATCCGGATCAGCTAGACTACGTGACGGCGTGTTTGAATTAACTTGGTCGAAGTATCTCTGCGTAGAATTATTGTAAAGTGGCAAATCACCAGGATCACCATATTCAAGAAAACTTCCGTAGTAATTAAAGACACCGAGTCGGGCATCAATGTGTAAAAGACGTACACCCGGTTGCGTGTAAACACGAGGATAACTACCGGCGTAATTCGTTCGCGAATCAAGACGATTTAAACCGGTTGGAGTGATTAGTTCAAGCAACAAAAACTCGTCAAACGAAGTGCCATTCCAACTATCAGCAATTAAGATGGCATCCCCGCTACTTTCAACGGGATTAATCGTGATTTGAGCATCACCAGTAACAACATATGGTTTTAACCATCCCAAAGCCATCTTTGACCACGCATTGTGGTCGCCGACATTATAATCCATCATATCGATGGCTCCAAGAGGCTTATAGGTGCTATTTTTATCATAATTATAATAATCATCCAAACCTAAAAGATGACCAGTTTCATGAATATATGTGTGGGCATCAACTTTCGTATCGCCACCACCTTCATACATAAAATCGTAACTTGCCCAAGCATAGGCGTTAGGGTTGGGACTGCTTGCTGATGATGACTGATTGTAGTCCCGAAATACATAAGCCCAAAAATCTGTGGAAATATTTTCGATTGTCGATGAATTGCCATAATTTGGGCAACTATAAATCATCCATACAGCATCGATAAAGCCATTGCTATCGGCATCAAATTGCAGAGTTGATGAGCTACCATTTGTCAATTTGTAATTATTGACAGCACTTCGCAAAAGATTAGTTGTGAAGTATTGTGTATTACTTGTGTCTAGATTTGCCGCCTCTCTAGCAGTGAGGCCGGTATTAAAAGTCGGAGCAACAGTAAAATTCATTAGTTGGTTTCCATAACTAGACTTCTCATAAAATGAAGAAACTGATTCCCAATATTTTGTTTGTGATGGTGTTCCGTTAAATAGTATTTCGATGTCAGCCAAAGTCTTTGATGTAAAAGAATAATCGGTAAACTCAATTGGTATGACTAAAATATCGATATTCGCGCGAGGACTTGGAACCGCATCAATGCTTGTGTTCGTTTTTAAATCTTGATAGGAATGATATGGATCAACTTCATCAGGCAAATAATAATTGTCCCAACCTTCTTCGACCGTTGATGAAGAATCAGAAGAGATATCACTACTTGTTGCTGAAGACGTGTCGTTAATAGTCTCGCTCGATGAAGAATCCGAATCAGATGGTGTTTCAGTGTTGATATCGGAAGCGCTATTCAAACTTCCTAATGAAATAGTGCAACTGCTCAGCACAATTGCTACTAACGAGGAGAGATATAATACTTTTCTTTTCACTATTTTTACCTATGCACAAATATGCCTGTTTCTACTATATAAATCAAATAACTCTTATTTTTATTTTAGCAATGTCGGAATTAACTTGACTAAATTCAATTGAAAAGGGGAAAGTTGTAGCGTCGTTCATCTTTAAACTGTTGCCAAGAGGAAAGGCGCTTTTATAGTCCTGGAAGGCAAATATTTTGCCTTGAGTAAACAAAGTGTTGTTGTTTGCTATTGCATAAGGACTGCTTAAATATCTTGCGTTTTTATTAGCATCCACAAGCGACAAAAGTTTAAATTTTCCTTTGTTGGTATCAAGAAAGGACCATGACTCAGAATTTGAAGCACCAATATAAGCATTGGAATTTAGACTGTCGACATATGTATTTTCCTGAGTGTCATAGAGTCGAGCATCGACATGATACATTCGGATACCCGGAATCGTAAAACCTCGACTATTATTGCCAGGATAAGCGGAATTAGAGTCTCTTTCATTTAAACCATCGGGCGTATAGAGTTCAAGAAGAATATATTCATCAAAAGGATTACCGTTCCAATCAGCCGCGAGCAAAATAGCATCACCGTTTAAAGAAGCTGGAGATATTTCTATATCGGCATCGCCAGTCACAATATAGGGATTTGTCCAACCTAACGCAAATTTAGAAAAACCATTATGGTCTATGATGTTATTATCCATCATATCGATAACGCCCATCGGCGATGTCTTCCCATCGTAATCATAATAGTCATCTAAGCCGAGTAAATGACCCGTTTCATGGATAAATGTATGGCCATCAATTCCACTTGTACCATATCCTTCATACATAAAGTCAAAACTGGCCCATGCATAAGCAAAAGGCGTGGGATTTGCGGTATTTTTGTTATTTTGGTTGCGATAATTCCAATAGACATAAGCCCAGAAGACATCATTTAAATCAGAAGGAGCCGAATATATCATCCAAACGGCATCAATGTGGCCGTCGCTGTCGTTATCGTAGTCCTTTAAGTCAATTTGCGGCTGAGTGTTGCGCACCCACTCAATTGCATCTTCCATGAGAATTGAAACTGAATCAATATTCCTGTTTTCTAGTGAGATCATGTCTGAAGAAGAGTAACCTGAATCAAACCAGTTTGTAACCGTTCCACTTAGGTTTAATTTCCCATAACTTGATTTTTGATAAAAACTAGCCACCGATTCCCAACTAGTGTCGTTTGTTTCTCCGAACATAACTTTTTGAATATCAGATCTCGTTTTACTTGTCGCCGCACTTCTATACCCATCAATAATCACTGGTATAACAAGTAAATTAACATCACCAATAGCGGGAACGCTGTCCATTTCACCCGCTCTTGAAACATCATAATAAATGATGCCTTGATCAGGAGCGCGATAAAAAGAATCTTTTCTTTCTTCATCGCTTGAACTCGACGTTGCGTCGGAAGAAAAATCAGAAATTGAATCAGCCACACCTGAAGAGTCGCCAACCGGAACACAGCCAGCAAGTAACATCGCCATGACAGGTAAAATAAAAAGTATTCTTCTTTTCATAACTATCTAAAGATAGCATTCTTCGACATTTGATGCAATTAGAACGCATTTATCGATAGGAAAAACCTCCCACAAATGTGGAAGGTTTTTATTGATTATGGCTAATGATTAAACGAGACTAAACTTAATAGTAGCGTCTGCGTCATTCATATCGGTAACTTCAAATTTATAGCCGAGTTTATTGCCATTGTTGAGAGTGAAGCCAACAAAGGTATCGACACCAAAAGTGTCGCCTTCTTGCCACATCATACTGCTATTGTAATTGATGCGGAATGAGCTGTTACTAAGCGTATTTTGTCCGCTGACTTCAAGAGCATGAAGCAACCGGAAATTCGGATTAGCACTGCGTGACTTTGTATTGGAATTAGCAATATCTATATATGAATTATCGTCGGTGCCCGTTACTTCTGAGACATAGCGAACAAATTGCCATCCAGAAACACTCCCGTATGTAAACAATCCGAGCCGAGAATCGACGTGATATACACGTATGCCAGGAATATCAGGCATCTTTGGATAGCGACCAGTGTAACTATAAGTAGCATCCATCTCGTTAAGGCCAGTTGGACGATAGTATTCAATCATGATGTAGTTATCAAGCAATGAGTTATTAACTTGACCATCTTCGCGATAGGCAGGTAAAACAATCGCTTCGCCTGCGTCGGTAAATGACTTGACCGTAACTGTCGCCTCACCCGTCACGACGATTGGGTCGGCCCAACCAAAAATACCTTTGGTATAAGCATTATGATCACCGACATTATAATCCATCATGTCGGTCCCACCCATTGGACCCCAATCTTTGGAATCGTAGGTATAGTAGTCATCTGCGCCTAAAGCGTGACCGGTTTCATGAATGATTGTATGCGCATCGATTTTAGCCGTGCCATTAATAATTTCAGCATCGGTCCATTCATGGTATTCGCCTAGATTGTCATAATATCCATTTTCATAAATAAAATCATAACCCACCCAAATAAAGGCACATGGCCCTGGAGTGTTCTTGTTGGGATTTCCTGATGTATCAGCTGAGCGGAAAGCCCAGAATAAATCGCTATCTAAGTGCTGAATAGGAGCGCTATAAACCATTTGGATGACATCGATAAAACCATCGCCATCGCCATCATAATCTTTAAAGAAATTGCTGCGACTAGTGTAGAGGTTTCCTTCGTCATCGGTGACTTCTTCCCATAAATCATTGATATAATAATCTTCATAAATCCAACTCAAAATTAATCTTGCAATGCCTGAATCGCCATCGGTTGTCCCAAAGCTCTCGACGATTTCATCGGTTGCGTACCACTGAGTCGGTGAATCGCGATGGACAGGGCGATACCACGGCATAACTTGACCAGAAATATTAACTTCTCCATAACTTGACTTAGCGTAATAACTGCTCAATGATTCCCATTGCGTATCTTCTGAATCACCAAAATAAGCTTTTCTTAAATCTTCGCGGGCACCTTCGGCTCCACGTAGCATACCTGAAGCTGGATAGTCAGAAAATTCGACGGGGACGACTAAAACGCGAGAGTCACCCGAACGTGGCATGTCGCTTTTATAATTACTTTTTCGGGCTTGTGCCAGAGTGACAGCCTCTTCTTTATCGTTAAAACGATAGTAGTTATCCTCAATGACTTGAGGTCCGCAACTAGCAAGGACAAAAACGGAGAAGATTGCGATTGCGGAAATTTTGTTAGGTTTCATAAGATTGACCCCCTTTATTCATTATTAGCGAAATATGATAAATGTCAGGGAAACATTAACATAGTTAAGTCTAATAAGTGTTGTTATTATAGCAAAGAAGACTTGGTTGTCAAACGAAATTGCATTTATTTTAAGAATTTTTTTCAAAAAGAAAAGGCGGTAAGAACCGCCTAAACTTTCTTGTTATTCGAGATCGTCGGGACGATCATGAACTTCTATGTATTGTTGTTTAACTTCCTTCATTTTCTCGCGGACCGAGAAATTCTCGACTAAAACTTCTTCTTCTTCATCGGAAGCGAGTCCGCGTCCTGCTGGTATCAATTTACCTGTAATAACGTTTTCTTTAAGACCGTGGAGAATATCTGTCTTGGCCTTGATTGCCGCATCAGTTAGAACACGTGTCGTTTCTTGGAATGAAGCTGCTGAGAGGAAAGACTTCGTTTGAAGCGAAGCTTTGGTTATACCTAGAATGACTGGGCGGGCTACTGCCGGATGTCTTCCGGATAGAAGTGCTTCTTCATTCTTTTCAGTAAACTCGTCAAGTTCGACGAGTGTGCCGGGGAGCATGTTTGTATCTCCGCCTTCGATCACGGCGACCTTGCGCAACATCTGACGAATAATAACTTCAATATGCTTATCAGAAATGCCAATACCTTGAAGACGATAAACTTTTTGAATTTCCTTTAAAATGTAGCGTTCAACAGCAGCGACATCGCTGACTTCCAGAAGTTTCTTCGGCGAGATGGCACCTTCGGTAATTTTACCGCCATTTTTAATTTTATCGCCCTTTTTAACACGGAGGCGCGCTCCGTAATTGGATAAGTATTCTCTTTCTTCGAGATCACTTTTAATAACAACGCGATAGCGACCACCTGTTTCTTCAATTTCGCTGACCATTCCGGTAATTTCCGATATCATAGATTCGCCTTTAGGAACACGAGCTTCGACAAGTTCTTGAACGCGAGGCAAACCTTGCGTGATGTCACTACCAGCAACACCACCGGTATGGAATGTTCTCATTGTCAATTGGGTACCTGGTTCGCCGATTGATTGAGCGGCCATAATACCGACGGCTTCACCAATACTAACTTCTTTTCCTGTCGCCAAATTGCGACCATAACAATGACGGCAAACACCATCGCGCGTTTGGCAGCCAAATAGCGAACGAATTTCGACTTGTTTAATACCGGCATCGACAATACTGCGAGCAGTCTCTTCATTAATCATCGAATTTTCAGCAATGAGAACTTCACCAGTTTTAGGATCGACCACATCGTGAACTGTATAACGGCCGACAAGGCGATCATATAGTGGAACGATAATGGTGTCGCGACTAGAATCAATAATCTCAGAGACGACATGTCCATGATCAGTGTGACAATCTTCTTCGCGGACGATGACATCTTGGCTAACGTCGACAAGACGACGAGTCAAATAACCAGAATCGGCCGTTTTAAGTGCTGTATCGGCACCGCCCTTACGAGCACCGTGTGTCGCAATAAAGAACTCAGAAACGGTTAGACCTTCACGGAAACATGATTTAATCGGAAGTTCGATGGTGTCACCCTTTGGGTTTGACATCAAACCGCGCATACCTGCTAACTGAGTAAAGTTAGAAATATTACCGCGAGCACCACTGTCCGACATCATAAAGATTGGATTGCGGGAATCTTTTTCGAATTGTTTTGATAAGTCTCTTTGAACCGAATCGCGAACTTCAGTCCACACATCAACGACGTGATTATGTCTTTCATTGTCAGTTAACAAACCCCGATTAAACATCTCGGTGATTTCTTCGACACGAGCATCTCCGTCTTTAAGGAGTTGTTCTTTATCGCTAACGACATTAATGTCGCTGATGGAAATAGTAACACCAGCTATGGTTGCATATTTGAAACCAATGTCCTTCATTTTATCGAGAACAGCCGATGTTTTCGAGGTTCCGTAGCGGCTAAAAATCTCGTTAATAATATTTCCTAAATGCTTTTTAGTAAATGGTGGCACTAATGGTTGTTTATGAATGTATTCAACAATATCTGTTCCTTTAGGAACAAAGAAGCGTTGCAAATCACCTTTTAAGTTCCCGGTGCTGGCGTCATTTAGGTATGGGAAGTCAGCTGGGAAAATGAGGTTAAAAATGATTTTTCCAACCGTAGTAATAAGGTAAGAATTATTCATTTCTTTGGTGAATCCTGTTTTTACAAGAGCGCTAGCGCGAATAGCAACACGACTATGTAAATGAACTTGATGTGTTTCGTATGCGAGCACAGCTTCATCAATGCTTCTAAATACTTTGCCTTCGGCATTAGCATATGTCGCAAAGCGTTCATATTCCTCAATATCGCCTTTATCAAGACGCCGTTTACTGCGAGCAGCGAGTTGTTCTTTTGTTTCTTCAAGCGTCAAGTAATAGTTACCAAGAACCATATCTTGCGAAGGAGTAACGATTGGACGGCCATCTTTTGGACCAAGAATATTATTGCTGGCGAGCATGAGTTCGAGGGCCTCGTGTTGAGCGGATTTGCTTAACGGAACGTGGACGGCCATTTGGTCGCCATCAAAGTCAGCATTAAA
>Ga0172381_10006335_pt1 | contig 11862 bp, 12 predicted proteins | sample Leawel6488metaG_FD_119754 | JGI IMG/M metagenome (GOLD analysis project Ga0172381, IMG submission 119754) | Leachate microbial communities from a municipal landfill in Southern Ontario, Canada - Leachate well 64-88 metaG | ecosystem: Engineered > Solid waste > Landfill > Unclassified | place...
ACTTCAGTATGACAGATAGACGTCGAGAGGCTCAACGTCTGGGTGGGCTTCAACAAGCTTCCAACCTATTGCCACAGGATGTTGTACTCTGGATGAGGGAGAGTTGGAAGTACTCAGCACTTCGTGACCGTCTTGGATCAAGACCTTATCAATTTGAGTTTCCCCTTGGCGGGTACGTGTTTGACTTGGCTCTCTTAGACACTGGGACACTTATAGAGTTTGATGGTCCTTATCACTCTGGTGAGGCTCAAGTTATTGTGGATGATGCTAAAGATTCCGTTGCTCGTGAAAATGGTTTTATTATAGTGCGTAGGGTAGTACCTAGATCGTCAGTCATCGACCCTACTATTATTGCTGATTTGTAAATTGGAGAAACATCATGAAAAGGCGAAGGCGAAGGTAAAGGTGCACCATGGAAACTCGAACACTGCTTCTGAATTCTTGGGCAATGCCCCACGCGATCCTTACGTGGGATGATGCCATCTGCCTGGTTTACCAGGAGAAGGTAACTGTTCTGGAAGAGTATGACGAGATAGTGAGCTCACCCTCAATCTCGTACTTCCTCCCGGCGGTCATCCAGCTCCGACAACCAGTTGCTACGATGAAGAAGGGTGTTAAGTTTTCCAGGATTAACATCTTCACCCGTGATGGGTTCCGATGTCAGTACTGTGGCGAGCGCAAGACCATGCGCGAACTGAACTATGATCACGTCATCCCTCGTAAGCAGGGAGGTCTTACCAACTGGGAAAACATCGTTACTTGTTGCTATCCATGCAATGAGTTAAAGGCAAGTCGTACGCCTGAGCAGGCTGGGATGAGGTTGAACCGAAAGCCCACCAAGCCGCACGCACTCCCACTACATGCGGTCTATTTGGATTCAGGCAAGGTGCCTTCCGTTTGGGAGCCCTACTTGGATTGGTCTCGTGCGCAACAACACGGGACCGGGTACTACTTAGTAGCACCTTCAGCTGCATAGGGTGAGTAGAGGAGGTCTCTGGGGTCAGAGGCCTCCTTTTCTTTTTTAGAGTGTCACATATACATTGCTTACTAGACGCGCAACTATCGAAGTTGTGAGCCACGAACTGACTTGCTGTCAGTGTGGTGAGCATCTTGTTCACGGTCGTAGGGTAGCCATGCTTCAATTCTCCGACCAGAATATAGAGCCGTGCTGTATTCGGTGCTTGGTTCAATTTATTTTAGACTCGACCGAGATAATTTTGGTACTCTCCGACCCCCTACCGGTGTATAAGGAGAGACCGGGACCGCGCTAACGCTTGTCACCTCTTGGAAGGAACCCTTCAAGGTTACAGGCACCCTGTTTGGGTCTCTTTTTCAAAGACGTAGCCGCGCTTTAGTAGCTTGGGCAAAGTCTCGGACTTAACGGAAACTGTTCGGATTTGGGAGAGTGTCCAATCTCCGCATCCCGACGTCACTCACGTTCAGCGAGAGTATGTACCATGCTATTAAAACCGCAATTTACGTTTGAAAAAGTTCGTTTTGACCAAGCAACCGACCTCCACTTGGTCGTATCTGTCACTGCTCCTAAGAGCGACTGGCAAACCCATCGACCTCCATTGTGCATCATCCCAGCCGTTGACCGATCAGGTTCAATGCGCGGGGATAAGATGGCTTATACTAAGAGGTCACTGAACAAGTTGATCGACCACCTCACGGCGGAAGATACTCTTGGTTTGGTGAGCTTCGCTACAGACTCCACGGTTGACTTCCCTGCTGAGAAGATGACTCCGGATGCCAAGGCGAGAGCCAAGAAGATTGTCGACGGGTACCGCGATAACGGGAACACCTTCCTCTCTGGTGGCTTGATGAAGGCGCTAGAGATGGTGGGCAGCCTCGACTTGGGTGACACTACGATTACTCGTATCATCCTCTTCACTGATGGGCAGCCCAACATTGGTGTGACTCAGCTGGATGGACTAGCTGGTCTAGTTGGTACCAATCGAGGTCGTGCAAGTGTTTCAGCTTTCGGATATGGCTCTGATGCCAACCAAGAGCTGTTGAATGCCATGGCTACCAAAGGGGAGGGTAACTATGCCTTCATCCAGGACCCAGACTCTGCTTTGGCGGCCTTCGGGAAGGAGCTCGGTGGTCTACTGAGTACCTATGCTCAGGATTTGATCCTCGAGTTGACCCCACACGAGGGTAACCAGATACTGAAAGTCGTCTCGGACTTCGATGTTGAGGAGATCATCACCGGGGAAGCTCGGATCAAGATCCCCCATATCTTGTCCGAGGAGACGATTGATATCGTCATCGAGGCTAAGCTAGCTGCTCAGAAGCACCCGGGCCCACGTCAAGTCAATGCGATTAGCACCAAGTTGTCCTGTCAAGTACTCGGAGTTGATGGGAAGATGAAGCTTGAGACAAGCGAAGGTCCTGCTAAGATCCAGTTCGTCAAATCTGGTGAGGAGCAGACCACCCCGACCAAGGGAGTCGATGAGTTGGTGGCGCGGGCTCAGCTACTTCAGATTCAGAACCAAGCTGAGGCTGCTGCTCAACGTGGTGACTATGCTGCTGCTGGCCTCTGCTTCGACCGCATGGATGCTAGTTTCTCAGAGCGTGGTCTTGGTGGGGTAGCTGCAGCATCTCGTAGTCTACGCTCGAAGTATACAGATCAAAACGTCTATGCCAAAAGCGGCGGTAGTCGTATGGGTCTGAATAGAGGATTGAACAGGGCTCGGGCTGCATCAGCCATGGGTAACGAAGATCTCGAGATGCTTTGTAGCCTTGGGATTAGCAATACTACCAGTGCTCAGGATGGTATGATGAGGAGCTTTCAGGAGCCCAGCATCGATGTGAAACCTGCAGTCATAAACAACCCGCCAGGTACGATTGGACTTGAACCACCAAAGGAAGAGTCAGTAGTTCGATCTCCTCTGTCCAAGAGACGTACTACTCAGTGGTAATCACTCCTGGTGAGTGACGAAAGGGCTCGGGTAACTCCGAGCCCTTTTCATTGGTGTACTTCGTTTCATGGTTAATGATGAAGTATACATATCAACCGACATAGAGTCGGATGGTCCTATCCCAGGACCCAACTCAATGCTGAGTTTAGGTGCTGCTGCCTACCTTCCAGATGGGAAGCGAGTCGGTACCTTCTCAGTCAACTTGGAGACGCTCCCAGACGCGCAAGGCGATCCAGACACCATGATGTGGTGGTCCAAGAGACCTCAGCAATGGGCAGAGTGTCGCAATAATCAACTACCCCCGAAAGAGGCCCTCACCTCTTACGTGGAGTGGGTTGGAAGTATGCCAGGACGTCCTGTCTTCGTCGGGTACCCAGCTACTTACGACTTTGCATTTGTCCATTGGTACTTGATCAAGTTCTTGGGTGCGAGTCCTTTTTCGTTCTCAGCACTCGATGTTAAGTCCTACGCAATGGCTGTCCTTAAGACTCCCTTTAGGTGGAGTACAAAAAAGAACATGCCCAAACGTTGGTTCCATGGTCTCCCGAAGCATACGCATGTGGCTGTCGACGACGCAATTGAACAAGGCGCCCTCTTCTGTCGCATTCTCCAGGAGAATCTGAACCGATAACCGGTGTAATCAATCAAATGTCCTTCAAGTATCATGCCCAAAAGGTCGGTGATGCTCACTACGTCCTTCCGCGTTGCGGATCAATGAAGGTGGATGCGCACGCCTTCTTTTCGGAAGATCTCTACGATGCCAGCGAGGAAAGTCTCTGGAGTCAGCTAGCTAGTGGTGCGTCTTACGATGGAATCATCGGAGCCTACTTGATGCCGGATGGGCACTCAGGATTTGGGGTCCCCATTGGTTGTGTTCTCGTTACCGATAACACCATCCTGCAGGCCGGGTCTGGGTACGATATCTCGTGCGGAGTGCTGTACTTGAAGGTCAACCTTACAGCAAATGCGGTCAGGAGTTGGCATAAGCGTGAGACTTGGATTCAAGAGGTCGAGAAGCGGATCGCTACCGGAGTCGGTTCTGTCCGTCCTAAGCTCATGCCGGTATTCGACAACAAGGAGGCTCAAGAGATCCTCCGATATGGGGCCAAGGCCCTAGGGGTGTCTGCAGATCTATGTGAGCGCCAGTATATTCCTGTCCCTCAGGGGATTGATTTCACGAAGATTGAGAAGGCCTATTCGAAGGTCCTGCCTCAACTTGGTTCTGTTGGTGGTGGTAACCACTTCGTAGAGCTGCAGGTTGATCGGGACACTGGAGAGGTCTTCGTCATGATCCACTGCGGTTCCCGTGGTTACGGGTGGCAGACAGCCAACCACTACTTCTACGAAGGTGCTCGGCTCCGTGGGCTGGCATCTAACCGTCGTGAGGATTCATGGTTATATGTTGATGAACCCCTGGGCAAGGAATACTGGGCCTACCACAATAGTGCGGCCAACTTTGCTGTTGCGAATCGTCACGTGATTGTTCACGGTATTCAAGAGGCTCTCCAAGAGGTATTCAACGCGGACTCCAAAGTATACTACGAGATCTCACATAACCTCGTGCAAGAGGAGACTCTGGTCCTCCCTGATGGGACCACCAAGCGCGGGTATGTCCATCGTAAGGGGGCGACTCGGGCGTTCCCCGCGGGCCACCCGGACCTGAGTGGTACCGTATGGGAGAAAACCGGCCACCCATGCTTGATTCCTGGATCAATGATGGCCGGAGCGGCGATCTTGTTCGCTGAACAAGGGGCCTATCAAACTGCTTGCTCTGTAAACCACGGATCTGGTAGAAAGATGGCTCGTGGTGAAGCTAAGCGAAAGCTGGAGCACAAGCAGCTCCGGATTGACGACGAGATGAAGACGGTCAGGCGTGAGTTCGCTGGGGTACCCATCGAGGGTATTGTCGGGAACCACTTGCATACGCCCTTGGATGAATGTTCCTACTGCTATAAAGACTTGGATAGTGTCCTAGATGTACTAGAGGTGAATAATATCGCGAGAGTAGCACATAGGTTATACCCTGTTGCTAATATCAAGGGGTCCGATTGAAGTACTCCATTGATGAGGTTCTCCTAACCCATCAATCTTGGATGGCGATGAGGCAGCGTTGTAAGGGTACTAGCAAGAACCCAAATGATAGGATCTATTCTTCAGTGAGGATTCACCCACCCTGGGTACATAGCTTTCATCATTTCATGTCTGATGTTGGACCTAGGCCAACAAGCAATCATACTCTTGACCGCTATCCAGATCAGAGTGGAGACTACATCCCTGGTAATGTTAGATGGGCTACCAAGTCTGAGCAATCGATTAATCGTAAGTCCACTAGGCTTCTAACGTTTAATGGTCGGACGCTTCCTTTATCCTACTGGGCTAAAGAGATGGGTTTGGATCGACGACTAATAGAACGTAGGTTGAAAGGTGGCATGTCTATTGACCAAGCCTTGACCTTAGAACCAGGTCAGCCTGCTACACTTGGATTCATTAGTGGTCTGGTTGAAGGTAAAAAGCTGAGTTCAGATCAGGTCTCGGTGATATTGGCTAAAGCCAAGACTGGTGACTCTAATCTAACCGAATTAGGTAGAGAGTTTGGGGTAGCCCCAACTAGTATCCTAAACTTAACAAGGAAGTTCGGAGTCGTTGTCAAGAAAAGATACACTAGAATTAGGACCCCATAATGGACGATAAGACACTAGTTCGTAAAAGCAGACACTTGAGTAAAGTGCTACGTCATGATCCGGCTTCGGTGGGTATCACTCTCACTGAGGCCGGTTGGGCTCCTACTTCAGCAATCCTTTCTGCCTTGAACCTCAAGAGAGAGGAACTTGACCAGGTAGTAGCGGAGAACAATAAGAATCGGTTTGAGTTGTCCGAAGATGGGATGTTCATCCGCGCCCGCCAAGGACACTCAGTGGAGGTCGATCTGGGATATCCAGAGGCTACCCCACCAGATACTCTGTATCATGGGACTTCACGTCAAACGATACCGGTGATTGCTCGAGACGGCATCAAGAAGATGCTTCGTCACCATGTTCACATGTCTCCTGATCTAAAGACTGCTCAGGTGGTAGCCGCGCGCCGACCTGATCCTAGGATCTTGATAGTTGACTCAAAGTCCATGTCAGCTGCAGGGATCAAGTTCTACCTGACAGGTAATGGTGTATGGTTGACAGATTATGTCAACCCAAAGTACATCCGTGAGTACCTCCCCACCTGAGATCTACGGCAAGAACTCGAAGCCACAGGGTTTGACTCCTTCTGTTGTCCTGATCAACCCTAAGTTTCCACATAACGTGGGGGCGGCTTTGCGTGCAGCTTCTTGTTACGGGGCCAAACAAGTTTGGTTCACTGGTGATCGTGTGGAACTCGGTTTGAAAGGGGCGAAGAGACTTCCTCGTGAAGAGCGTATGAAAGGGTATCGAGACGTCGAACTTCGACATTACGACCGGATATTTGACCAATTCGAGGATGTAATACCGGTAGCAGTGGAGCTACGCCCAAACTCCGAGAGTCTACCTCAATTTGATCACCCCAAGAATGCAATCTACTTGTTTGGTCCTGAGGATGGCTCTATCCCGCAGATGTATCTGCAGCATTGCCATCGATTCGTAGTTATCCCAACACGACATTGTGTAAATCTAGCGGCCGCCGTTTATACAGTTCTGTATGACCGTCAGTGTAAATTGAGTCCTGGTATTACCATTCAAGAGAGCCTAGCTGAGCAACGGTTTGACTTTCCGGAGAACGTTGAGTTGGCTACCTACCTTGGATTGGGTTGACTATGAGTCTCGACATTGAAGTCTACACTTGGGATGAAGAACGGATCAAAGACGAGGTAACGCTTCGTCTTAGCCCAGAGTGGACCTTCAAGGTCGGACCCTCTGAGGACCATACCTTATGGGAAGCCTCGATTACCAACGCGGAAGGGGTTGAGGTTTGGAGTGATTCTGCTCTAACTGCCCAGCTTGTATTGCTGGATGCCTTGGGTTGGTTAGAGAGTCGACAGCACAAGGTGGCAGAGACTAGCCCATGGGTTCGTCGGCGGAGGGAGCTAGATGCCCAGCGAGTTCATGAGATTGCATACTCGAAGTCGTTTGGGCCTCCTGACCCACCTCACTTAGACGTGACTGAGATTGATTCGGTTGTTAGGTCTGCTAGAAAAGGCAAATGATTTAGCTACTTGTTGCAATACCTGACCTACTGGTGTAGAAGAGGGCTCACACAGAAGAGATCTCAAATGCCAGTAAAATACGGATCAGACATTCGAAGCCGTCTCCTCGCAGGCGTCAACAGATTAGCAGATGCAGTAGTAGTGACCCTTGGGCCTAAGGGTAGAAATGTCTGCATAGACAAGGCATTCGGTGCCCCCACCATTACTAAGGATGGGGTGAGTGTGGCCAAAGAGATTGAACTTCCGGACCCTTGGGAGAATATTGGTGCTCGATTGGTACGCGAGGTGGCCTCAAAGACCTCGGATGATGCCGGGGATGGTACCACTACAGCTACCGTACTCGCGCGCAAGATGTTCGTTGAGGCAAACAGGTGCTTGGTGTCTGGGATGTCTCCAGACAACTTGAGTCGGGGTATGAACCAAGCTCTGGCCTACATCGATAAGGGGATCTTTGATCAGTCCTTCCCTGTAAAAAGTCGTGAGGATGTGGAAAGCATAGCTACGGTGAGTGCCAACGGTGACTCGAACATCGGCAAGATCATTGCTGAAGCCGTGGCTAAGGTTGGCAAGGATGGGGTTGTCAATATCGAGGAGGGGCGTGGGATGGGGATCACCATCGAAGCGACCGATGGTATGCGAATTGAGAGCGGTCTCATCAGCTCGGACTTCCGAACTAATCCAGCGGAAGACTGTTCAGAGTTGGAGAACCCATACATCTTCCTAACGGACATGAGTTTGGACATGATCCGACCCTTCATTGACATTCTTGAGGCAGCCGCTAAGGAGCAACGCCCGATCATCTGGATAGCACCAGACTTTGGGGGTGAGGCTCTTGCAACTTTATGCCAGAACTTTGGGGCAAAGATCCTCATCTCTCAATTGGTCAAGGCTCCTTCATTTGGGATGCAACAGTTCGAGGTACTCCAAGACATAGCCTCTCTGACGGGTGCTACTTTGTTCTCAAAGGACCTTGGGATGACCTTTCCGGGGGTGACCTTGGATCAGTTTGGAACGGTACGGTCAGCGAAGCTTACTACCAAGTACATGACTCTCGTGGAGGGTGGTGGTTCCGAGGAGGCCATTGATCTTAGGATTGCTCAGATCAAAGCTCAGATTGAGCGGGCGGGGTCTGAGTATGACCGGGAAAAGTTGCAAGACCGCCTCGGAAAGTTGCTTGGGGGCGTCTGTTCAGTGAAGGTTGGAGCTCCTTCAGAGCTTGAGTTGAAAGAGATCAAAGCTCGGATGGAAGATGCTCTCTACGCCACCAGGGCGGCCATTGAAGGGGGTTTGGTTCCAGGTGGGGGTATGTGCCTTGTACGAGCCTCTTGGTTCGCTAATACGTGGCTAGAGTTCCACGGTGAGGACTTCCCGGAGCCTCTCCCCACTAACGAGGAAGAGCGGGCGGGTTTCAAGATTGTACTTGAAGCTTGCTTGGAACCATTCCGAGCTATCCTTACTAACGGTGGGGTTCGTAACCCTGACAAGTTCTTGGATAAGGCCCAAGAGTCAGAAGATGAGTTCTTTGGGGTCGATGCACAAACAATGACTCTGACCAACCTCAAAGATGCAGGTATCCTAGACCCAACTAGGGTTGTACGCTCCACGATCTTCAATGCGGTATCGGTGGTTAGCACTATACTGATGACGGAGACCGGTATCTATAATGAGAAGAAGCCAGACCTGGGTGCTGCGGCGATGGGGTAGTCTACGAGATAGATCTAGACTTCTCTGTCGACCATTTCCCATGTAATGACCCATTCTGGGAGAGGGTAGCTGAGCGCTACCGTGAAGAGACTCGTGAGTTACAAGCGCGTGAACTAGAAGAGTCCCGATGGGACGATGATGGGGGTGGTGGGTCCAAGGTGATTCACCCGACATACCGGGATCAGGTCTTGGGGATGGTACGTGAGTTGGGTCGAAGGTACAGTAATTGAGGAAGTAGTTATCCTTGGTCCTAGTTGTGGACCAGAGACTGTTCAAGATAGCGGGACGGCGCCCTGAGAGACTTACTAGAGCTGATACTCCAGAGGTAGCACGGGCTCTGACAGCCTATTATCGTCATCAGGCTCAGGTGACCAAAGGTGTACTTAACGAGGTCGCCTATGTTCGCTTGTACAACTCTGGTATCATCGACGTTGTCATTAGGTGGGACGATTGGGTCAAGATTCTTCCGTATGTCACGGATGAGTCATTCGACACGACTATCATCCCAGAGCCAACCTTATTTGTGGCTCATACTGCAGTACTAGCTAGTGCTTCGACAATTGATCAGACTGATGAGTTGTACCAGAGAATCCTCGACGTACTCAACCAATTGTTCACCGTAGAGTTCCCTCAAGCCCCCTAGGTATCCAAATGCCAAATAGATTCGATGCACAAGGCGTAGCCCCAGGACTAGCAAATGAGCAAGCCCATGAACCCGAGATTATTCATCTGAAATGCCCCAACCAAAGGTGCAAGTCGGTTCGGGCTATTGAGCTGAACAAGCAAGTTACGAATGAGCTTCAGGGGGCCCCTCACAATCGCATGTATCAATGCGTGGAGTGTAGGCACGTATGGGGTGTCCCTACTGGGGGCTATGTATCATTCTAGATAGACTACGGAACTAAGCACTTCGAAAGTTTCTTCATTGATTTTTTCTGAGTAAAGGTTGGTATCTAGGTGAGTGACCCGGTACTCGGAGTAATGCGGTGTACCCGAGAAGGCTGTGGAGGCCATCTCGGATCAAGCGGCCAGGAAGTCACACGATTAGTTTGTGTGAAGTGTAATCAGAACTACAGAGTTTGTGTGTTCCTGGAGCCGATTGATCCGAAGAAGTACGAGCTATCCCTCCCGCCTTCGGTGGAAAGTGTTAGATGACATAATAGGTCAAGAAGAAGCTGTCAAATACCTTCGTCGATTCGTAGTTGGCTTTATAGACAAGCCATTGCTGCTAGTCGGTGACGAGGGAACCGGGCGTAGATCCTCCATACTGAAGGTAGTTCTGGAGATGGTTGTAGCCAAGAGGGGCGCCACCAGTCCAGAGGCTGTCCAAGTGAGGAATGGGACTCACCCTGATGTAGTCACTATTTCGGCTCCTGAGGGTAAGGAGATAGGGGTAGAGCCTATACGTGAGATGTTGGACCGTTCTGTAATGCATCCGATATCAGCACCACACAGATTCTTCATCATAGACGGGGTGGACCAGATGACCCTAGCAGCGGCGAACGCTATTCTGAAGAAGATTGAAGAGCCTCCGGCTCTGTCTAGATTCTTTCTCCTAGCAGAGTCGTATGACCGAGTGATACCTACCATTCGCTCAAGGTGCGGTCGGGTGAACTTCCGTCGTTTGCCTGAATCCTTCATATTTCAAAGGTTATCTGAGTTCGAGCCGGACTCGAATAAAGCACTTGTCTATGCTCGACTAGGTGAAGGTTCGGTAGGCCGAGCCATAAAGTATTGGGGCGCTAATCGCCTCACATTAAGAGATCGTGCGCTTACCATGTTGGAATCCAGCGCAATGGGAGACGTTTCGTCTACATTCTCAGTAATTGATGAGTTGAGCAAGGATCTTAACCTCACCCTAAAGTTCTTGATCTTCTTGGTGCATGATGTCCTTGTTGGCGGTGTCGACCAGTCTAGAGTCGTTAATCAGGACCTTGAGGAAGAACTGTCTTCTATGAGATCACGCGTAAAGGCCTCTACTTGGAGTAAATTGTGGGAGAGCCTGCGTACAGTTAACGACAGAAATGAGTCGGCCTACGTCAACTTAGGATTTCAACTAAAGTCAGCGTTTGCTCTGACATTCTGTGGTGAGTGAGTCATGAGATTTCGATTCACAACCCCAGTAGTCGTGTCTTTTGGTGAGGAGCCATTCTTCTTAGACCGAGATATCAAGGTGTTTGGTAGTACTAAGGGGTACGCAGTCACCTATCTCGATGGCTTGGAAGTCAGTGGTTCTAAAGTGGTGTCCACGTGTGTTTCCAATCAGATCAACTTTGAAGACCTCGACAATTCACCAACTAACTTGGTGATCGTTGACAACGCGCAGAAGGTAAAGGTTGATAAGGCCCTCAAGTCCTATTTAGAGGGCCTGGAAGTCAAGGATCTATCTGCGATTCTAGTCGGTATATTTAGGACCGCTTCAGTCACCGGAGCTTGGTCCAAGTTGGGATCAAAGGCTATCGTTCGAGAGTACAAGAAGTTCAAGACTTGGGATGACAACAATGAGGTCGTGAAGTGGGTTCAGGATGAGGCCGCACGGCTTGGTCTGAAGATCGACAACACTATTGGGACCTTCATGTTCAAGGTAGCGGGTGAGGACCTGTACCGACTTTCAAGTGAGGTTCACAAGCTGAAGTTGTTACTTGGTAAGGGTACTGTAACTAAAGAGCACTTGGATCTCGTTATGGCCCCTACTAGCAACCTAGCTTCATGGGATGTAGCTGACTCCGTGTTCCTAAAGAACTGGAAAAAAGCCTTGATTCAAGTATCTCAAGTCTTCAAGTACGCCCCTGAAGACCCATCACTCATGATTTTGGGCGCTTTGATTAAAGGTGTAGAGCGACTATTCGTCACTCGTTCACTACTAGATAAAGGGATGGCCCCAGACGACGTAGCAGGTTGTTTGGGTATGCATCCATATCGCTTCAAAAAAGCTGTACTACCTCAAGCTGAGAGGCAGACAGTAGCGAGGCTAGTCAGCAATATGCAGATGCTATCCAGATTAGATGTAGAGCTAAAACGTACCAGCCACCGAAGAACCCTCGTTGAATTGGCTGTGTA
>Ga0172381_10006338_pt1 | contig 11858 bp, 11 predicted proteins | sample Leawel6488metaG_FD_119754 | JGI IMG/M metagenome (GOLD analysis project Ga0172381, IMG submission 119754) | Leachate microbial communities from a municipal landfill in Southern Ontario, Canada - Leachate well 64-88 metaG | ecosystem: Engineered > Solid waste > Landfill > Unclassified | place...
ATGCGTCCAGTGTCATTGATGTGCGATTACCGTTCTCATCGACTGTAGCAGATATACGCATTTTCGAATCTGTTGTATCTCTGAAAGCGAGTGAAGTAGTGCCGCCCCCCCATACCTCACCTCGCCTTAACCACGGGCATCTGTCGTGATATGTTACCATTGGCCAAGCACACCCTACATGCCTGCATGTTGTATCGGTCTATGCTGTCCATGGCTGTTCTCCAGTCATCATCCAAGTCCGCCCATAATCCCGATCTCTCCACATCCAACCCCATTCTCTTCATATTAGAGTAGACGTTGGCACACGGATATACCCGCCCATTAAACACTTCCACCCTGTCACACCCACACGCCGCTGGCAGCACATTGTCCATCGGCGTTGTCGGGCATACTTGATGCCCCTGTGACGTAATAATATTCATCTTACCACCGTATTGCGCCTTCAACACCTCCGCGCCTTTTGTATATGTATTCCCCGACTGTGTTATCACCTGATCAATCAGCCCATCATCCAACACCCTCTTCAATGGCTTAATCGCTCGGCAATTCGACCATACCTCAATATGGTCAAACGCCCCAGACTCACGCATGATCTGGCACCCCTCATACAGGAACTTCCATAATGATGGCTCCCCGCCGGTGATATGCGCCCATGAAAAATGCAAGCCCAATTCCTTCACCCGCCGACAGATATGCCTTACCTCATCAGGCAACATGTGGTAATCTGCAAAATCCTTCCTCCATGGCTTCTGTACACAGTTGGGGCAATCAAAATTACACACCCCAACGGGCATTATTGATAATTGTGTTTGGTTCATTTCAACTCCCCCACTCTATTACCAATCTCCGTTTTGTTCCAAATTTTGCCATTGGCCAGGCACACTGTACACGCCGGAATGTTATACCTGTCCATCTGGCTGAAGTGCGTATACCAATCTTCTTCCACACCCATCCACAATTTGGGTTCATCCAGACTCCATCCCATGCGTACTGTGTTATGATATGCGCCGGGGCACGAATACACTTTCCCACCAAACACAGTGATCTGATCACACCCGCACAAGGCTGGTAAAGCCCCTTCCACGGGCTTAATCGGATGCACCCTGTGGACATCCTGATTTGCTACATTCATGTGGGTAGGGTGCTTTTCCCTTACTTTACGTATACCCGCCGCATTCCCATTCACCGCTTGAGTTTCTACAACATCCGCCAACCCCCTATCCAGTAATGCGATTAGTGGTTCCGGCTTCTTACAGTTTGAGTATATGTGGATGCGGTTAAACGCCTTACTTTCCCTAATCACCCTACACCCGTCTTCCAAGTGCTTCCATAATGCCGGTTCCCCGCCCATGATGAAGGCTTGGCCAAAATGTAGTCCCAATTCTTTTATGCGGCGGCATATCGTCTCTATCTCAGCCGGGGGCATCTGATACTGCAAATGCGCCCGCCTCCACGTACCCTGTGCGCAATGGGGACACGCCATATTACATTTCCCCGTCACCAGAAACAGCATTTGTGCCAAGTGCATCATCGAATATCCCCGATCTTTCTCAACGTCACGTCCAGATTGGAATTGGCCTGCTTGATTGGTCCAGCCACGATCTGCCAGGGTTTAGGCGAATATATTGTGTAAAGGTTGCAGTTCTGGATTGTGGGGTCAAAATACCAGAATGTTAATTCGATGAACCCATTGCAATGCGTCGGGTCTTGCCAGAAGTTATTTGACCCCGCATAGGGCACTGATATATCCAAATCCCCGCCCATGACCATTATCCGCCATAGTTCATTGAACACTTCCACGGTCTTCTGTGGCCGTATATGTTCCAGTATGTGATGTGCCCTGATCCCATCACACGCCCCATCATCAAATGGGTAGGGGAATGTCTCGATGTCATGGACAATGTCCACTATCGGTAGTGGCCTGCTATCGATCCCCACATGCCCTTCCGCCTTATATGGCCCACACCCTAAATCAAGCAATATCCCCATAGCTATCTCCATTCATCCCATACTTGTTCGCGTACCCATTGCCCATCGCCCCTGTATACATTCAACTTTTCGTAGATGTCTGGCCTCAATACAAAGAACTCGTCAGCCATCCCATACTTCTTATAATGGGTATGGCTGCCAATCGACACATTCGCCGGGTCGTACCGCGCCCGCCTTGCTTGCACTTTCCTCTTTCCCTGTTCCGCATCCAAGAATTTGTAATGGCGTATGACTAAGTTGACCGGACTCATCCTCTGTTCCCCACCAGGCAAATGCGGGTGGTCGATCCACACCTCTGGGCTATTCTTTATTGCCCTGACCCACGGAATATCAAACCACGTATAATGGTTTATTCGTTTAGTGAAGTCAGTCTCAGCCGGATCATCGTCCACTGTCGGCCAGAACGAGTATGAGTCAAAGTTCACACAATTATACCCACCCCTATCCGCCTTCTCCAATGCCTCCGCCACCGTCTCGTCCCCATACGTTTCCATGATCTCATCCGCATCCTTCAGCACCATCCAATCGCACCCCATGTCCTTTGCCTTATGCATCCCAAAATATATCATGTCATGCAGCTCGAACGTAGGTGTTATGTGGCTAACGACCGGCACACCTGACCCCTCTACTATAGCCATCTCCTCATCACTACAGCCATTATCTATGACCAAAGGCGTCAACCCCTGTTCACGGGAGTTCTCGATGTTCTTGGTCATGTATTCACTATCATCCAAGACGTATGTGAATGACACAACTCTCATACCTGCCCCTGATTAAGTACCCAACCGCCATCTATCTCCCCCTGCCCTTTCTTCACTCTTGACGCCCGTGTCCCTGCCACGTCGTGCTGTATCCACTCACTCGGTTTCCCCACCCATGTCCAACCCTTACCGGACGTATGCCCCAGTCCTGGGAACTCCTTAATAATCCTACCCGTCAACCCTTGTTTATGTATATCCAATGCCGTCAGATAGCATGGTGCCCCGTGATGCACATAGGGGTGGAATTTCCTATACACTGCAATATTCAATAAATGGAAGTATGGATGTAGCATCCTCATGGACTCTTCTCCCACGTGGGTCATGTGTGCCCCATACTCATACCCATCCAATCCCGTCTTCTCCGTATACCCGACCCCGAATGTGTCCGGCTCCATCATTGACATCATCTCGTCCACTGGCGACTTCAGCATAACAATATCACTGTCGAATATCAGGGCATAGGGTGTACGTATCTGGTCAATCCCCAAACACATACCTCGTCCATGCCCGATATTATATCCCGGCTGAATTACCTTGGTCAATGGAGATTGGATACTTTTTGCATACTCCGCGCACGGGTCATTAGCGTCTGAACCATCCACGATCACCATGGGCATCCCAGGGTGATACTTCCTCACTGACTCATACGCCCTTTGCAGTAGCTCCTTTGTGTTGTAACTTACTGTCAACCCCGTAATTTTAGGAAAATATCCATCACAATTATCTGACGTCAGTCTCCCCTTCACTACATCCATATACGCCTCGGCATCCCTCGGCATCCATTTTCTCAATACTCCTCTATCAGCATCATCCCGCTTATTTCCATACGATAATGGATTATGCCCCATTCCAATACCAAGTCTCCCCGGCAACCCCTTTATCCCCACATACAGCGGCATCTTCTCATCCCTAAACAAATACCCCCTCTGCTCCGGCATCACTTTATGCCAAATCTTCATATCGAGATATTCGTGCGGGTCGTTAATTTCCAATAGTGCCTTCAAATCTCCGAGAAAACTTGACTTAAATCCGGTCTGAGCCAAGGATGCATGAATAGTATTGGCGAGTTGTGCATACCCCCCTGTCGGTAGGTGGTAATACTTCGCCATCATAATCCCTACCACTTCCCACGCATCTAATTTCTTCGCCATGGTCTCAACATACTGCGGGGCGTAATACTCGTCATCCTCGATAATCAGTATCTTCTCGCCCCGTACATAGGGCATAGCGGCCTTCAAGTTGGTATTGAGTGTATGGGCAGGGTCAGATGGCAGAGGTACCCTGCGGATGTATATTGCCCCTTCTGGTGGCCGCATAGGGACTTTCCCATCATCCACTACTATCCATTGGTCAGGCTTCCTTGTCTGCATTGCCATCCACTGTTTGCAGAGTGTGAAGGCCAGCGGTCTATCCCCCGTGGGCGTGATCGCCGTCACCATACCGGGCATGGGCATTGTCTCTATCGCCCCCACTGGGATCACCGGTTTCCGCCTCACCACGTCGCCATAGTCCCCAAACTCAAAACACCTCAACGCCGACTGCGGATTGAGATTGACTACTTTCACCCCCGCCTGCTTCAGCACCGGTGCGAATTTCCCAAGCTCCTCAATATATCTTGTGTAGACATTCTCGCCATAGTCTACAGGGTAGCCGTCATGCCACCATTTCTGCTTACCCTGATTGTCCCCATGCATATCAAATCCCAGCAGGTATATGGGATTGGCTCCGAGTGCCGCTGCCAAATTTATTGCCCCATACCCGGAGTTGTTCCTAAACGCCAACTTCCTTGTCGTCCCAATCCTATATCCCCCATCCTCATCCACGTCAATCAGGTAGAAGTCGGGCGGGTACATCTTATGCAACGCCATCCACACTTTGTAGCCGCGGTAGGCATTAAACTTGTTCTTGGCCTCAACCCCCAGTTCATTGTTCTCAACCCACCCCCACAACTGGCTGTCCACGCCAAACAATATACTCGGCTCCAATAGCTCGAACGCCCTGTTAATCCCAATGGTCAACTCATTTCTCAACAACGCCACATCGACATCCTTCACACTTGGCCCACCCCCAACAATAAAACACCGTCTCCCCTTCCACATACCATCCTTGACATACTCGGCAAACACCTTCAGCATTCTCGCCTTCTGATCCCATTCCCGTTCCCGCGCCCGTATACGCTCAGTCGCCCTGACCGCTTCCACATGCATCTTACGCCCAGCCCTTGACAACTTTGGCAAATCGCTGAGTGTGAGCAACTTTGTTGGCGGCGTGTTCTCCTGCAATATGCGCTCTTCCAACGGGGGATGCTTACGGCCACGATGGGTGGGCAAATTACCTATTGTCAGCATAGGGGTATTGGGTTTGGCCTCAACAATAGCCTCATCCCCTTCCACCATCCTGCTCCTCTTCTTCTTTTTCAAATCCGTCATACTCAGCATACCATCTCCTTAATAAAACAGGGGAGCCGGTGGCGACGACTCCCCTGCCGGGCGCGGCGTTGTATAAGTCAGACTATGCCGACTTGCAACGCACGATCTGCTTGATTTCACCAATAGCCCCGCCATATCTCTGCCATCCAACAGCGAGATCGGTATAGGCTTCCGGGTCGAAACTTGAGAAAATTGTCAAATCCTGGCGATTCGCACCTTTGATCTTGTTCTTGGGCAGAATCACATAGTAGTCGGTGGTACTCGTCAGCATCAGCGTATAGACTACGCGGACGTTATAGGCAAGTTGCGCCGTGCTGCTGGAGAAGGGCTGTTGCACCATGCCCAGAGCACGTGGCAGTCTCGTCTTGAGTTGGATCGGCGCGAGAATAACAAACTCGCTGTTCGGGGTCACACCCATACCCAAATCCTGGAGACGAATCAGTATGTTCTCACAGGCTTTGTTTATGGTGCGTATATCCCTCAGCGGGACGTAATTCTCATTGGTAGTGGGGATAGCCCCCTCCACCGCCTGCCACGCCAGATCATAGGTGGCAGCCACCGCCTCAATCAGATCATAGAAGTCTTGGGCTTTCGACTCATACGCCTTGTTTCTGAACTCGATGGCGTTGTCCTCAATCGTCCAATACTCACGGTCGTCAAACAGCCGTCTTGACCACTGAAGGCCACCACCATACATATCCAGAGTGACCGATACCTTAGCACCACTCATCTTGTATAGTTTCGCCTTCATGCCCTCGGGCACTTTGCTAAACGTCAGGCCGGATTCCACATCGACAATATCAAACCCATTGCGATTACTTGAGCGCATATCCTTCATGTCAAATATTTGCTCATAGCCAGTATCAAAATACAGAGTTTGATGGTATCTGTCGAGTACCTCCAGCACACTCGTCGGAAAGTCCTGTGATGACCCAAATGCCTGCACCAGAGCACCTCTGGCTGCCAGTACATCACCGGTGTTGGCGAACGCCTGTGCCGCTGCCTTGAAAGGTGCTGTAGTCGGCTGCACGAGAAATGAGTTCAATGCCCCACGCAGAAACCGTCTGTTGTTGGGGTTCATGATGCCGCCCATTTGCTCGAAAGCAGCCCAGTCGGAGATAATATTTCCCTTCATGTCATTCCTCCTCGTTAGGCGACGATGCCAAGGGCACCCATCAGATGAATCTCAACCTCTTCGTCCCCAACCTCGGGGGCGACGAGAACGATACCACACAGAGTGTTTCCACTGGAACTGGTGTTGACTTCGGCATCAGCGGCGTCAAAGTACACTTTGCAACCAACCGCATACTCAGCCGAATTTCCCGATGTCACGATGGCACACGGCACGACGATTTTGGCCGCCTCGTACACCAACACCGCTTGGTAACATTCCGCCACTGTCTCCACAATGACCCCAACAGTGTCTTCGAGCAGGATCATCTGCCCTGCGGTATACGCAGTTCCGGCAGTGAACTCCAAACTCGCAAAAGGGTCGAGGCTTGTGGACGACCTCAGTTTAAAATTTGTTCCACCAAGAGCCATTATTTCCTTCCTTTACAGTTTATGGCTTCTGTAAAGTCGCTGCGGCTTTTCCGCCCGGTATGAAGGGGTTGACATCAGGGTTCATCTCAGCATGAATAACGTCATCCTGAGTTGTTGGGGGAGCGATCGGTGCTGTCGGAGGTGTCGTTGGCTTCTGCGCGTCAACATACACATTGGGCGGAAGTTTGAATTGCGACCCGGGATTTGCCGGGGTATCAACCACCCCGAACACATCCTTGGCCAATTCCTTATACTCCACCTCTGCCGTGTCAACGAACTTCGCCAAATCTACCTTCAACGCATCCTCGGTAGTGGCCTCTGTCTTAAAGGTTTTCAGATTGCGTTTGACAAACATCTTCGCCTTGTCGTCGAGTTTACGATTGGGATCGTTCAGGATGCTATCGATCACGGATGAGCTTTTGGAGGTCATTTGGAATTGTTGCAACGTTTTTTCAACTGTTGCCTTTTCGTTCTCCAATGAAGCTACCCGCTCCCGTACACCATCCACCGTCTCCTTCCAACGATCAGCGGCTTGTTGTAACGTATTCTTAGCCTCTCTAACCTTCTCCACTACCGGTGCATCTGTCCAGATGTCATCGATACCAAATACCTGCGTCGGCTTCAATCCGAGGTCTTTCACCGCCTGTTTTACATCAGCCAGATTCATTGTTTTATCTCCATTAAGTTCTCCCCCGAACGCCTGCACATACGCCTGCACCGCGCCCAGAAGGGTTGCTCCGGGAAATCCGGGATTGTCTATGCCAGAGTTGGATAACGCTATCCCTGACACGTTACGAATTTGAGTAGGCCATGCCTGCTGTTGATCATGGTCATACTCGATTTCTGCCTCAATACTCGCAACGTCAAGTGGTCTGGACTTGAACTGCGGGAAGATGTGAATTGCCGCGAGTGTGTTGAGGCGATTGCCTATATGTGTTACAGATTTGCCTATGACTTGGCCGATTTGTGTACGGCCACTATGGGCGTTGGTAGTGGGGTCGTGACGGTCAAACACCGCCGTCCCCAGATTGAGTTTGTCTGCGAGCCATTGCACTGCCGCCTGTATCCATGTAAAGGTCTTGTTGCCAATGCCCGGCAGATGTAGATTGGCCTGTCCCTCGTGCCCAATAGAATACACACGGATTTCCGGCGATGGGTCAGTCTCTTTTATCCGCCTCAGCATCGACGGGTCAACTATCCCCGTCAGCTCCGTTTGGCTCAGGGCTTGGACGGTTGCGGTTAGGTACTGGCGCATTGGCAGCCTCATCAATGAATTTGATTTCTTCTATGTCAACGTCTATTGCCATCGGATTGAGAGAGGTAGAGAACACGGTATTGTACAACACCATCGCCTTCTGGAAGAGTTCTTCGTACGTCCCCATCCATGTGCGGCGTTCCTTACTCGTGGAGAGTTCGATCAACTTTATGAGGGATTCTGCGGTGTCACGATTGGAAAGTAATTCAGGGTAGCCAAGGAAGTGGACTGGGACGCCGGTCGTACCCGATATGGTTTTGGCCAATGCCTGCGTCTCCTCTTTGAGCGTCGTATAGCCATCACCCTTCCATCCAACCAAATCAAATTGTACATTAAGCCCACCCAAGATCAACAACTTCCCTATACGCCAATTACTGCCATCTATCCACGTGTTGATTTCTTTGGCTGTCTGCTTGTCAGGGGCGCAGACCACAGGGGTAGGCGCGGAGAACAGGCGGTTGATCTTTCTCCAATCCCATATCGCCTTATCCAAATCCTCGATCTCGCGGAGGACAAAGGCTGTTTTGGGTGGCGTCGAGTTCACTTCACTTGCGCTCCCACCAAACCGCTTGTAGACGAAGAATGGGGAAGTAAGGTCGAACGAGACTAAGGACGCCCCGCTCCCAGTGTACTGTACTCTGGTGTAGTTGAAGAAGTCGTAGTCGGGCGTGTATACTTCATAGTTGAACTTGCGCCAAGGCACATGTACCACCCGTATGTTCTGCCCAACCTCATCCACCAGCAACCGCAACAACACCTTCCCCTCTATCTCAGCCTCTTTCGCGTACTCCTGCGGCATCTCCTCATCGAGATTGTTAAACCGCATGAACTCCTTCACCCATGCCAATTCCTTTGTCGCATCCCCCTCGAATGCTGCCCTTTTCTTGACCTTGACCCCTTCCCCGACACTGAACGCCGTCCGCATATCAATCACGTTCTTACCAATCATGCACCCCCAATCGGCAATGTTGTCGTAGAGTTTGCCGAGGGCGATGACTTGTTTTGCATACGTATTGTATTTGGATGGGGTGCCAACATAGGAAGAGGAAGAGGTTGAGTCAGTATTCGTGGTGATGTCCGTAGTCGCCTGTATCTCACTCACCAAACTCCGTACCTGACTCGATAAGAGATTGGTCTGCTCCAATAGGGCGGCATACTTAGTTCTGTAATTATCATGGCTGAAAAGATTGGCTATAACTGGGGGAATATTCATCGCGTCATCTCCAATAGTAGCAAAATGCTACTGTTGGGCACAATGTACAGTAGCAAAATGCATCTGTCAAGGAATATTTTTTGGAGATGGGGAAATGCAGTATGGTCAAATTTGGGTATGTTTACTTACTCTATCGGACGTTGAATACCAATAATCAAAATCTTTTTCCACACAAATATAATTACGTTTGGTGTTGAGGCAGGCAACCGCCGTAGTCCCTGAACCGGCAAAGCCATCAAATACAGTATCGCCTTCATCGGTATACGTGCGGATAAGGTATTCAAACAGGGTTACGGGTTTTTGAGTTGGATGTAGTCCGTGTTCCACCCCGCAGGATAAAATTGACTTGGGATAGCCTGTTTGTGTCTGTGTATATGCCCTTCTTTGGCAGTGCCCTAAGGTGCTGGAATCTTTTTTACGCGCATGCGTTGTGGGGTACACTCCTTGAGGGTGGTACACTATTCTACCACTACCAAATATTACAATGTCCTCATGAGCCTTCAATGGTTGTATTTTCGCCAGTTGCGGATTACTTACAGATTTTTTATCCCATATCCACTCATATTTAAACATCTTCAAATTACTCATCACCAGTTTGCTTGTAAACGGCTGACTTGCCGTCATAACAATAGCACCATTCGGCTTGATTATCCGCTTCCATTGCGCCCAGAACTCATCAATACGCGACATTATATCCCATTCCCATTTGCAAGCGGTCGTATTGTATGGCGGGTCTTGCAAGATGGGGTCAATGCTTCCGTCCGGTATCTCCTGCATAAGTTCTTGACAATCGCCCAAGTATATCTGATTGAGGTCTATCATTCTGGCATCACATTTCTCTTAGGAGTTCCAATATACACGCCTTCACCCTCACCCATTTTCGCCATAACAAAATATCTCGTGTCGTCCATGCTATGATTGTTTTTGTCCACCGGTTTCATATTCTTCACAGCGTACATCAATATCTCTTGCCGGAAATGCAAACAGATGCGATTGACAAATAGCCGCGGTGCGCCCAATACCGGCCTCAGAGCCGACTTGACACGCTCTATCCCCTCATCTATCGTCTTCTTGTCTATCACTGTCATGAGGGCATTGGGGAGGGCTTCCCGCCATTCCTGAATGAGGTCGGGGCGGCTATTATCCGGTATGATCCCCTTCACCAGTCTCCACCACGGTGCCTTCTTCGCCCGGTCAATAACCTTGCCATTTGTCGTGGATTCTTCCGATGACTGCATGTAGAGTTCAGCCACCCGTATCCAAGTACCACTGCCGCCGAGGTCGTCGGGTGCCTCTTGCCACACCCCAATACTGAATGGGTCAACGCCGCCAAAGTCCACCGACAACACCACGGGGGCTTCACGCAAATTGACACTGACCAAGTGTATTTTCTCGTCCCATTCCTGCTCATACACCGTATCCCCAAGCCCGACCTTTATGCACAGCCATTCTCGTGAGAGTTCTGACATAGAAAGTTGTGTAAGTTTCTTTATGAAATCCGGGATGGTATAGTAGCCATCAGCCCCCCTCATTTGCTCACCAGGGCATATTGAACTTAATTTACACGTAGAACACGAGTAATCTCTACAGGATTCCAAGCATTCCCAGATGCAGTATTTGTATATACTCTGGCCACTTTCTTTCGCTTTCTCCAGAGCTTTGTCCATCTGACCCATGATATTATGATTGGTAGAGAACATGCCCAATACGGAATCATGCCCAAATTTAGATAGAGGCTGAGAGAGGGCAGCATTATAAACTATAGCTTCAATCTCATCTACTTCGTCGAGTTTTAAGCATTGTGGATGCGGGCCTCGAACGGACTTTATGCTCGCGGCGAGGATTGATACTTTCGACTTATTTCTAAAATCAGTTTTTGATTGGAGTATATCCCCGTCTATACGGGCATTTTTAGGATCGGTTTCATCACGGAAAATCTTCATGGCCTCATAAGATAGGATTGATTGGTCTAAACTACCGCCAAGTATTCTCGTCTCGAAGCGGCTTTTGCTACAACTCTTTACCCATGAATCCAACCCACCATAGAGAAATGTCTTACTCCCGGCTCTACATGCCCAAATAATGTAATCTCCAGCTGCACCGGTCAGCACATCTGACACGGCGCGGAACTGAGCACAATGGTCAGGATTTCCGCATAGATGCTTTGTCCCCACCTTTGCCACCTGCAACGCCGCCAGAAACTCCTTCACGTCCAGGTCCGTCTTCATCCCCTCGTCCAGATACTTCTGTAAAATCTGCTTCCTGAACGTTTGTTGCAGGGCGGTTATCTCCTCCAACGACATTTCCATGTGTGATCCTCTCCAGCATTTGTGTGCGTTCTTCTTGGGACATATTCCCCATGTTCAGATTAAATTCTTTTATGACAGCACCCCGACCCTCTTCCTTGCCCTTGGGTCTATGGTCATCGACAAAGTTCTTATAGACTTCGAGGAGTTTGCGGTACTCTGCAATGACCCGCGTCAACTCATCCACACTCTTGACCTCAAGCCGATTGTTCAGAGCGACCTTGCCAGTGACATCCGGCACAAATACACTGTCGATAATGGCCTCTATCTGCTCCAACATAGTCACGACTTTGGTCATGGCGGGGTCGTCGGCCTTAACCAGATACGTCCCCTGTTGCTGCTGTTCCTTGACAACGGCGGAAT
>Ga0172381_10006340_pt1 | contig 11853 bp, 12 predicted proteins | sample Leawel6488metaG_FD_119754 | JGI IMG/M metagenome (GOLD analysis project Ga0172381, IMG submission 119754) | Leachate microbial communities from a municipal landfill in Southern Ontario, Canada - Leachate well 64-88 metaG | ecosystem: Engineered > Solid waste > Landfill > Unclassified | place...
TGACACATTATGGCATCTGTATAGCCCTCTGTCAACACGCACTGATTATTTTTTCTAATTTCAAGTTTCGCAAAATTTATTCCGTATAAAACATTACTTTTATCGTAAAGCATTGTTTGGGGAGTATTTATATATTTTGCCCCGACAAAAGCTTCGGCATTTTGACGGGCAAGCGTTTCCCCGCCCGCCACATTGTGCGAAGCACTTTGGGCGGGTTTTTTGTCTGCTTCCTTAAAAATTCTGGCTCCAAAACCAATCACTTGAGAATTAACATCAAAAATTGGAAAAATAATTCTGCCACGAAATCTATCATAAGGATTTCCCCCTTTTTCTGACTGCACAGCCAATCCAGCTTTTACAATTTCTTGCCTAGTGTAACCCTTACCAACTAAAAAATCTGACAACCCCTGCCAAGTTTCTGGCGAATATCCCAACCTCCATTTTTTAATTGTTTCTTCTTTAATTCCCCTATTTAATAAATATTCTTTGGCTTTAATTCCCCATTCTCCTAATTCTAATTGTTTTTCAAAAAATGAGCACCCAAATTCACAAATTTCGTGTAGTCTTTGCCTTTCTGTTCTTAATTTTGGATTTTCTCTTTTTAATTCAACACCAGCTTTTTCCGCCAAAAGTCTAAGAGCATCGCCAAATTCTATTCCCTCAATTTTTTTTATAAATTCAAAAATATCTCCGCCAACCCCGCATCCAAAACAATGCCACATTTGACGAGAAGGCGAAACAAAAAAAGACGGCCCTTTTTCAGAGTGAAAAGGACAAACGCCCCTGTAATTGACTCCGGTTTTAGTAAGTTTTACGTAAGAGCCAACTATATCCAGCACATTCAGCCTATTTTTGATTTCTTCGATTTGTGAGTCCACAAAAATATATTGTTTATCTTAAAGCGACTTTATCTTACCACAAACCAATCAAAAATCAATTCGGACTAATCCTTAATTTTTTCTGCTAATTTTTGAAGTTTTTCTTGACTTGGACTTTGAGCTTTTGATTGCCACCATTTATTCATTTCTAATCCGTCGTCTTCGTACCTTGGAATGACATGCAAATGAAAGTGCATAACGCTTTGTTCAGCATCTTTACCAGAAGAGTTTACTAATTGGACTCCAGTTGCCCCCAAATTTCTTTTAGCATTTTGGGCAATATCTTTTGCAACAGAAATAATTTCTTTTAAAATATCCTTTTCTATATCAAAAACATTTTCAAAATGATTTTTTGGGATTACTAAACAATGTCCTTCTGTTAATGGATTTATATCTAAGAATACAAAAATCTTATCACTTTCAAAAATTTTAACTGCCGGAATTTCACCTTTAGCTATTTTGCAAAAAAGACAGTCCATTTACTTAATTTTATAGGTTAAACTAATTGTAACTTTTATTATTTCTTGTCCAGCTTCGATTTCAGCAGATGGCATAGCGTCTTCCATTACTCCTCCGCCATAAGCAGACAATGATTTTGCATTTACATAAGAAATTGATGGGGCATAAAAATCCTCGTAAACATTTACAATTTTACCCAACTTTATCCCAGACTGTTTTGCAAGTGTTTCAGCTTTTTCTTTTGCTTGTGCAATCGCGTCTTCTCTTGCTTGTGATTTAAATTTTTCTGTGTCTTCAATCGAAAACTGCAAACCGCTAACAACGTTTACCCCATTTTCTGTTGCCATATTTAAAACATCTCCGGTTTTTGTAAAATCTCTAATTTTTACTTCAACATTTTGACTTATTGTGTATCCTACTAAAACTCTTCCATCTTCTTCTGTCCAATCATATTGAGGGCTTAAAGAATACTGAGTTGTTTTTATATCTTTGCTTTCTATGTTTAATTCTTTTAATCCTGCAATAATTTTATTTATCGAAACAACATTTTCTTCTGTAATTTTCTTTACATCCTCGCCTTCTGTTTTAATTCCTAAAGTAATTGTTGCAATATCTGAAACAGCATAAGCTTTTCCCTCACCAGAAACAGTTATTTGGTTATATGCCTGAGAATCAAGCTGTTTAAATTGATAAGCCATCTGTAAAAAGGAAAATGCTGAAATAATTAAAGTCAAAACAATAATTATTACAAACAACCTGTTTGACAGGTCAATTTTTTTTGGAGTTGAAATTGGTGTCATATTTTTTATTAAATTAATTTTATTTATAAATTTATTATACAATTTATAAAATTCTTTAGCAAATAGTATATTTTTAATTCTTTTTTCTTAATAATGCTAAAATTCCACCCAAAATAATTAGCGGCAAAGAAATCAAAAATAAAATCCAAATAAATTGTAAAGCACTAAAAAATATAATCGTAAAAATTCCAAATAAAACTACTAAAATCCCGCCCAAAAATTGTTTCCAAAAAGTTAACAACACAAATGCCAGTAAAATTATCCATGGCAAGGCGTTTAGCAAATTTTTTAGGAATCCTGCGTCCTCTGCCCCAGACATCGTAGCAAATGAAATCAAGCAAACCACCATTATCAATAACAAAATTTTACAAAGATTTATTAAATATTTTTTTGTTTGTTCTTTCATAATTTTTTGAGCAATTAAAGCCCTTTATTAATTCTATTTTACCATTGCTTTAATTTTAAACTCTTTTGGCATTTTTTCAATGGCATATCTTAAAGCAGTTCTCGGCATAACTGATTTATTTTTCATTACATAATCAAAAACTTCTTTTTGATGAGCTTGACTGGCAACTTTTAACATCCAACCGTAACCTTTTTGCACCATATCTTCTTTGTCTAAAAGTAAAATATCTGAAATTTCAAAAATATCTTTCAAAAACTTTCCCTTTTTAGCCGGAACAATCAAAGAAACTGCCGAAGCTCGCCTCATCCATTTATTTTTAGATTTTGTCCACTTTTTTAATTGCACTAAATAGCCCGGGTACATTTCAATAAATTCTCCAACTGTATGATTGCAAAAAGTGTCACACGAGGCCCAATTATCAATATAATTATTTATCCACTTTTCAAAAATTTTAAAATCACCTGGCTTGTAATTTTTACAAACAGAATATGACCAATTACAGGCAACAAACGACTCTTCTATAAATCCCGATTGCCACAATTCTTCACACATTTCAAAAATCTCTTTTTTTGAAAAATCTTTTATTTCTTTAAAAAATTCTTTTGCCAATTTTTGAACAACGGGAACCTTTACTCCGTAAGATTTAATTTCATCTTTAAAAAATCTTCGAAAACTTTTTTTGGTTTTTTCGTCAGCCCTATTTTTTAGCTCCTGCCTTATTTTTTTGATTATTCCCGGCATTTTTATTTTGTTTTTCGCTTTCTTCTTTATTTTTATTTTGGTTATTATTCTTATTTTTTACTTCGTCACACTTGTCATTTTTACCAGATTTTTCAATTGTAAAACTAATTTCTTTTGCAATTTCATTATTTCCTGCGTTATCTGTAGAAAAATATATTATTGTATGCCCTCCATCACCACAAACACTAAACTCTGCATTGTCTCCAACAATTTTATGCCAATCACTATTGTCTACATTATATGATATTTCTAAAACTCCAGAGGTTTTATTTTCTTCTGATTCTATAACATAATCTTTCGCTTTTATTTCAACTTCAACTTTTCCTTTGTAAACATCCTCTTTATAAACTTTTTCTTTGTTTTTACCCTTCCCTATTTTATCAATTTTAATCTTCTCTAGTTTTCCTAATAATTTAATCTCTGAGGTTGGCGCAATCATATCTTCTGATTGTAATTCATCAACTATCGATGACGGCAAAATTGTAATTTCGTTTGCAGTTTCACTTTCTTTTACCGTGAGCGTAGTTACTTGATCATTCTCTCCAAAATTTATTTGACCAGTAAGTTCGGATGTAACTGGGATATTACTAAAAATTTCTGTTTTTGTTGTTTGACTATCTTGTATATCTTCTGATTTTATTGTAAAAGTTCCTGTGTCAGTTCCCATTAAATTTATTGTGTAATCTTGATTTTCATCTGTTGGTAAAAATACAAATTTATGTTCGCCCCAAATTTCAAAATCAGCGCCTGCAATTTGATTAGTAATGCTTTGGTCATCTGCTATTTTTAACTCATTTCCATTTTGGTCAGTAACTTTAATATCAACCGGACTAAAAACAGAGACAACCTTTCCTATTAACGGGCACTGATTGCTATCTTGAGTAATTTTACTGCCCACATCAAGACTGCTACCAGAAATTAAATTAACAATTTTCTGTCTGCTTCCGTCTGCTGACAAAAGACCGCTGTGATCTGTTTTTAAAACATAAAACTGATTTGCAGAATCAACCGGTAAATTTGTTGCAGATATCGCAGGAACCGTTCCGTCACCGCTATCTAAATATATTTTGCCATAACTTATATGTTCGTTTCCCAAATAATCTATAACTCTTGACTCAATAAAATTTGTTAAAGTTGCTGTTTTACAACCTGTAATATTGTACAAATCGACTCCTGCATCACGTAAATCGTAATTATCAAAGTTTGATGTATGCAGACTTTCAGAATTTTCCATTGCCGTTGAGTTTAATCCTTTATCATTTAAATAACTTTTGAATTCGCTGTAATCTAAATCATTTTCTATTGTTGGATTTCCGGCTGTTCCATAATTAATCAAAGAAACAAAACTTCCTGCATCATTATAATATTCCTGACTTGGCAAAAGATCATAAGCCACTGGCATATTTTGGGAAATTTCTTTGATTTCTGAATCTGCTAACCACGGAATTTTAAAATTATCACCTTGTAAAAGATTTTTTACAGCCTTTACAGCACCAGTATTTGGTACGCCAACAAAAATCGCTTTATTTATATTATGACTTTCAGGATTTTCCATTACATATTTTTTAACCAAAAGTCCACCATTACTGTGAGCTACAACATCAATTTTATCTGCGCCAGTTTGAGCCAAAATTTCGCCCATCTTTTCTGCCAGCAAATCCACATTAGTTTTTCCATCCGCATATTTTCCACTTACCCCATATCGCCAATCATAAGGAAACAAGAACAAGTCCTGGTTTTCTGTATAGCCTTGATCCTCAAACTCATTTATTAATCCCTCTATATAGTCAAAAATCCCACTCGGATTTTTTAAAACCTCGCCTGTTGTAATATTATTAACTGGAGTTATGCCCGAATCAAATTTTAAAACATCTAAAAATTCATCCCCTATATCAAAAAGCATCTTTGAAAAATTAAGCCACAACAATCCGTCACTATTTTCTAATTCTGTCCCCATTATTCCAGGAACGATTAAAACAGGGTTTTTTGTATCAATTTTATTGTTGGTAAATGTACAAATGATGCTTGACCAAGAGATGGGGGTAAAAATAACGCCTCCATCTTGATAGAAAAAATCATTTTCTGAATTATCACTTTCGCAACTTATGTTACTAATTTCAAATCCATCTATTGGTTCTTGAAAAATTTTGTATTCACTCCAACTATTAATAGGAAAACTTTCTTCTGCTATATAATTTTCTGTATTTAATGAAAAATCATAATAATCTTCCCAAATATTTGCACAGGTTTCGATATCGGTTTCTTCGTCATAAAAACACTCTTCCCATGGATATTGGACCTTAAAATTAAAACTATTATCTTCCCCTTCTGTTTTAACAATAACCGTTATGTTGACGCTCGGGACTATCATTACAGCATTTACAAATAACGGGGCAATCAAGGACGCTAAAACTAAAAATGAAATTATTTTTTTCATAAATTACTATTTAAATGACTAAAAATTAATTTTAAAAAAATTTATTAAATAAAAACTGAAAAGCGATATAAAAAATACTAATATCCCAATAAATAATAGAATACAATAAATTATTTTATTCATATTCTTATATTTAATTAAAAAAAATATAAATCCCAAAGATCCTAATAATTGGAAAAAGACAACCGCTTTATATAAAAAACTATATCCCTGCATATTTACAAAATTTATCCTTAAAAAAATGATAGGGTCATTATTTCCAAAGAAATTAGACAATACATTGCTTATTGTAAACCATAAAATCTCGGGGATGAGAAACATCGCAGCCGAGATCCAAAGCCAAATTTTTTCTATTTTCGACATCATAAAATTAAATTTAAAAAATATTTTTTAATTATATCATCAAAAAATTATAAAACAAAAAACCGCTAAAAAAGCGGTTTTTAGTTTATAGCTAATATTTAAATAAATTTCTGACTAGTTTTAAAATGTGACCATATAGACCAAAACACTCCTGCTATTAGCAAAATAAATATAATTGAAATTCCTATTTCAGAAAGAGTTAGAAGAGAACTAATCTCATTTTTTAATTCTTCTGCATATTCAGATTGAAGCGTTGCAAACAGTTTAACTTCTTCGTTAAATTTTAATCTATCAAATAAATCCTCATTAGCAAAAACTTCAGAGTCTAAAGAATCTTTAGCTTGTTTTATTTCTGCATCAGAAGCATTTGATTCAAGAACCTGCCTGTAATCTCTAATTATTGATAAAAGATATGTCCAATCTACTTGAACCTGCCTTAAATCAGAAATAATCTTTTCCTCATGGGCTAAACCATCACTGTATAGAGCTTTTTTATTATTTAAAACCAATGTCGCAAGTTCTTTGATGTCATCATTTAACGTTAGGTTATGATTTTCAAAAGTCGTAAGCCTTTCGTCATTTGGGCTATAGGCGTACTCCCACATTTCCAATTGAGTGTGAAAATTTTCGACATTAAATTGTAATGCTTTTTGAGAAATATCCTCGGCAATCATCAAATTATTTATTTTTTCAGGGAAAGCGCTTATTCTTATTATTAAAAATATGGAAAAAGCTATCACCGCAAAGCTAAGAGTGAGTTTTCCTATAGATATTATTTTTTTCATAAATAATTTTATTATATTAAATTAACATTTTTAACGAATAATTTCGTTTGCCTGGATTATTAGACTATCTGGCACTTTTAATCCCAACCTATCAGCCACCTTGAAATTTATCTGGAAATAAATCGGAACAGGAATAAGAGAAATATCTCCGGCAAAGCTTCCCTTCAAAATTTTGGCAGCGAGATCGGCTGCCTGTTCTCCTGTTTCATAAAATGCTCCGGAATAACCAAAAAGCGATTCGTCATTTTTTTGAATTGGACTACCTCCTATCGGAATTTTATGTTTTTTTGCAAATTCAGACATTACCGCAAAAGCATCAGCGTTTATTGTTAGAGGGCCGGGTATAACTAATATCGCATCTATGCCTATATCAGACTTTTCTTCCAAACCCGCCAAATTGTTTTTGATTTCATCTAAATCAGCTACTGGAGATTCAATTAATGTTATATCAAGAGATTCTGCTGTTGGTCGTAAAAAATCTATTATAGCTTTTCCGTTATAAGACGAATTAATATCTTTTTTAAAATAAGGAATCCATATTCTTTTCGCTTTTGGATCTAATTTGTTCATCATTTCAAGTCGTCCCAAACCAATTTCATCTAAAGAAAGGAAAATCCCTGTGATGTTTTTTCCGGGATTGAGACCGTTATTTAAATTAAGATTTTCTAATTCTCCAACCGTGAAGACAACTGGGACAGAAGAGTCATCTACAATTTTTTCGATATCATCGGATAACCCAGCTGTCAAAATTAAATCTACTTTATCGGAGACAAATTTTTGAATTATTGTTTTCATTGTTTCAGAATCATTATTCCCATTCTGAATATCGTAAAAAACCTCCTTTCCTTCAACATAGCCCATCTTAGTCATTTTATTCCTAAATCCGTCCACCACAAAAGAAAGATTTTCAATCCCAATAAGTATCCCTATCCTATATCCTGCTGTTGTCTCGGTAGGTTTATTTTTATGAATGATTAAAAAATATCCTGTTGCAAGAATCGTCAATATTATGACAGAAACTATAAAAATAATTATTTTTTTATTCATACTAATATTGTTCAAATTTTTAACAACTATCTTAACGCCCTTTTAACGAATAACAATGTTTGCCCGACTAATTAAACTGTCATCTATTTTCAAACCTAATTTTTCTGCCATTTTAAGATTAATCTGGATATATTTTTCTGCGGTCACAACAGGGATAGACCCTGCAGGCACCCCTCTTAATACCTTATCTGCCAAAACTGCTGCCTGACTTCCTGCTAAGACGTTATCTATAGAAACTCCAAAAAGATTTTGGCAAGCTTCATTATTTAATGGCGCCCCACCAAATGGAATTTTATACTTCTCTGCAAATACTGATAATATTTGTGAGCTAGACGGGATATTAGCGACTGGTTCGATAATTGTTAAAATAGCGTCAAAATCAAAACTCGACATATTTTCCTGTTCTTTTAAATAAAAATCTATATCCGAAGTACTATCTACTGGTTTTAAAATCAGATCCACGCCAGATTTTTCTGCCAAAAGAGCTAACTCTCTCAATTGACCAAGCATAACAGAAAGATCGCTTTGATAAAATATTAAATATTTTTTTGCGTTTGGCACTAATTCGTGCATTAAATCAAACCGCTCAACGACCGTTTCAATGGTTGCTTGACGAACACCGGTTATATTATCACCAGGGAAATTAACATCTTTTACTAAGCCAGTACCTTCAATCGTAGCATCACCAAAAACCACTGGAATTTTCGTATTTTGTGTAAGCTCTTTTGATAAAACTGCAACATTTGTTGGGAAAGAAAAAATTAAATCAACCTTATTTTTTAAGAATTTTTCAATAATTTTGTTGGCTTCCGATAAATCATTGTTTATTTTTTTTACATCATAAACTATATCTACATTTTCCCGATATCCCAACTCTGACATTTTTCTTATAAAACCTTCGTCCGTACCTACAAAAAAATCTGTTCCAGAAATAATTCCAACATGATAAACTTTTTTTGTTGGCCAAAACAAAATAAATGCCGTGCCAATTATTATTAACAACAGAAAAATTAAAATTAAAAAAATAATTTTCTTGTGTTTAAAATTTTTAAATTTCATTATTAATTAAATTAATTTTTAAATAATTTTTGGAAGAAAAAGTCAAAAGTAAAGATAAACACACAAGTAAAAGAAATTATGATAATCAATGAAAAAATCATTGCCTCTAACATACTTTTATTAAATTTTGATAACGCTTCTTCTCTGCTAATTTCCAATAGCACACACCATTTTAAACCTTTTGTTGGTCCCTCCACGACAACATGAGCTCCCAACATATCTTTACCATATTCATTTGTATATTCGGCAAGTAAAAAATTGTGTCCTTCGATCATTAAACTCGTTGGCGTCTCTCTAACATATTTTGAAAAATCTTCACTGCAACCTAAAACATTTGGATTATTAATATTTATAAAAATATCATTTGTAAATCTTTGCGGAGACAAAACAAGCCCATCAGAATTAATCAAAATTGCTTCGCCCGTATCTCCTAAATTTGCTCTGTTTTGTAAAACATCATAAATACTAACAGGACTATCTCTTATAATCCAAACCCCCCAAAAATTGCCATTCTTAATAATTGGATGAGAGATCTCAACAGCCTCCTGATTATATCTTTCATCGTAAAAAATATCTGAAAAATATCCATCACTCGTATGATTAATAAACGATTGTCGTGATGACCAATCTTCACCTACTAAAGAATTATCTGAAGAAGACACAATTTTCCCATTTTTATCTAAAATTACCATAAGGTAAATTTTATCTAATTTTGAATTAAGCCTTTCTTTAATTACTTCATCTAATTGCTCTTTACTACATTCGCCACCATTAGATTCTATATCTTCCAAACAATTTATCATTCCCAAATTAAGAGTTGAATCAGCCAAAGCTTTATTTTTGTAGTCCGAAATTAAAGATCCAATATGCGATGCCCGTGAATTTGCAACCGAATATAAATAATCTTTATATTGGTCTAAAATAATATCTCCTGAGTTCTTATAAAAGTATAAGGCCGTCCACGAAGATCCTAAGATAATAAATTCTATAAATAAAAATAATAGTACAATCGTTATGCTATTTTTAGTTACTTCTTTTTTACCTTTATTTATATCCCAAATTATTATAACAACATGAGCAAGATTAATAACCACAAGAACGAAAAAAATTGCAATGAATTGATCTATAACACTTGCTAAAGTTTGGCTTACAAATTGTTGAAAAACTGCCAAAACAGAAAGGATAAATGCCGTAATATTTATTATAAAAATTTGCGAATGTAAACCAATTATAATTTTATTTTTTCTTTCTTTCATTATTGTCACAACGCTCAGCAAAAAAATTATGGCTGCAACAATAAAGAATGCTAAAGCTAATATATTCATATAAATAAACTTATGTTAATTTAACGATTTTTTTAGTGAGGGCTAAAGAAATTAAAGATAATACAATAACCACAAACCCCCCTGCAACATCTCTCATATTTGGAAAATAAGTAGGACCGAAAAAAAGAACGGCTTGAAAAAGAATGCAAAAAAATGCTATTAGTGTAATTAAAATTAAAGGAAACCTATATTCTTTTTTACTTCTTAGAGCAAGAATAAAAGATAAAAATAATAAAATTGCAAAAAATAATGCCCCAATAATTTCGGTCAAAATAAAAAAATCAAAATGCATATTTTTCTCGCACCCTTCTGCACCATTTTATATGTTTTAATATATAACAGATGCAAATATAAAAGAGTGTAAATTTATTTAATAATACCTCCGTTTAATTTTTAGATAATCTTCTTACCTCTACTATCACGAAAACTCCGAAAATACCTATCGCTCCAAGCAAAGCTAAAAAATAATAAAGCAAACTATTGTCTTCGGACTTAACATTAAAACTGGCTGACGTCTCTTCGTTCAAATCTTGATAATCAGAAATTTTTACTGTTATTTTATATAAACCAGCTATAGCACTGCTTGGAATAACTACATAATCCATAAAAGAAGATTGCGTTTCTATTGCTTTTAAAACTTTAGACTGAGAAATAATTTCTTCATTTTTGATTATGTTATATTCCAGTTTTAAGTCTTTTCTTGAATTATTTTCTGGATATTTAATTTCTACTTCAAAATAAAATCTTTCGCCAGCTAAAACGTCTACATATTTTTCGGGGATATGAACAGCTGCTGAAAGCGCAAAAACCTGCGACATCGGAAATAAAAGCAATCCTAAACAGAAAAATATACAAAATAATTTTTTAAAGTTTAAATTCATTTTTAAGCTCTTGGGCTTTTAATTTTATTAACCAATCCCCAATGTATGTAAAAAGATAATAATCCAATAAGCAAAATTAAAATTGTTGTAACCGTAATAAACAAAAACCTCTGTTTTTGAATAATAGATAAAACAGTGTTGACATCTCGGCTGTCAGAAACGCTTATCAATATCCAATAAAAATCATCATTTAAAACATCGCTACCAAAATTATATATATTAAATTTACTTAGTGCTGGCTGAATGTAACGAAACGCAAAAACATAATTTTCTGTTTCAATAATCCTTTTATCCGAATTTGATAAAATTTGATTGGCAACTTCTGGGAAATCTTGCCTAAAATTAAATTTATTGGGGCTATTAACATATTCCCTATTAATATCGTGGTTAGCCAAATAATCTCCGCTACTGTTTATCAAAAAAACTTGCTCTCCCGGGCGCGAAAAGTTACGAACATCATCTAAAAAATAACTTGGGTCTACGGTTAAAATCAAAACTCCAGCGGATTTTTTTTGATCATCAAAAATGGGAGCTGCATAATATAGAACTAAACTATCTGAATCAAAAGACATAATATCTTTTTGTAAATCAGAAATATATATTTTATCTTCTTTTAAACTAAGAATTTTTTTGAAATAAGATTCGTCTATAAACGGTCTATCTAACATTGAA
>Ga0172381_10006341_pt1 | contig 11853 bp, 10 predicted proteins | sample Leawel6488metaG_FD_119754 | JGI IMG/M metagenome (GOLD analysis project Ga0172381, IMG submission 119754) | Leachate microbial communities from a municipal landfill in Southern Ontario, Canada - Leachate well 64-88 metaG | ecosystem: Engineered > Solid waste > Landfill > Unclassified | place...
ATGCTTAATTAACAAAGCCCAATAAGATAGACTTGTTAAAACAAGCAACATATATACCGTTGGCTGGTTTACTATACTCGGCAGTAGAACCGCCGCGGCTGATAAAATCATAAAGATAATGCCGGTTTCCTGGCTTTCCTCTTTACTCTTTTGAACCATGTAGTATCTTAACGATACTACACATAGAGCTACTAAAGATATTGTGTACATTTTTTTCTCCCTATGGTTATAATTTTTAAAAAGAACCCTCAAAATTTGATATAAATAATTATACATTATAATTGAATTTTTGTCAATAGTAGGCCTTGATACTATAAAAAAACAGTAATTTGTTTTATAATTTAAATATATGAATAATAGTCTAACCACATTTTTACTAGTAATACTTATTGCCGGAGTAATAACGATAATTCTTTTATTGTTACGTAAAAAAGAAGGTGGCGACAAAAAAATGGGGGAGTTGATTGAGAGGCTAGAAAAACAGAATAATGAGGCATCCGAGCGTTCTATACGTCAATCAGAAAAATTGTCCCAGCTTTCCCAGCAGAACAGCGAGTTGCGCCAGGAGATGGATCGGAAACTTTCAGAAACCCATCGGACCAATCAGGAACAGTTCGGCCAGAACGCCAAGATCGTCCAGAATATCACTTCGCAATCGGCTAAATTGATCGCGGACGTCACGGAAAAACTGACTAAGCTCGATGAAACCAATAAGCAAGTCGTCAATTTTTCTTCCCAGCTCCGGAACCTCCAGGATATCCTGAAGAATCCTAAACAGCGCGGCATCTTGGGAGAATATTTCTTGGAAGAAACCCTTAAGAACGTCTTGCCGCCCAATTCTTACCAGATGCAGTATCCTTTCAAGGATGGGACCATCGTCGACGCCGTAGTCTTCGTCAAAGATAAGATCATCCCGGTCGACGCGAAATTTTCTTTGGAAACCTATGAAAAGATCCTGAATGCTAACGATGCTGAAGCGCGCGCTAAATTAGAGCAACAATTCAAGCAGGATCTGAAGAACCGCATCGACGAAACGGCTAAGTATGTGAAGCCGAGCGAAAATACCATGGAGTTCGCGTTCATGTTCATCCCCTCGGAAGCGATCTACTATGATCTGCTCGTCAATAAGGTCGGGGCGGTCAAGGTCAATACGCGCGACTTGATCGAATATGCTTTCCGCGATAAGAAAGTGATCATCGTCTCCCCGACTTCTTTCTTAGCTTATCTGCAGACTGTCCTGCAAGGCTTGAAGGCCATGCAGATCGAGGAGAAGGCTAAGGAGATTAGGGCCAATATCGAGAAGCTGCAGCGGCATATGGGCAGTTATGATGAATTCCTGAGGAAGCTGGGCGTGGCCATGTCGACTACGGTGAGTCATTATAATAACGCTTACGCGGAATTCAAGAAGATCGATAAGGATGTCACTAAGATTACCGGCCAGGAGAGCGATATCGAGGTCTTAAAGATAGAAAAGCCTAAGACTAATTAATCAGATGCCAGAATCGGAAGTAAAAAATCGGTCCGGTCTGCGGGAGGCAATCATCAGGGTGATTGCTTTCTTCGATTTATTCGATTATCCTCTGACGGCCCTGGAAATAAGCGCCCACTTGGGCGGAACCTATCTCTTGAGCGAGATCCAGGCCGGCTTGGATACAGGGGATGTTTGGGAACAAGAGGAAGGATTCTATTTCCTGCCGGGACGGAGAGAAATAATCACGACCAGGCAGAGCCGCTATAATTATTCCGCCCGCAAGATGAAGATCGCCCGGCGCTTCGCCCGGGCTTTCCGCCTCTTGCCCGGCGTCCGGGCCGTCGCTCTAGCGAATTCGATCGGTTTTTATAATATGCGCGACGGGAGCGATATTGATTTTTTCATCATCACCGCGCCGGGGCGCATCTGGCTCAGCCGTCTTTATTGCACGGGCCTGGCTAAATTGCTGAATAGCCGTCCGACCGCAGCTAATAAGAAGGATAAGATCTGCTTGAGCTTCTATATATCGTCTGATTGCCGCGATCTGAAGAGCCTGCGCTTGCCAGGGCCAGACCCCTATTTCGATTATTGGCTTAGCGGCTTGGTTTTGTTGTATAATAAAGAAAATACCTATCAGCATTTTTTGGCCGGTAACGGCCTGAATGAGGCAAGGGCTGGAGCAGAAGCACCCGTTATCGTCCGATCTCTCGGCTTATTGGAAAGGATCGCCAAGATTATCCAGCTTAAAATAATGCCGTCCAGCCTCAGGGCGGCGATGAATAATTCCGATGGCGTGGTGGTGAACGATCAGGTCCTGAAATTTTATCAGTCTGACCGGCGCCGGGAAATATTAGAAAAATATGAAAAGAAAATCCATAATCTCTTGGCCTAGGACGATCGAATATCTTTTTTACCTTTTCGTCTTCCTCCTGCCTTGGCAGACCAAGCTGATTTTGCGTCCCTCCGCGACCAATTTCAATGAGATAAGCTTATATGCCAGCCAGCTGGTCCTGGTCCTGGTCTTAGTCGCCTTCTTCATCTATAAATTCCGGCGGCGCGAGACGACCGAAAAGATATCTTGGCTCTGGATATTCCTGGCCGGTCTGGAAATCTGCGTCCTCGCTTCTTTCTTCTGGGCGCCCGACCAGGTCCTTGCTTTTTACCACTATATCTTATTCCTAGCCGCCATCGGCTTATTCTATCTGCTGCGAGAAGGCATCCCGGACTCGGAATATGAGGAGGGGATATTAGATAAGACCAAGGTGATACTTACATTCCTGGGCAGTTTGTTTTTCCAATCGATCTTAGCCGTATATCAGTTCTTGACCCAGAGTACGCCGGTGAATAAATATCTCGGATTGGCCGGACATCCGGCGGATTTGGCCGGTACCTCAGTGATCGAAGCCGTTTCCGGCCGTTGGCTCCGCGCTTACGGCGGCATGGATCATCCTAATGTTTTCGGCGGCGTTCTCGCCGTAACTTTAGTCCTGGCCGCCTATCTGTTGGCGCGGAAGAAGATCATGTCTTCGCGTCGGGAGATCGCCGAGTCGATCTTTCTCTTCATCTTTTACTTCATCTCTCTATTCGCTTTATTCTTCACTTTCTCTCGAGCTGCTTGGCTCGCTTTCGCTATCAGCCTCCTGCTTTTGCTCATAATATTCTTGATTCAGAAAGACCGCTGGGTAATCGGACGTTTCCTGGCCCTGCTTTTCTTTTCGGCGGTAATGCTTTTTATCGCAGCGGCGCCTTACCGTGATCTATGCCAAGCCAGAATAAGCGGCGAATCCCGCTTGGAGAAGCGATCGATCGACGAGCGCGAACTCTATCTGTTGCAGTCGCGGGAAATCATCAAGAAGAACTGGCTGACCGGGGTCGGTATCGGGAATTATCCGACTACGCTTGAACACCAAGATATCGAGAAAAAGGCGATTTGGGAACATCAGCCAGTCCATAACGTCTTCTTGCTCCTGTGGGCGGAAAGCGGCATCTTCGCTCTGGTTTTCTTTGCCGGTTTCTTGCTCATCCTGATCAAAAAAGACCGTCGGACGGTCTTTGCGGGATCTTTCTTGATCGCTCTCCTGATCCTGATGCTCTTCGATCATTGGCTGATCAGCCTGCCTTTCGGAATCATCTTCTTGTTCTTAGTCTTAGGCTTGGTCTGAAGCCTCGGAGAAACCCGGTAGTTCTTCTGGAGGAAGATCAGATCATTTTCCAGATCTTTAAGCATTGCTAATAGGCGGCCGCTGTCAGAGCGGCCGCTTTTTTTAATATCCTGCTTCAAGAGGGACAAGATGGTCGCGAGCGTTCCGAAATAATCATCGCTGGCGACATGGAATCTGACGCTCGCTTCATCTCGGACCGTACGAGTCAGAGTTTTTATCTTATATCTTTTAATCATGGCGGCGGGTCGCTTAAGCTTTTAGTCAGATGATGCTGGCGAATTTATTCTTGCCGATGATCAGATGGTCCAAGACCTCGATATCCAGGATATTGCCGGCTTCGATCAGCTTATTAGTTATCTCGACGTCCGCCTTAGTCGCTTTCAAAACCCCGGACGGATGATTGTGGGCGATGATCAAGGCAGCCGCCGAATATTCCAGAGCCGGCCGGAAGACTTCGCGCGGCTGGACCAGGGAAGCGTCGATAGTACCGATGGAAATGACTTCGTCATGGATCAGCTGGTAATGAGTATTGAGGTATAAGCCGCGGAATTGTTCTTTATTCAGGCTGCCCATATCTTTCAGATAGGCGAAGGCCTGGGCAGCGGTCCGGATAGTTATCGATCCGCCGGGGCGTTTTTGATAGAAACGCCTTCCCAATTCGAAACAAGCGACGATCTGGCAGGCTTTGGCACTGGGGATCTTCAGGTCCTTCTCGATTACCAGGGGATCCTTCTGGTAGGCGATGCCTTTTTCGCCGTATTCTCGCAGCAGACGATTGGCCATAGAGAACACTTCTTCTTTTTTGGTTCCGACGCCGAGGACGACCGCTAGCAGTTCAGCCGAACTCAAGGAGCCGACGCCATCACGGATCATTTTTTCCCGCGGCCTCTCTTCATCCGGCCTGTCCTTTACTCTTAGGATCTGGTATCTTTTACCATGGTTTAAGACAAAATTCCGATCGTTGATCTTATAGGGCATATATTTGTTTGATAACATATAGAGACAAAGGGCTCTTTCACTTTAAATTATATCATATGTATGATAAATTTAAACCTAGGCTTTATCGCCTCGCCTTAATTATTATTTAAATATATGAATAAATATAAAATTAATATCTTGTCAAACAAGATCCCTTTGATAACTGTCCCTATCAAGGGGGCCAAAACAGCCACGGCTCTAGTGATTATCAAGACCGGTTCGAAATATGAGAGCCGGCGCAATAACGGCATCTCTCATTTCTTGGAGTATATGTTTTTCAAGGGGACGAAGCGCCGTCCTAGCACCTTAGCCCTGTCTAGCGAACTCGACTCTTTGGGCGGCGAGTATAATGCCTTCACCGCCAAGGAATACACGGGTTATTGGGTCAAGGTCGCGGCTCCGAAGATAAAATCGGCCCTCGATATAGTGAGCGACATGCTTGCGCATTCGTTATTCGATAAAGAGGAGATAGAGAGGGAGAAGGGCGTGATCATCGAAGAACTGAATATGTATGAAGATAATCCGCTGATGCACGTCGAAGATGTCTTTGAAACCTGCCTCTACGGCGATACGCCGGCCGGCTGGGAAACGATCGGTACGAAAGATAATATCAGGAGCTTCGGACGGGATGATTTTATAAGATATCTCGATTCGCAGTACGGCGCCCAGAGCCTTTATGTCGTCCTGGCGGGCGGCTTCAAAGAAGCGGATCAAAAGTCAGTCGCAAAGATGTTCGCTGATTTCAAATCTAACCGTTGGCAGGATAAGGTTCCGGTCCGGGAAAAGCAGTCCCGGCCGCAAGTGAAGGTCTCTTATAAGAAGAATGACCAGGTCAATCTATCCCTAGGCGTCCGCGCTTATCCGGTCGGGCACAAGGAAGAATTCAGCGTGAAGCTCCTGTCTATCATCCTGGGCGGGTCGATGAGCTCCCGCCTGTTCATCAATCTGCGGGAACGCCACGGCTTGGCCTATTATGTGCGGACGATGGCTGAATTTTATTCGGATTCCGGTTATCTGACGACTCAGGCCGGCGTGCCGATCGATAAGACCGAGGCTGCCGTCAAGATCGTCTTGGAGGAATATAAAAGATTGACGACGGAACTGATCGGCGCCGAGGAGCTGAAACGGGCCAAGGACCTACTACAAGGCAAGTCATTGTTACAGATGGAAGCGACTGACAATCTGGCGACTTGGTATGCGCGGCAGGCGGTCTTGCGGAAAAAGATATTGACGCCGGGAGAATTCTTGAATATCATCAAAAAAATAAATGCCGCGGATCTGCGGCGGACGGCCCAGAAGATATTCGTAGACCGCGGCTTGAACCTAGCCATCATCGGCCCGGTTCGGGAAAATAAGTTTAAAAGCATATTGAAGCTTTAGTATGCAGTTCAGCCGTTATCATTCTCAAATCCTGACCATCGTCCTGATCCTGTCAGCCTTGCTGCCAGGATTATTGTTATTCGGGAGCCGAGAATATGTCGACTATAGCGATCTGAGCGGGAAAGTATTAGGCGCTATCGTTTCCCGCCAGACGGATGACGCTCCCGGCCCGACCCTGCCGGTGGCAGCCACCTCGTCTGAAATCAGATTGCTTTTCTTCGGCGACCTGATGTTGGATCGCCATATCGGAGAAAAGCTGGCCGGTAAGAAAATTTCTTTGCTGCTTGACGGCCTAGGCGCTCCGGAAAGCGGGTTCTGGTCGGGAATAGATCTGGTCAGCGCTAATCTCGAGGGGGCGGTGACAGACGGCGGCGCTCACTATAGCCCGGTCAACGCTTATGATTTTGCTTTTTTCCCGGAACGGATAGCGGAGTTGAAGGAGTATGGCTTTAATTTTTTCAATCTGGCTAATAATCATATCAGCGACCAGGGCCGGAAAGGGTTGTCGGAAACCAGGAAGAATCTAAGCGGCCTCGGCTTCAATTTCAGCGGCGACGCCGATGCCGCCGTCAGTCCGGAGTCTTCGGCTTCAGTCGAACTGCAAGGCCGGAAGGTCGCTCTGATCGGATTGTCTATGGTCTATCACGATTTTGATCTGGACCGAGCCAAGAAGCTGGTCAGAGAGGCGAAAGACGGATCGGATCTGGTCATAGTGAATATCCATTGGGGGACGGAATACCAGCATCAATTCAGCCGGCACCAGCAGACGGTCGGCCGCGCCTTGATTGACTCCGGCGCCGATATCATTATCGGCCATCATCCTCATGTCGTCCAAGGGCTGGAAATATATCAGGGCAAACCGATCTTTTATTCTTTAGGTAATTTCATCTTCGACCAATACTTTTCTCCTGATACGCAACAGGGGCTAGCCGTCGGCTTGAGCCTGAAGGACGGCAAGATATCCATGGCCTTATTCCCTCTGCAAGCCAAGAGGGCAGCGCTCTACCCGATGGAGGAGAAGGATAAATCCGGATTTTTGCGCTATTTTGAGAAATGGTCTTCGCTCGACGGCCGGGTCGAGATCGGCAGCGACGGTCGGATAGAAGAAAGCGGTAATTAAAAAACGTCTCTTGATTAAGAGACGTCGGTCTTCGGGACTAATCTTCCTCATTCGTTTCACGGGATGCGAGAGTATTCGCAAGACAGGAGCGGCAGACTATCCAGCGGTTCAATTCTACTTTATAGCCGGGATAGTATTCGCCGATTATCCGTATCTCCATCAATCCTTGATCCGGGCAACGGCAAAAAGCCCGGTTATTTTTGACCCAATCGAATTCTTCGATCGATATCTCATATTGTCCGTCTGGCTTTTCCAGTTCAAAGGCCCTCTTGATGATTTCTTTCTGTCTGTCAGAGAGCGCCGGACGGCGGCTTTTCAGCTTAAGGTATCTTAAGGTAGTCGTTATCTTATAAATGTTTTGGAGCAAGATCAGTTTTAGCGTTCTTTTTGAAATGTACATTACTTTCCCTTCTGATTATCGGTATTTTTTTTTGGTTTAGGATGTTTATTATTACATTTTATTATTTTTTTGTCAATTCGAGGCGGATTCTCTTTTTGCGGTAAATTTTGTTATACTATATTATATCGAGATTATATCAAGAGTCATCCCTATTTTTTATGTCTGATCTATTGCACAATCTGAACGGCGCCCAAAAACAAGCGGTGACCCACGACCAGGGGCCGCTTTTGATCGTCGCTGGCGCCGGGACGGGCAAGACTACGGTTCTGATCAGCCGGCTGGCTTATTTGATCTTAGAAAAGAAAGTGAAGACTGAAGAGATCCTGCTCCTGACTTTCACGGAAAAAGCGGCTGGAGAAATGGAGGAGAGGGCGGACCGGATCCTGCCTTACGGCTATACTGATCTCTGGATAAATACTTTCCATGGTTTCGGGGAACGCGTTTTGCGGGAATTCGGCCTGGATATCGGCCTGAGCGCTAGTTTCAAGCTTCTGAATGAGACCGAACAGTGGGTCATCATCAAGAAGAATCTGAGCCGCTTCAATCTGGATTATTACCGCCCCTTAGGCAATCCGACTAAATTCATTTCGGAACTGATCCGCCATTTCTCCCGGCTTAAGGATGAGAATATCTCGCCTGAGGAATATCTTAAATACGCGGAAGAGATAGAGTCGGACCAGGATAGCCGTCTGAGCGGCCGACCCGTAGCCAAGAAAGTCAAAGCGATACCGGCTAAAAAGACGGCCGCCAAGCCTAAAGCCAAAGCCGGAGATAAGGATGGCTCCGGAATCGACGAAGAAGGCGAGGAGCTGGAAATCGGGCGCATCAAAGAGCTCGCCGAAGCCTATCATACCTATAATCAATTATTATTAGAAAACAATTTTTTAGATTTCGGCGACTTGATAATCTACGCCTTGAAGCTTTTCCGCGCCCGGCCGAATATCCTGAAATTTTACCGGCAGAAATTCCGGTATATCATGGTCGACGAATTCCAGGACACGAATTTTGCTCAATATGAACTAGTCAAACTGCTGGCCGCGCCGCAAGATAACCTGGTCGTAGTCGGCGATGATGACCAGGCGATCTATAAGTTCCGTGGCGCTTCTTTGTCCAATATCATGCAGTTCCAGGAGGACTATAAGAAGGCGGCCGAGATCGTCTTGACTGAGAATTACCGTTCCCGCCAGGAGATATTGGATTACGCCTATACTTTCATCCAGCATAATAATCCCAATCGCCTGGAAACTAAATTGAAGATAGATAAGCGTTTGACGGCGAAGGGGACGACCGCTCGGAAATCCGCGTCGGGTCCCGCGGTCCGTTTTTTGAACCTGTCCGATCAGGAGGAAGAGATCGCTTTCGTCGCTCAGGAGATAAGGGCTTTGTATCTGGCGGGCGAGGGAGGAACGAATTGGTCTGACTTTGCGATCTTGGTCCGGGCCAATGATACGGCCGAACCCTATGTCAAAGAACTCAATCGCCAGAATATCCCGAACCAGTTCATGTCTTGGCGCGGCCTCTATTATAAGCCCCTGATCCTGGATATCCTCGCTTATTTCCGCCTGCTTGATAATTATCATGAATCGTCAGCCCTGTTCCGAGTCCTCAACATGGAGGCCTTCAAGGTTTCTCATCTCGACCTGATCAACATTAATAAGATGGCGGCCCGCAAGGTCTGGTCGCTATATGAAGCTTTAAAGAATATCAATGCTATCCCGGGGTTGAGCGCGGAGAGCCTTAAGAATATAAATAAATTGACCGGACTCCTGGCCCAGCACTCGCTCCTCGCCGCGACCGCTAAGCCGACCAAGATATTCCTGCATTTCGCCTATGACTCCGGCTTGCTGGCCGGATTGGATCGGGATCGCGATCTGGAATTGTTCTCTTATCTGAACCAGTTCTATCAGAAGATCAAGAAGCTGGAAGAAACGGAACCGGACCTGCGCCTGAAGGATTTTTTGACGGCTATCAACCTGGAATTAGAGGCGGGCGAAACGGGCGCCCTCAAGCTGGATTTCGCCGATAGCGACGTGGTCAAGATCATGACGGTCCATGGCGCCAAAGGCCTGGAGTTCAAATATGTCTTTTTAGTCAATCTGGTCGACAAGAAGTTCCCGACTATCGCCCGGAGCGAAAAGATATCGATTCCGGACGCCTTGGTGCGCGAACGGGTCGAGGCCAATCCAGATATCCATCTGGAGGAGGAACGCCGCCTGTTCTATGTGGCGGTGACCCGGGCTAAAGATCGGCTTTATCTGACTGGCGCTAAGGATTACGGCGGAGTAAGGGAAAAGAAGCCGTCGCGCTTTATCGGCGAGATGGGTCTGGTTAGCGAAACAGCGCCCGAGCTGACTCTGAGCGAGAAGAATGAATTCTTGCGTGACCTGCATTATCTCAACGTGCGGGAGATAAAGGCTGACATCAAGGCGGGATCGGAAGGCGTCTTAGCGGAAGAATATCCTTTGCCGAGCAAATTTTCCTTTTCTCAACTGGCGGCTTTTTCTACTTGTCCTCTACAATATAAGTTCGCATTCATCTTGAAGATTCCGGCTTCGACCGATAAAGCCAGCCTGATCTTCGGGCGGGTCATGCATAATACCCTTTATAATTTTTTATTGCCGCTCTTGAGCGATAGGCAGGGGGCGCAGGGCGACCTATTCGGATCTTTGCTGAGCGAGGCGGACGGGGCGATCGGCCAGGAAAATGATCGGCAGGGCAGCCTGTTGTCCGAAAAACGTCTCGGGGAGATCTATGATGAGTTCTGGCAGCCCGACGGCTATAGGATAAGACGGAGAGAGAAAAATACCGGGCCAAAGGGCAGGCCGCTTTACGGAAATTCCTGGAATCTTATAAGCAAGAAACGCCGGCGGAAATATTGTTCTTGGAAAAAAGGTTTTCTTTCAAGATCGGTTCGGATATCATCAAAGGAGCGATCGACCGGGTCGACAAGCTGAGCGACGGGACCCTGGAAGTAGTCGATTATAAGACGGGCCAGGCCAAGGCTAAATTGGAGTTCAAGGATAAGCGCCAGCTGATATTGTACCAGTTATTCTTAGAAGAATTCTTGGGACAGAAAGTGAGCCGTCTCAGCTATTATTATCTGGAGAGCGGCGAAAAGCTTTCTTTTACCGCCACGGAAAAAGATATCACTAAGCTGCAGCTGGAAGTCAGGGAAGAGATCGCCGCTATCAAGAAACGTAATTTCGCGCCGACGCCGTCCCGGATGTGCGAATTCTGCGATTTCAATTCGATCTGCGAATTTAGAGAAGTCTAACGATTATAATATGAAATCTAATACCAATAATTCTGACCGCCTGATCAGCCCGATCGAACGCCAAGGCGATTCCGCTCTCGACTTGTCGCTCCGGCCTAAGACCCTGAAGGAATATGTCGGCCAGGAAAAAGTCAAACAGAATCTGGAAATCACCATCGCCGCCGCCAAGAAGCGGGGCGAACCGATCGAGCACGTCCTGCTCTATGGCGCTCCGGGTTTAGGCAAGACCACTTTGGCGCACGTGATCGCCAATGAAATCGGCGCTAATATCCGCGTGACATCCGGTCCCGCGATTGAGAAGGGCGGCGACTTAGCGGCCATCTTAACTAATCTGGAAGCAGGCGATATCTTGTTTATCGATGAAATCCACCGCCTGCCTAAGACGGTAGAGGAGATCCTTTACCCGGCTATGGAGGACTATGCCTTAGACATCATTATGGGCAAAGGGCCGAGCGCGCGGACTCTGCGCTTGGACCTGCCGAAGTTCACGATTATCGGCGCGACCACTCTGGCCAGCCTCTTGTCGGCGCCGCTCCGCGACCGTTTCGGCGTCAATCATCATCTGAATTTTTATGAGACGAGCGATATTGAGAAGATCATAACTCGGAGCGCCGGCATCTTAGGCATCAAGATCGACGCCGCGGCTACCAAAGAGATCGCGACGCGCAGCCGCCGGACGCCGCGCATCGCCAACCGCCTATTGAAGCGGGTCCGTGATTATTGCGAAGTGAAAGGCGACGGCCTGATCTCTTTGCCGATCAGCTTAGAGGCTTTCCGGATGTTAGAGGTCGATGAACTCGGCTTGGATCTGATCGATAGGAGGATACTAGAAATCATCATTGAGAAATTCAAGGGCGGCCCGGTCGGGCTGAATACTTTGTCGGCCGCGACAGGCGAAGAAGCCGACACGATCGAGAATATTTACGAACCATATCTCATGCAGCTCGGCTTCCTGGACCGTTCGCCGCGCGGGCGGATCGCCACGGCTCTAGGCTACCAGCATCTCGGCCTGAAAGAACCGGGAACAGGGAAACTGATTTAGATTTATGCCTGATTATAAGTTAATCA
>Ga0172381_10006342_pt1 | contig 11850 bp, 14 predicted proteins | sample Leawel6488metaG_FD_119754 | JGI IMG/M metagenome (GOLD analysis project Ga0172381, IMG submission 119754) | Leachate microbial communities from a municipal landfill in Southern Ontario, Canada - Leachate well 64-88 metaG | ecosystem: Engineered > Solid waste > Landfill > Unclassified | place...
CGTAACTGTTGTCGTAGCAGTACCAGAGACGATACCGGCGACGTCGATATCGGTACCTATAGCTATACCTGACCCGGTTGTCATTGTTGATAGGATGAATGCGTCATATTGCTTTCCCATGTAAGACTCCTTATTGTTTTACGTTTATGCTGCTATATATGTAATAGAAAAATGAAATGCTCCATTATCAGGCACACCAGAAGCATCTAAAAGTGAAATTCCAGTAGCTGTTTTTTGTAAAAATATTTTAATATTTGTAGAATTATCTGCAACATAAGGAACTAGTTGCCCATCATAAGTTATATTACTTGAAGCAACCGAACCTGTGCCTGCAGGATGTAACGCGTCTGGCATATTAGCACCAGCAAAAGGAAGTCCACTAATTATTACATTTCCAGTCCAGTCTCCATTGTTAGTTAATGCAACGTATCCAGAAACAGTAACGATATTACCAGATTTTGAATATACACCAAATTGTTTTGAATATGAAGTAGAACCTATAGTACCAGTTGTTCCTTGATAAACTGGAGTCCAAGTCCCAGTAATAGTCCCAGCAGGTTTATCACTAAACGCAAAGGCACTTGAACCTTCAACACACATGGCTCCGTCGAAGTAGGCGGAGGTGTCCCCTCCTTGTACTTGACATTGAATACGAACCCTATTTGCACTACTATCTATGATTCGTGTTATAGTCAACCACTGCCACGTTGAATCTCCTGTATGACTTATACTAGTTGTGCCTACACCATCATATAGATATATATATGCTCTTGTTGCAACGGTCGCATAAACCCAACATCCAAATGTTACTGTCCTTCCTTTCCAGTATGCTATTCCTCTTTCTGCGTGAACTTCTTTACCGCAATAACAATCACTTCCATTTCTAGTTACTTTAAGAGAATAAGTTCCTAATTTAATAATAGATGCTTCTCTAGCTACTGTGCTTCCAGCACCAGATAATGCCCACCCATCAGGAGCCACAGCTGTACCAGCACTCCAAGCCTCAAAATCTCCGTTGGATATGAGGTTGGTTGGATTGATGTCTCCTGCTGTTAGTTTAACTGATGGAAACGTTGCTGTTCCTGTCGCTGTCAGGTTCGTAAAGATTCCTGCAAGGATAGCATCAGCATTCTCCTTGAGTAGCGTATCTATGGTATCAAAGTTAGTATTAACATCTTCCCCCCAACCAGTGCTACCGACGTCAGGCTTGGTAAGGTCATAATTAGTTGTTGTTTCACTCATAACAGCTCCCTATACAGGTGTCCATGTTGTCGAAGAGGTAGATGCAGCACTCCACGGAGTTACCGACGTTACAGGAGGACGCCATGCAAATCCCCACGGGAATTGTCCCCATGCAGATGTTCCCCACAGAGCAAGGTCTTCAGATTTCTCTACTGTAACGTCTGTCCAATCCATCAAGGACCTCGTAAGACGAATGGGTTATTATAATATTCTCCGGGTAACTCTTGACTATCGTAGATACTGAATCCCATCTCACGAGGTGCCCAGTCAGGAAAGATATCGCGTGTGGCGTCACTAATCATCTTCCATAACATCCAACCTGCTTCTCTCCACTTGGTGGCATCAACGAGTTCCTGAAGGTAAGCGTATCCGTATGATGTAGCAAGAGCGATGGTGGCATCATCAGCATCGATGCCAGCTACTTGATATGAGGATGTAGAAGCGTCGAGTGCAAGGTCTGCAGGCCACATGCTGTAACGAAGGCGTAGGGTGTAGGTGTCATCAGGGATACGGTAGAGTTCAAATTCATTTGTCGCTTTATAAGGTATATAGTATGTAGGTGTTGACGTGAAGTCTTCGTCTGGCTTGGACACAGCTTTGTCAAAGTCCCATGGCATGATACAGGTTAATTTACGAGACTCTATTCCGTTCTCGAGGCGAAGACTGTAGAGAGAGCGGAGAGTTGCGGGAAATGTATATGTCTGGACGTCAGCGACAGTGGTTGCTGTAGATGTCTTGAATAGGATATTATACTTTCTTGCTGCTTGTAGCTGTGCACGGTTTAGCCACCTGACAGACATGTCCGAGAGGGTCGTGCCATTACGTGTTTCGGCAGAACCCTCCCGACCAAGGTTATCAAGCACTTCACCTGACATTTGTAGTCTAGTTAGTGCCATACAATCTCCTTATGCTGTACCAATCAGGGTTCCGATATTCGTTGTTGCCCCAACTGTCAGATACGCGCGGGTAGCTACGGATGCATTAGTAGCTGCTACGACCGTGATGACTCCGCCCTTAGCGACTGTTCCAGTACCTGATGCTGCTACGACGACATTAACAGGATACTTAAGAGCGTACTTTTTACCGAATGCTAATTCACTTGCTCGACGACGTTTACTCATTTTACTCTCCTTACTTGCTACAAGTTAGTCTTAATTAGGGATACTAACTGCTCCATTTTGTTAGGGCACTCGATAACGCGATGCTTAGAGTCCGTGTGTTACGAGTGTTGAATGCTTACCTGCTTTGTTCTCGACGACGTGACCGTCGAATACTATTTCTGGACGTTCCTTGAGTCTCTGCTCTACTTCATACATACGTTTAGAAAGCATGTCCTCATGACGAGACATATCTTCCTGCGTAAGGGTTACCATGGCATTGGTAGAACGTGCCTTTGTCATACCCATCTGGACGTAGAAGGGTTTTGTTGCGTCATTCACACCTGCGTGATTGAGACGTATTCCCATGTGAACATGCTCACGAAGACCTGCTTCTAGGATACGGTCAGCAAACCATGAGTCTGTTGGGAACTTATTGGTGCAGTGAAACCATGGACGTTTTAACTTATCGAAGATAGATAGGTTCATCAACGTGAAGCAGAAGGGTATCAGGTCAACTTCCTGAACCATATTATCCTGCTCGGCTCCGCAGTGAAGGCACCATTTACCATCCCAGTGCGATTGACCTGTTCCACACTTTTTGCAGATGCAAGGTATCTCGTAGAGGCGATAGATAGTCTTCTCAACGGGCATGTCAATTACCTTACGGTCTGGATTGTAGCGACGGAAGGTGCAGGTAGCATGTGGAAACTTACTAGCGTGCATCACACCTGCTATGACATCTTTCTTTGCATTGTACAGTTTATCTAGGTCTTCGGGTGTAACGTCAAAGATGTCATCATCCATGAAGAGGATGTGGGTACACTTATTATACTGTGCAACATGGACAAGAAACTCTTCTGCCATGTGAACAGGTTTACGATACGCGAATTGATAGCAGACTTCGTAAGGAACATCTTGACGAGTAACGAGAGCAGTCCAGAATTTGAGGAAGCTTTCGAAGAATTGATACGAGACACTTAACATGGGTATCGCTATCAGAATACGGTCTTTGCCAACAGGCGGCGGTAAAACTGGACTATTTGCTGGGTCATCGTATTCATCGACGAGTCCTTCTGCATCTGGACGAGGCGTCTCAGGAGGAGGAGCTCCAACGTATACAGGAGCATCTGGAAGTACCAAGGATGGGTACTTTATAGACGTATCAGGTAGCTCACCTGACGCAGGTACCTTTGACGTATCAGGTACCTTCTTCTTTGGGGCACGTGTCGTAACTCTCTTCGAGGAACTCTTTTGTGGCATCTCTTTACTCATTATCATGTCCTTTCGTTGTCGCTTGTTTTACGTAACGCAGATACCCTAGTCTCAGGAGAAGGAATTAACTCCTCCTGAGACGTAGGATACCCGAGTATGTTATTTGATACGCAATAAGACTGGTACAGTATCTGCTGACGTACCAGCGGCGAGTGCAACACCGATGACCTGAGCATTAGCTGTAACGTCTGCTACCGTAGTCCCACCTGTAGTAGATGGGATGATAAGGGAACCGAATGCAACTGTCGTATTCACCTTAACGGCTGCAATACCCGCTTCCTGAGCAAAGAAGTAGTTACCTGATGTTACGGCACACGCTGCGACACCTTGAATAGGAGTCGTGGCTGTAATGACGTTGGTAACCTGATTCCTGTTAGGAACGAGAGTGATTTCAGATGCTACGCCGATGGCAGCTACTAACGGGTCATACAAGACAACCGTAGCATTACCAGCACTTGAACAAGCTGGCTGTGACTTGATACGATAGACGTATCCTTGTCCAGTAGCGTCAGAGACAATGAGGTCTCCTTCTGCGAAGACACTGGCGTTAATCGCAGCAGCGCCGTAGACAACAACTTCACGCGTGCCTGCAACTGCAGCAGCGCCAGCAGTAGCATTTACGACCTGCGCATTTGCAGCGATTGCGACAACATCTCCTGCAGCGAGCGCAGCGCCTGCAACAGCGTAACGGTAGACACGGTCTCCTACCTTTGTTATTGCACCGAGTTCAGCTTTCGCTGTAGTGGACTCTTCGTATACCGACTGCCCAATAACTGTTGGGTCCAGTGCTTTAAAATTACTCATGTTACTCTCCTTTTGGTTTTTAGGCTACCTACTAAGAACTATTGGCTTAGTTCTCAGGAGCTTTATGCGATTGACGTAAGAACACCTAAGCTTTTTCGACGAGTCGTTACCAACTCACCTTTAACAACGATTTGCATAACACGGTCTAACTGATTAGGAATTGTCTTCCACTCAGTAGCCATGAAGTTGATAGCAGGGTCGATGTTCAGGGCGATATACTGGCTATTTAACATATACATTGCGCCTGACGGACATTGGCCACTCCAAATAAGAGGGATACCTTTCCATGTCGTTGTCAGGAACTCTGCATCGCCAGCCGACTTGTTAACGATAGAACGCTGCTCAAGTACTTCGTCATCGTATAACTCTGCAACTGTCTGGGTTGTGACTAACATGTTCGGGAACTTACGTGTTTGGCCTTCTGAACAAGTATTGGCCAAGTTACGCATGTCACCTAACAGGTAGACACTCGCAGCACCTGAAGAGGTTTTCTGACGATTCTGCCACCAACTATAGGTGGACTGATTGATGTTACCAACTGTGGCGCTGGCTGTTGGTGTAGAAGATACGAGGTTAGCTAACCCGTTCATATCTTTACTTCCGTTACCAGTTCCGTCAGCAAATAACATGGTTTCGAAATGGTCAATCATAGAGTCGCGTAGGTTGTCAATCTTGGAGTTAGCTAAGTTAAGGTGAGCAGACATGCTCTTATTCTTAGCGTCATCTGTGAAGAAACGCGTTACGTTACCAGCTACGAACTTCCACTCGAATTGAGCTACTGACAAGAAAGCGGTATCGGATAACGAGATGGTGTCCCCGCGACCTAAGGACGTAACTGTTTCGTTACGAGCATAGGAAAGAGGAACCTCAAGATATCGTCCGCCTTCTCCATTAAACTTGATTCCCCCTTTAGAACGTAATGCTTGGTAAAAGGGAGAGGCATTAAAAAACTGGTCTACTACTTCTTTACGTCTGTTATTCCATGTACTGGTATATAGGTCATCCAGTATCTCGGTTCTTGAAGGTGGCATTGTATAATCTCCTACTACGAGAAGCTATTTTATAAAGTGTCCGTGATACCATATTTTTCACGCATCGAACGTAAGACGTCAGCAGTGGCGTCGGCAGTAGTCTTGAACTCTTTCTCACTATGAGCGGAGTCAGGTACAAACTGTCCGGGTTTCTCTGTTCCTGTTACCTTTTTATCTCCGGTCGGGGGAGTTGTGGACGATGGTGCTTGTCCCTTCTTACCCTTAGCCATGAGATATGCTTGCTCAAAGGACAGGTTGCCGTTTACGTTGATAATCGCTTGTACGTCGCTGCGGAAATCCTTAAAATCAGCATATTTACGCTCGACATCGGTGAGCTCAATCGTGGCTGCTAATTGGCTGGCTACAACTTCAAGAGAGGCAAGACGGTCACGCAACTCTTTATCAGATGCGGGAGCATTGTCAGGTCTCTTGGCTTTGTCACCTGCGCGCTTGTCAGCTAGATATTTTAAATATTCTGGAGACGTTAAAGAACTCTGGGCTTCTTCCAGAGACTTCTGCAGAGATTGTAACTCTGTCGTCTTCGCAGATAGGTCCGCTGTGTACTGGTCTTTCGGAACATACTTTTCAGTATCGACTGATGGTGCTTTTCCTGCTTGTGTATCCCCCTCGCCGGGATTCGGAGTCGCTTTATTCTCTGGTTCAGGCATTTACTGTCTCCTTTTTACGTGCTTGTGTTTTAGGTTGATTTACTACGTCGCTTGCCTCTTCTTCCGTCGCTGGTTCTACACGTTGAGCTCGCAGGGCTTTGTTGTGTAAGAAGTATGCGCGCCGTGCATGTGTAAGCACGATACGAATATCCTTACCTGTCCAGTTTCCTGTAAACTCATAACGTGGCTGGGAACCTGTGAAGTCGGTGAGTAACTTCTTCTCACGAACTCCTCCTTGTCCTGTCGCTGCCATAGACTGCTCCTTGTTATGATACGTTTATGTTACATTTACGTTTACGTTACGTCGATACGTCAGTCGTCGATACGTTACTACCCTAGGTAAAAGTACTTGCGTGACGATGATTGACGGCTCATCTCGTATCCCTTTCCTTGACTCGTGGGTTTGATGAGTCCCTTTGCTAAGACACCTCGTTTCTCGCACTCCTGACGTAGGTGCTCTTTATTATGAATGAGAGTGGGCGCTCCCCGTTCGTCGGGTAGATTTTCCCAATGACCAGTCGCCCAGTCCTCCTTCTGAATATTGCGATTCGCGCCATTGTACGTGTCGTCGGTATCTCTTTTTTTAAAGGTTCCATAAATATCGTCCTTCACGGGCATTCTCCTACTGGTTATCTAATGTTAACCTTATCCTTATCCTTGTCCTGCTGGTCCCATCATAGATGCCATCTGCCCTGCAGAGACAGCTTGCTGAGGAGACATTCCCGGCCCACCCTGTTGCTGAAGAGGCGGGGACTGACCTTCTTGAGCAAGAAGCTTGTCGATGTCAAGACCGGTTTCCTGAAATTGCGAGAAGATGAGGCGCTGAATTTCTGCTGGAACAGGAGCACCTTGGGCGATACGACCTTGATTTAACTCTGCCCAGACTTTAGCAGCCTCGAAGGCAAGTTCCTTCTTGGTCTCTGTATCCATGGCAGCGCCTTCACTAGCCTCGACGTTAAGGTCATACTCGTTAGCAAGTTGGGGACCTGTGTAACGAAGCCACCAACGAGCGCCATCAGGGCCTATGATATCGCTGATACGTTCTGCTGTCCAGTGAGTAAATATAATTTGATTCCATTTACGGACGACACGGCTAACAAGGTCAGCCATAGCGTCTCGACGTTCGTCGAGGCGGATATTCAAGGATTGCATGACGCGGTTCGTCTCGGTTGCAGAGATATGGGTCTTTCCCATAAACTCTCCTTGAGAGGTACGGGAGAAACCGACGGTCTCACGAATGTCCCCGCGGACTTGTTCAGCTTGGATAGCAAGGTCTTGCAAGATACCACTAACACCCGGATTGACGTGGACAAAGATACTTGATAGGTCATCTGTTTCACTCTCTACTTCTATGAGGGCACCGATGTCTCCGTTCTTCAGTTTCTGCTTCTCGATTTCGGAGAGAGCATTCTTGCGGATAAGTCCTTTGATGATGTCAAGACGACGGTGGCGCATGGCTTGCGTACGGATGTCATTAAGTTCTAACATCTGGGGTTCGATGATACGCGCGTCAGGGATACCGTAGATGTAGTCAGGGTCTGGATTAAAGGAGAGTCCTTCAACGGGGAGACCGTCCATCTGGAGTTCGTCATTGTCTTGGCGGAGCCACTTGTCGTGGTCCATAGTCAAGGCATAGACTTTACCTGAAGCGGCGTCATGGACTTCCCAGACTTCTACCCACTTTTCGTCATTAGAAAGGGCACTGTTTTCTGATATGTCGTCTATCTTTCCACCGTCGGGAGTATTACGTATTTGTGTATACGTGCCTGCGAGGTCACTTGAGTTAGTATACTTCTTATCTTTCTTAAGGTCATCGACTCGACGGAAGACACGCATAGCAAACCATGGCAGGGACTCATAGTCGGTCGTACCCCATGGGAAGATGATGTCTTCTGGGCGGGCACGAAGAAACCAAGGCATTCCCGGATTGACGCCTGTATTAAATTCAAGTTTGTTTCCGGCGGAGTCGAACTGAGTAAGGGTGAAGCCGTCACCCTCCATGAGAGAGGGGGAGAAACCGTATTCGGAGTCGTAACCTATGATACCTGAGGCGGTACCGCAGAAGAAGGAGTCAGCTACGAGGCGTTTGAATTCACGTTTGGCAGCAAGTTCTTTAAGAAGCCAGTTATCTAGGCGTTCGACGAGACGAGCATTTAACTCTGCTTCGAGACCCGGCTTACGGGCAGTGATTGTGATATGGGGGTTACGATAGTATATCTGCGGTACGAGGGTACGCAGGATACTGAACATGATATTAACAGGGATGGAGTCAGCGACAAAGCCCTTATGACGATAGTAGTCTTTGTAGCGTGCCCAATCTTGCATACGCGCGAAGGTAGCTTGGAAGCGCTGACCATCCTGTATCTTATCTTTCCATGTTTGTAATTTCGTCTGTCCTGTTGCTGGCATATAAGTCTCCTGTTAATATTCAGCGTTGCTTCTTTCCTCGTTGGTCAAGGGGGAGAAGCATTTGCATAGCCCGTTCTCGCATACGATAGTGGGTGTCGTCTAGGTCATTGAATGGCGTACCTTCTGGTCCATTAGGAGACGTACCTTCTCGCATAGAGTCGCGGTTACGGGTGGCACGTTTCTGCGTAATAGGGGAACGGTAATAGTTGCTGTCTTCTATCTCACGGGAAGCGGTAGTGAAGTCTCCACTTTTCAAGGCAGCTATCATCTTCTCGAAGCCACCTAGTTTAGATACTCCCATCTGGAAAGACATATCTGTAAGGACTCCTTGACGAACGGGGTCAAGGGAATTGAAGAGGTCGTCTCCGACGAGCCTACGAACGTCAGATTGTGCATTATCGTAGAGTATCTTGTATGCCTTGACGGAGTCGTCGATAGTAGCTTTACGGGTCCCCTTGAGAATAGCGGGGTCTAGTCCTCCGCGAAGAAGTAAGGAGGCAACATTAGGGTCTCCTATATGGGCGCCTATCATAGATGTCTTGTTTCCGAGAGAGTCATCGTAGATGGCGTCAGAATTACCTTCTTCGTAAGCTGTACGGATAGCGTTACGACGAATCTCGGGTGGAAGTTCTCTGGCTAGGCGGCTCTCAACTAATTCCACACTGCTCCTTACGTAATTTAGATACGATTGTCAGGTCTCGGGCGCGGTTCTCGATATCAGATAAGATACTCTCGAGGGAGAATGGATTTTGCGGGTCAGGAGCTTGCTCGGTTACTTGCGCTTTAGCGTAGCGGGCTAGATAGCCAACTACGTCAAGCATGTCTCGTTTTGCGCCGTAGGGATAGTCTTCCATTTCCTGCACAAAGTCTTTCATCGAGGAGAGGACGTGCATCATACCATTGGCGACGATAGGCTCGAGGGACTGGATACGGAGGTCCTTAGCACCTTTACGATTGTCGTGGGGGAGTTGATTAATAGAGTAGACAGCGGCACCCGGAACTTCCATGGCTAACTTGGCAAAGTGACGAAGGGCTACTTGGTATCCTACTTCCTCGATAAAGACCTTACTCTTGAACTGGAGGTGATGCTCCGTCATGAGTTCGATGACACGCGTGGGCGTGTACTTTCCAGCATCGACGCGGGCTATCCAGATATGGTTATTGGTGTCACGTAGGCCTGTGGCTACTACGTTATTACAGATATGTTTTCCGTCTTTCCATGATGCGAGGTCAACGACGGTTATGTAGGTGCCTCGGGGGAATTCATCGAAGGAGGTGTGGCGATGGAGGTAACTGGTATTGAAGGTAACATCTTCTCCCGCGCGTGGGCGGTTAAGGTATTGGGTCTCGAATATCTTAGCAGCTTGAGAGTCACGTATCTGCTCGAGGGTAACTTTATTATATCGTTCAGGCCATAGACACTGGGCATCAGAGTCGATTGGCCATAAAGCGCCATGGGTGGAAGCTAGTTCAAAGCAGGAATAATGCGGCTCTTTATTGCGGATAAAGTCTATCAGGTCATGTGGTGCCCATCGAGTACCTATATTGTCTATACAGCCCCGTTGCGGGTCGGAGAGCAGTGAGAAGGCCAGCTTGTGCCACCCTATAGCGTTGTCAATGTCTTCCTGATTAGGCATAAGTTCATCGCCAGTAAAGTCATCTTTCTTCGCGTAGATTAAGTCATCTTCGATGATGTGGTCAAAATGCTGGGAAATAACACTACCGCCAACACCAACGGCTGTGTAGGTACCTTCTTGTGCTGCGATTGTACGTTTAACTTCAGCGCAGTGGTCTGACCAACGTGTCTTATTAAAGTAGGGTACGAGTTCAGGAAAAGCTGCTTTGAGACGAGTATTCGATTCCCACTCACGTTTTATCTTGTTAATCATCTTAGCGGCATTGTCGATAACGTTAGAGGCTATCAGGACGCGGACATTCTCTCCCTTATAGGGAAATATGTTGGTAAAGAGTCCTTCCTCGTCGGGAAGGGTAAGCCATATACTTTTACCGATGGTACAGACCCATGTTTTGAAGTGAGAGCGCGGGACGGTGGCTTGGCGGAAGCGTCCGTAACGAGAGTCGGTTATGAAGGTGCAGAGTTCTCCATGGACGTGAGGTACCATGTCCTTATATCCGAGGACTTCCTTACAAAGGTAGTAGAGAGAGCGTTGAGATGCTCGACGGTCTACGAGTGCTTGCCCGCTAAGAGGGGAGCTGTTCATTGACATCTACAGAGTCCTCTACTTGAGGGTTGCTTGAGTAGGTATCGCCTGCTTGTGAGATAGCGTAATGGGTTCCTGTTACGCCTAGGGTGTCAAGAATCTCCTGCATCTCGAGGAGAGTAGTCTGCGCTGAGGCGACTTCTTGAGGAGAATAGTTGTGATTGTGTGTCTCGAGCTCAATCTTCTCTTTCGCCTTGTATCCTGTACGGTCAAGAAGGTCTTTAGCTACGAATACTTGCTGACGTGTGATGTCAGAGTCTCCTCGAAGGGCTTTTATCATGATTGTTGCAGCCATTTGAGCAGCTCGTTCTAGTTTAGATTGTGTTTTGTCAGTTATTTGCAGGTCAGCGAGCCGTTGGCTCCGTCTTTTTTCGTAGGCTGTCTGTGCAGCAGCTAGGCGTTCCTTGAAATAGGGCATATTAGAGGCTCTTGAGATGGTAGCAGCACACATTCCTATCTTTTCAGCTATGGCGTCAGGAGAAAGTCCTTTCTGTACCCAGTATACCATCTGAGTGTGATAAGGTTTCCAGTTTTTTCTGCTGAGTTGTGTTACGCGCATGGCATCCTTATGTAGCGAGAGTATGATATCTAGTATCTGATGTCTATGACAGTCCTAGATAGACGTATACTATCTAGTATAGGCTTAGCACATTTATACGAGAATGTCAAGATATTTTATGAGACGTAACGTTTATATGACGTCAGTGTGACGTTTATGTCCTGAAAATCCTATTTTTGCTCGATGTATTTGTGAGGTGATAGCGCCGACGCCCATCCCCCGTCGAGGGGAAGTCGAATATCTACAGATACCGCACAAATGGACGTAAACAGAATGTTAACACGTGTTAACAAGGCGTTGCGTAACGTAGCGTTACGGTAACAAGGTGTTAACAAGCGATTGACGGGTGTTAACAAGGCGTTGCAAGACCAGCTTGTCCTACCTTGTCCTAGTCTGTCATAGACACAGAGTACCAACGTCTATGCAAGAAGCATGCCAACGTTACGGAAACAGGGTGAAAACGTGCCAAAAAAAGAAAATGCTTTTATTTTTTCGTAATTCTTGGAATTGACGCAAGTCGACGGTGTGGTACACCTTACATCA
>Ga0172381_10006343_pt1 | contig 11850 bp, 13 predicted proteins | sample Leawel6488metaG_FD_119754 | JGI IMG/M metagenome (GOLD analysis project Ga0172381, IMG submission 119754) | Leachate microbial communities from a municipal landfill in Southern Ontario, Canada - Leachate well 64-88 metaG | ecosystem: Engineered > Solid waste > Landfill > Unclassified | place...
TCACAACAGAATACATGCACTTCATGCCCTTCTTTGACTTGCCTAATTGCCAATTCGTAAATTACTTGCTCTACTCCCCCAAAAGTTGGAAGAAAAAACATGTTTATATGAGCAATTTTCATATTTTCTGATAAAAAAAGATGTTTAAAAATTTAAGGGATGTATAATATATCAATAATAAATTAGAAATGGTTTTATCCTATTCTATAAATTAGAGTTTTTGTTATCTTTTTTAACAGATGACTTTTTTTTAATTTTTAAAAGAATATATTTTAATGCTTTTTTGGGGTTATCTAAAAAGAATTTTAGAGAAAAAAGTGTGAAATTTAGAATTCCTCTTTGAAGTTGATTTTTCTCAACAATATAATAGGCCATTTTAGTTAATTCATCTTCTGAATTTTCATAAGTATAATGGGGGACTTTATTTTCTGTAAGCCAAAAAGAATCTTCTATTATCCCCTGTTGCTTTGCTAGAGTATATATTCCTGTATTTGGGTAGATTTCAAGTTTTCCCACAGAACCAACTTCGAGATTTTTTAGTTTTTTTAAGAAATCAACGGTCTCTTGAACTGTCTCCCAACTTTCTCCGGGATTTCCTACCATTAAAAATGGGAAATATCGCATGCCCACTTCATTTGTTATTGCAATAGTTTTTTCTATTTGTTCTAAAGTTATTTTTTTATCAATAGTTTTTAGAATTCTTTCGGAACCAGATTCTATCCCATAACTGACTTCGGTGCATCCTGCTTCTTTCATTTTAATTAACATTTCTTTTGTAACTCTATCTACTCTTCCAGAACATGCCCATTTTATTTTTATCCCCCTTTTAATAATATCATTGCAGATGTCCATTACTCTTTGATTATCTGAAATAAAAGTATCATCTTGAAAGAAAATGTCTTCAACATAAGGCAAATTCTTTGTGATGTATTCTATTTCATCCACTACATTCTTAGCACTTCTGGGTCTCCATCTTCTACCCCAGAAAACAGAAGTCGAGCAGAATACACAACAAAAAGGACAACCTCTTGAACTCATTATTCCTGCACTTTTTGTTTTTTTTAGAACATCGGCAAAAAGTTCATGTTTTGGAAATGGCAATGCATCCAAATTGTGAATTGGTTCTCTAAATCCAGTAAATTGCACTTTGCCATTTTCTTTAAAAGCTAATCCTTTAATCTTCTTGAGAGATTTTCCTTTTTCAAATGCTTCAAGAAGTTCAGGGGTAGTTTCTTCGCCTTCTCCAACAACTATCGCATCAATTGGTAAACTTAAGAGAATTTGTTCATACATATAAGTTGGATGAACTCCCCCCATAATAATTTTCATTTCTGGATATTGCTCTTTGACTATTCTAGCCATCCTAAAACTTGCTGTCCTATTCATAGTAACACAACTTAAACCTAAAACCCCCGGAGAATTTTCTTTTATTTCTTTCAATACCTGTTCTCGTGCTATTTCCCAAGTATCATGATAATAATCCTTTATTAGAACATTATGTCCTTTTTGAGATAGAATGCTCTCAAGATAAAGCAAACCAAGAGGGTATTCTCTTTTTCCTTTAACAAAAGATTCAGAAGGCATGTTAACAAAGAGTATTTTCATTTTAAATAAAGATATTCAAATTCTTTTTATATATTATCATAAGATTTTTGCTCTTTTATTTCTGAACCATAAAAATTATTTATTTCCCTTTTTATTTGATATCTTTTATCATTGTTTAATATAACATCCCTAGATAATTGAACACAGGTATGATCATATTCTCCTTTTTTTTCTTTTTCAAACTGTTTTTCAATATCATCATATACTAATCTGTTTGCTTCTTTTAATTTTTCTACCCAATATTTGTAATATTGGAGAGTTACATCACAGATTTTTATTAAAGCAGTAAGTTCCTTCTCAATTTCGTTTAACTTAACTTCATTTTTTATATGTTCTCTCTTTATCTCTAAAATAGATATTTTATCTAAAATTTCTCCGACTGAAATGGGGGTAAAAATCTCCATGAAAACTTATCTCTTTAAGCATTTTTAAAGATTGTTAAGGAGTAATATTCATTTTAGAATTTTAAATTGAAAGAGGAGATCATCATAGATTCCCTTTAAGTATATTTTAAAATATTTCTTAAAAGGAATATATTTTTTCCATTTATTTACGAAAATAAATTCTTTTTTTATTAATTTTAAGTTTGTTAACTCATATTCTGATAAATGCCATTCATCAAAAGTATTTTCAGTAAAGAAATTTTTATGTTGCAAATCCGATTTAGCAGCATAGGAATCAGCATGAGGAACGATTACTGTTATTTTAGCATCTTTTTTTGATATCCGGATTATCTCTTTTAGTACCTTGAAAGGATTTTCTGCATGTTCTAAAATCATCTTTACTAGGACTTCATCAAATGTATTTTCTTTGAAAGGGAAGGGGATTTTATTTATATCCCAGTTAACATCTATCTTGATATCTTTCCTACAATCCAAATTAACCCATCCTTCTTTATAATCTTCTCCACAACCAAGATTAAGTTTTTTCATTTTTTAATCAAAAGCAGATATTTCTCCCTATTTTTAAAGTTATTCAAAGATTTATTCACTTTCAGAATAATGAGATTTATACCAGTCATATGTTTTTTGTAGTCCTTCGTCCAAAGACACTTTGTCTTCAAAGCCCGTTAAAGCCCTTAATTTGTCTAATGAGGGGCATCTTCTTTTAACACTTCCTTCAGGAGAAGGAAATTCTTTTATTTTTGGATGATAGTTTGCAATATCAAATATCTTTAAAGCTAAATCTTTAATCACTATCTCATTTTTATCGTCCCCCACATTAATTATTTCACCATTACATTTATCTGATTCCATAACAGAATAAAGTGCTCTTACGGTATCTTCTACATAGCAAAAACTTCTTGTATCATCAGAACCATGTATTTCAAAGGGATTTTGTTTTTGTATTATTCTTTGCATAAATTGAGGAATCACATGTTTCCATCCCATTCTTTCGCCATAAGCATTATGAACTCGTGCAATGCTCCAGTTAAACCCATCTCCCTGTTTAGAATTATAAATAAGAAGAGCTTCTTGAACTAATTTGCTTAGCCCATAAGACCATCTTGTATTTTTAACATCCTCAATGCATAAAGGAACTTTTTCATCTGTTGGAACTTTATAACCAAAAGAACTTACTGTTCCAGCATAAGCTTCGCAACTTGCAGTTAAAAGAATTTTTCCCTTATTGTTAGATTCAGAAAACCAATCTAAGAGGTTTATTGTCCCAATAAGGTTATCTTTTAATATTTTATAGGGAATTTTATAAAAGAGTTCTGTTCCATTTATTGATGCAAGATGATAAACCCTATCAAATTTATCTTCTCCTAATTTTTGTTTAAGATTTGAATTGCATAAATCAGCATGTATAAATTCAACTTTTGGGTTTTTTAAAAAGGAGTCCAATTCGCTGTCAATTTTACTATTGGTTCTAAAAAGACTATCTAAAATTACAACCTCTTCTCCTTTATCTAACAGGAATTTTGACATATGCAGACCTATTGCTCCTGCCCCACCTGTTACTAATGTCTTCATAATAACCTAGATTATTTAGCATTTTTAAATATTCTCGTCTTCAAAATAGAATAATTATAAACCAACTCCCATATAATCAATATCTTTTTCATTTCTTATTTTATTATCAAGTAATCTCCAAGAATCAAAAATAATTGCAGGCTTATTCATTCTTTTAGAAAGGGAAATAATATCTAAATTAGAATAAGAAGAGTGATTATTCAAAAAAACAGCACAATCTGCACCATCAAATCCCTGTTCATAACTATTAACAGCCTCTATGCCTAATTTTTCTAATTCTTCATTTTTTACAACAGGGTCATGACCTTTTATATGGTTTGTAACTTTTCTTAATTCATCAAGAAACCATAAGGATGTTGAATTTCTTGTGTCATCTGTTTCTGGATTTCCTTTAAAGGCAAATCCCGACAAAAAGAAGGAAGAATCATGTATCTTTTTCTTTGTATATTCCAAATGTTGGTCTATTCTTTGCACCATTCTTTTAGGTATCTCTTCATTAAATTTCCTCATTGAAAGTATCAAATCTAAATGTTTAGCAGTTGGAAAAGAATATGCTAAAATAAGCGGGTCTTTTGTCAAGCATGCTCCACCAACTCCCGGGCTTGGAAGCGGAAGATTATTCCTCTGATAATGAACATTTGCTGCATTTATTATTTCATAGGCATCCAATCCCTTTTCTTCACAAAGAGTTGCAAATAAATTAACAAATCCAAATTTAAAATCTCTTGAAGTATTATCTAACAATTTTATAGCTTCTGCTGATTTTATGCTGGATACACTTACAATGGTGGGAGTTATTTTTCTAAAAAGATTAGTCGCTCTCATAACACTTTTTTCATCATATCCACCAATAATTTGAGAATTGGAAAATAATTCTTCCATTGCTTTTCCTTCTAATGTTCTTTCAGGAGCATAAGCCAGACTAAAATCTCTTCCACATTTTTTTCCATTCTGTTCAAGTATTGGGATAATTATCTGTTCGGTAGTCCCAATGGGTATTGTAGATCTTATTACAATTAAAGGATCATTTTCCAAGTAATTTTTTAATTCATTTGTTGCATTTTCAATTATTCTAAGATTTGGTTTTTTTTCATTATCCAAAGGAGTCCCAACACAAAGAATATATGAATTACATCCATTATCAATGGGGTTTACAATTTCAAATCTTTTTGATTCTAAAGAATCTTTAAGAAATTTTTCCAAATTTTTTTCAAAAAAATGAGGATTTCCATTTTTTAATTGTTCTCTAACTTGGGCATTAGCTTCTGAACCCTTGACAAAATATCCCCTTTGTGAAAGAGCAAGCGAAAGAGTAAGCCCAACATACCCCAAGCCAATAATTCCTACCTTTTCATCGTCCATAAATTAAACGGGTGGATTAGTTATTTAAGCTTTATTGCATTTTATCATAGAGTATAGAATTGTGCTCTAAGAAATAAATTAATACTCTGATTTATTTTTTCTTTAAAACACTCTTAACCACTCTCATCACTTCCTCTGCTTTAATTTTTTTATCCCCTTCCAAAATTGTTCTGGAATTTTTACCTAAAGCTTCAACATTCTTTCTTTCTGGAACACTTGCTTTTAGAAGAAGCACAATTAATTTCGATTTTCCGGCCCAGGCAATATGAGCAGTTCCAGTATCCAAGCTTATAATCAGGGCACTCTTCTGAAATAGGGGATAAATCATTCTTATATTCACTTTTCCCAGTTTGATAAGTTCAGGATTTCTTTCAATGAGCCAATTCATTTTTAGTTCATCTACTCCTGACAGAACTATTTGATATTTGGGATAATCCTTCTTAAGGGACTTAATAACCTTATCAAATTCTTCTAAAGGCCATTGTCTTACGGGAGTAGTTGAATCTGGGACAATGCAAATAAATTTTTTTAATTTATTTTTTTTAATAAAATCATCTGCTTCTTTTATATCATCATCAGTTACAATAATCTCTGGCCACTTATTAGTCGCATTTAATCCTAATCCATTATTCAATAGGTTTAACATATTTTCACCCTCATTTTTTGTAATTTCTTTCACTTCAGAATAATTCAATAATAATTTTGAAAAAAATCCCTTATAAAAACCAAGTTTGTATTTTACATTTCCTAAATACAAGAGAAAAAAAGTGTTGATGAGATGCTCTCTTAAGTCCAACCCCATATCAAACTTTTCCTTTCTTATTTTCTTTAAAATAAAGGGGTATTTATAAAATTCTTTAAAAAATCTTTTGCCAAAAGGCACAATCAGGATTTTATCTATATTTTTATTCTTTTCAATTAGAGGTTTATTTACTTTAGAAGCGATTGCAGTTATCTTTGCTTGGGGGTATGCTTTTTTAAGTTCTCTAAAAATTCCAGAATGAAAAATTAAATCTCCGATATGGTCATTTTTTATTACTAATATTTTTTTTGGATTATCTGGTTTTGAATTCATTTTAAGACAATAAAAATTCTTTTGCTTTTTGAGTATATTCAATCTCTGGTTCAAATAATTTATAAACCGAATTAAGATGGAACATTTTATTTTCACCCCATTCGTTTAGAAAATCCAAAATCTTAATATATTTGGGTTTTAAATCTGAATTAGATTTAATTATCTTTAATGTTTCATCTGCAAGGGATTTAACCACATCTTTATCTTTATGATGGGTTATTATTAACTTTGTATCAACAAAATCTCTTCTAAAATAAAATTTTGCTGCTCTCAAAGCACCCCAAGCCCCAATTGAATCAGATTTATCTGCATCCCTTAATATTTGAGCAATAGTATTCTTTCCTGAATAATCCTTATAAGAATGTATAGCCACTGCTTCAATGATAGAATCAAATAATTCTCCTCTTATTCCTACTTGTTTTAGAATATCTACAGAAGGGGCTATAGAGAATAAAGCATGATTCTGAAAACCTGAAGAAGTATTTAATAATCCATTTTGTTCTTCAATAATTCTTCCTAAATCATGACAATAAGAGGCAATTTCATTAGGAAGAGGATTATAACTTTCTGCTATTGACAATCTTCTAGAAGCATCCCTAACATTAGAAATATGCAACCAACCATGTACCCAACATTTAAGTTGGTCATATTCTGGTTTTACTAATTTTTCTACAGTTGAAACTTGTTTTTCTGTTAAGTCCATAAAACACTCATTAATGACTGCTTTAAAAATATTATGAAAGATTGTTACAAAATTCTGTTGTATTTAATTATCTTGGCTGGGTTTCCTGAAACAACAGCCTTGTCTGGAACATCTCTATTTACAACACTTCCTGCTCCAATTGTGGCATTTTTTCCGATGGTTACTCCTCTCAGAATTATAGCACGAGTTCCTATCCAAGCCCCATCCTTTATTTCGATAGGGGAATCAATCATATCTTCTTCTTTTGGACCTAGAGGCATTTTGTGGTCGTTATCATAAATAGAAGATTGTGGGCCAATTCCTACATTTTTCCCAATTTTAATTTTTTTACGAGAGCTGATTATAGCTCCGGTTCCAATCTCAGAATAATCTCCTATTTCTAAATTATAAGGGCGATAAATAAAAACATTTTCATGAATTTTTACCCCTTTCCCAATTTTAGCTCCTGCAAATTTATAAAATAATCTTCTAAGATTTCTTCCAACATCTCCCCCCATATTCCTTAGGATAGAAGCACCTATTTGATAGAGATTAGTTTTTATCATTTTATTCCAAGGGAATTTATATTTCTATAAAGGTCTTCAAAAGTGATTATGCTGTTTATGTTATCTATCTTTATATCAAAATTGGATTCTAATGCAGCTATGAATTGGTAGAATCTTACAGAACTATGATTATGCAAATTTTCATCATTAAGTTCCAAATTATCTCTAATTTCGGACTTTTTAATTCCCCAAAATTCAGAAAAAAATTGTATTAATTTTGCTCTTTCCATTTTTACCATCCTTCGTGGCAAACACGACAGATATAGTCCTCGGTGCCATCTTCTTTAACTATTTTTATAAGATAATCACATATTTTTTCCTGTTTCAATCTTTCTAAAGTCACAAAGCACTTACAACACCTAATCTTCTCTTTTTGTTTCTTTACCATCTTTTCAGGCATAGAATATTACTTAAAAAACTTCCTATTCTTTCCTACATAAATCTTAAAAGACAGATTATTTAATTTAATAAAAATGAATTTAGCCGAATATATAAATGAAAGTAGAAAAGTAATCAAAAAAGAAGGAATGAAACAGTGCAGATTAGCTATTCTTTCAAATTTTAGTGTTAATGGATTAGGGGAAACTCTTAAAGTTCTTTGCAATAAAGAGAATATTTATGTGGAGAGTTATACTCCGAGTTATAATCAATATGTTCAAGAAATTTTAAATAAGTCAAGTAATCTTTACAACTTTAATCCAGATATAATATTTTTGTTAATAGATGGAGAATATCTTCTTAGAGAGATTTACAATTTTCCTTATAGATTAACTTCAACAGAAAGAGAAGAATACATTAATAAAAAATTTCAAGAAATAAAAGAATTAATAATTTTTCTAGAGCAAAATACCAAATCAAAGATAATAATAAACAACTTATTATTGCCTGTTTATTCTAGTAGAGGAATATTAGAAGAAAAACAGGAATATGGATTTAAAAAATCAATTCAAGATATGAACAAATTGTTAGAAGATTTAAGCAAGAATGACTCCCAATTATTTGTATTTGATGTGAATACCTTTACTATGAAAGAAGGCAATTCAATAAAAGATTGGAAAATGCATTATCTTGCAGATATGAGGTTTTCTCCAAATTCATTAATCTCTTTAGCAGAAGAATATATGGCATATATTTTTCCTTTAATGTCCCTGACAAAAAAATGCATTGTTCTTGATTTAGATAATACTCTCTGGGGGGGAATTATTGGAGAAGAAGGAATTGCAAAAATCAAGCTGGGTCCAGAAAAAGACGGTAAGCCGTTTTACGATTTTCAAAAGAAACTTCTTGAATTATCTGAAAGGGGCATTCTTTTAGCAATTAATAGTAAAAATAATCCAAAAGATGCCTTGGAAGTAATAAATAATCATCCTTATATGTTGTTAAGAGAAAATAATTTTGTTTCGGTAAAGATAAATTGGAATGATAAAGTTAAAAATTTACAAGAGATTGCAAAAGAATTAAATATTGGGCTGGACAGTTTGGTTTTTATAGATGATGATAAAACAAATAGAGAACTTGTAAAAGAGTTGCTTCCAGAAGTGTTTGTTTTAGAATTATCTGAAGACCCTTGTGAATATGTAACTGCATTAGAAAAATTAAAAATCTTTAATTCATTCTCTATCACCAAAGAAGATTTAGAAAAAAGGGAGATGTACTTAACGGAAAGAAAAAGAGATGAACTAAAATCAAAGAGTATAAATTTAGAATCTTTTCTTGAAAGATTAGAGTTAAAAATTACTATATTGGGAGTGGAAGAGGAGAATATTTCTAGAGTTTCACAATTAACTCAAAAGACCAATCAATTTAATTTAACAACTAAAAGATACACTGAAGAAGAGATAATGTCTTTTTTAAGGAACAAAGAATATTTATTGAAATTAATTCAAGTAAATGACAGATTTGGGGACTATGGAACAACGGGTTTAGTCATAATAAAGAAGATAGATTCGCAAAATTGGGAAATAGATAATTTCCTATTAAGTTGTAGGATTCTTGGAAAAAATATTGAATTTGCCTTTTTGCAAGAATTAATTGAAGAGGGAAAAAGACAAGGAGTGAAACAGATAATTGCAAAGTTTATTCCAACAGAAAAAAATGCTCTTGCTTCAAATTTTTTAGAGCAAGTAGGTTTTATTTTAACAGAAAAAACAGAAAAAGTAAAAGGTTATATTTTAAATATTGGAGAAGAGATAAAAAAACAGGTATATGGAGAAATAAAATCATGTTAACCCTTAAAGAATTAATTGCAAAAACTTTAGATATTGAAAAGGAAAAGCTCAATGATAAATCCTCTCCTGAAAATATATCTTCTTGGGATTCATTTAATGCATTAATGATTGTTTCAGAACTAGAAAACAATTTTAATGTAAAATTTACTCTAGAAGAAGTGATGGCAGTAAAAAATTTTAAAGATATAAAAGATGCATTGAAAAAGCACGGAATTACAGAAGGGGTTGAAGATTAGCATTATGGAAATGAATGATTATTCTTATTAACAGATAGAAATTGGTAAAGTTTTAATAGATTGTTTCAGAATTATAATTTTTTGGGGGATATTTTCCTAAAATATCTTTTAATTGATTAAATAATAAATCCTTTTTTATAATTGCATTTTCATTGTTTATCCCCTCTTTTAAATCAATTATCATCATTTCATTTGTAATTATATGCATCTTTTTTATATCTTCCAGAGAAATATCTTTGCTAAATAAGTAACCGATTTGCCAGAGATTCATATCGGGGTCAATATGAACAGAGTTTTTAATAGTGGCCATCATATTTACCTTGTGTTCAAAAGCTTGATTAGAATTCATTGTTAAATGCTCCCACATTAATCCTTCCCCCTTCAGTTTCCATCTCTCTTTTTCCTTGTGAATAGGGGCATTATGTAAATAATAAAATTCCTGTGAGAAATAGAAAGTGATACCAGAAGTCTCAATGAACTTAATAGTATTTTGCAGGGAGTGTTCTGTTTCACCTGGAAAACCGATGATAAATGCACCTACTGAAAAAATCCCATATTTATTAAGAAGATGTATTCCTTTTACATAATCTTCAATTTTAGCATCTTTATTCATACCCTGAAGAATCTGATTGTCCGCTGATTCCATTCCTAAGAATACTCCCTTACAACCGCTCTCTTTCATTTTATAAGCGATTTCTTCACTAATATATTGTGCTCTAAGAAAAGAATACCAATTGAATTCAAATTTTTCTTCTATCATCATATCAAGTAAATTTTCAAACCGGTTAATTGGAACATTAAATGTATCATCTATAAAGTATATATTTTTTATGCCCAGATTATGAAGTTGGTGCAGTTGTTTTTTGATATTTTGTATATCCATTAGTGTATATTTTCCTGCTGTTGCCGGATATGTACAAAAGGCACATTTAAAAGGACAGCCCTTGGAGGTTCTCATAATAACATTATCATGCAAATAATTCTTCAATGAATCGTCAAAATCTACAATATTTTCATTTATATTTAATTCTGGATTTTCAATGTCATTATAAATCATATTACCTTCTTTATCAAAATAACCAAGATTTGGAATATCGTCAAGTGTACTATTTGCATTTAAATTGTTTATGAGCTTTACTAATGAATCTTCTCCCTGATTGCTAAATATAAAATACTGGGCATCTATTTCTTTAAGGTCTTCCATAGCTCTTTTAATGCCATGTATTTCTTTTTGATTATGAATAAATTTTCCACCAACGATTATTGGCACATCTTTGTTGTATAATCTTACCATATTTACCATTTTTGACAAATCCCTCATTTTCAAAACAAAAGTTGTAGATAGGACTACCACCAAAGGGTTGCCCCTAAGTAAATTTTTTAAATTTTCTTGTTCTCCCATCATGTTGTTTATAAGTTTGACCTTGAAATCATTTTTTTTCAAGTAATCAACTAAAATAATTCCTGCTAAACTTGGAAGCTTCCAACTACTCCAATATTCATCTGATTCAAATTTAACATCTTTTAAGCCCAGTGCCTCAAACCTAGCCATATTGAATAGTTCCATCTGAGTGTAAAAATTTTCATGAAAATGAATGCCTCTACAACCAAATAATTGTTTGAATATTTCTACATTTTTGATTGCAGATTTTTTAATGCCTTCTTCTACACCTGCTCCAAAATTAGATATTACTACCGCATCAAGAGGATGATTATTAACGGTTTTATTTAGTTGAATATCCATTTTTATTTAATAACTTCGAGATTTTGGGTTTTATTTCCATAGAGAGTATAATTTAAAAAAGTTTTATTTATGGATATATTCTATTTGGAACGGTATATAAATATTATGTGAAGGTTGCTTCATTTGAACTTGTCAACAATATTTTTAATTTTTTTTAAGAGATTTGTTCTTTCTCTAAGTCATCTTTTATTGAATTTAAAAATTGAAGTGCCCTTTGACAATCAGATACTCTGCTATCATATGAAAGGGTTAGATTAAATTGTTTAATAGGAGAAATTTTTTCTTCGTTAACTTCTATTCCGTCAAATTCTGAAGAGATAGCTAGCATTACTGAATGATTTGTATAGAGGGGAGGAATAATAGAATTAACATTAAA
>Ga0172381_10006344_pt1 | contig 11850 bp, 15 predicted proteins | sample Leawel6488metaG_FD_119754 | JGI IMG/M metagenome (GOLD analysis project Ga0172381, IMG submission 119754) | Leachate microbial communities from a municipal landfill in Southern Ontario, Canada - Leachate well 64-88 metaG | ecosystem: Engineered > Solid waste > Landfill > Unclassified | place...
CGGCAAGGCAAAAGGCGATTGATCAGGCCGTCGCTATTTTGGATATAAAGCCAGCGGAAAAACACGATGTTACGGTTACTAACTTCGAGGACGCACTGAAGGCGATTCATGAAAAACGCGGCCAAAAAAGCTAATATTACCGAGGAGATGATTAACGCCTATCTGGATGATTTCCCGTTATTTGCGTCTGAGTGTCTCTACGTCCGCGACCACGACACGAAACAAATTAAGCCATTTGAGTTAAATCCCCCCCAACAGATCATGCACGAAATAGTTGAAAAGCAGCGAAAAGAAAAAGGATTTGTCCGTATATTGCTCGACAAGGCGCGGCGGTTCGGGGGATCAACCTACATCGAAGGGCGGGGATACTGGCGCACAAGCCTATGGTTCAATCAATCCACGTTCATTCTGGCCCACCAGGAGGACAGTACCGACACCCTATTTGCAATGGCAAAGCTATTCCATGAGCGCAATCCTATTGCCCCACAAACAAAATACTCAAGCAAAAAAGAGCTGTTATTTGATACCAAGGATGGCCGGGGGTTGAAGTCGGAATACTCCCTGGCCTGTGCCCGGAACGAGAGCGCCGGGCGGTCACAGGGTATCCATTTCCTCCACACTTCAGAACTGGCCTACTTCCCCGATAATGCGGATGAATTGATTGACGGCCTCATGTCCTGCTTCCCTGCGGACCCAACGGGGACAGAGGCGTACGAGGAATCAACGGCAAACGGCTACGGTAACAGGTTCCAGCGTGACGTATTTGCTGCCTACGCCGAAGGTCGGTATCCCTACTACACCCGCGATGGCATAACCTATGCCTGGTCATGTCCCGGTAATGACTGGATTCTCGTTTTCATTCCGTGGTTTGCACACCCAAAGTACGCAAAACCGTTCGATACCCCACAGGCGCGGGAGAAGTTCGACAAGGAGATCCGGAAAAAGGTTTTCCGTAAAGACCTAATGACCTGGGAGGATAGCGACGAACTGAAACTTGTTGAGAAGTTTAGCCTATCTCTTGAGCAGTTGAACTGGCGCAAGTGGGCGATTGTCAATGATTTCAAAGGCCGCGTGGACAAGTTTCAACAGGAGTTCCCGTCAACGGTTGAGGAAAGTTTTCTCTCCAAAGGCTCCAACGTGTTCCCCGCCGTACTCTGCGACATGCTTGAGGAAAACTGTTTTGATCCGATCATTCGGGGTGAAGTGGTTGAACGAGCGGGAGCGCCGAAGATCAGGCCGTCAATTCATGGAGCGTTCTCGATCTGGGAGAAGCCGGATCATGATCAGGTCTATTTCATCACGGTTGACAGTGCCGGGGGCAAAAAGAAGGGGCAGGAAGACACCCAGAAGGAACCAGACCCGTCTTGTATCGATGTCTACAACCACAACACGGGCGTCCAGGCGGCACAGTGGCACGGTCATATTGATTACGACATGATCGGTGAACTGGTTGAGCGGATAGGCCGGATTTACTCACATTACACGCCGGATGGCCGGGGCGGATATAGCGTTGAGCTGCCGATTGCCTGTGTCGAGGCGGAAAACCACGGCCATTCGGTTATCGCGGACCTCTCACGGATGAAATACCCGCAGTACGAGATGAGGCCAGGGGAGCCGGGATGGAGTGCGAACAAGCGGACCAAGCCACAGAGCGTTGATGATCTGTCTCAGGGGGCCAGGGACGGCGGGATTCAGATCAGGTGCCGGGAGACCATATCAGAGATGCGGACGTTCGTCGAGAAGGCCGGGCATTTCGACGCGGAAATCGGCTGTCATGACGACCGGGTGACGGCGGCAAGGCTGGGTATACAGATGCTTCAGCGGATTCCACGATACGATCGCGGCAAATCGTCTGAAGTACGTATCGCAAACACGCGGCAGCAGAAGCGCGGATGGGATCGTAGCTATCAGGAAGTGAGGCTGGGAGCATGAGGGACTTTTACGAGTTCATCTGGTTTTCAATTTACGGCGTCACCTGGTACGTGATTATCATCGGCGGGCTGTTGCTTTTACACATATTTATCAGGAGTTAGGTCATGCCAAAACCAAGGCCGGGAGAAAAAAGATCGATGTATCTGAGACGGGCGATAGATCAAATCAAGCAGGAGGAGCCAGAGAGCGAGCTGAATTACCGAATCGCAAAGGCAACCGGGATGTGGAATGAATACCAAAAGAAACGCGGGAATAAAGGCGGGGAGGCTTAGATATGGCAAACGTACAGGCACTTACAGTTACAACCGACAATCCGTTTCTGGATGGGGATGTCACGGGTAATTACTCTATCACCCTGGATTGGTCAAGCGCAGCGGCGGGTACGGTGTCCCTGGGGATTGCGGCGACCTTCGCGGCGGCACAGCTTGCGGTAAACAAGGTGAGCGTTCAGCCGACAAAGATCAAGGGAAATCTGTCGCATATTGAGACATCTCCGGGGCTGTTGGGAGCGCCGGCCACAAATCCACCCACGGATCAGTACGACATCACGCTACTTGACCCGTACAGCCTTGATGTGGCTACCGGGAAACTAGCAAATCGGTCAAACACGGCGGCGGAACAGGTCGTCTTCTCAACCCCGTACAAGGTCGATTCGGAGCTGACGCTGACGATTGCAACCGCCGGGGATGGCCTCAAGGGTCGCATGATCCTTCATTTCGTGGAGTGATGATGAGATTGATCGCCTTCATAATGGCCATCCTGCTTGCCCCGTCTGCGTATGCGGCTGACAAATGGGACACCACGGACATTGCCCTGGGCGTTTCGGCGCTGGCCTTGACGATCATGGATTACGGGCAGACGCGGTATATTTCGGACAATCCGGAGCAGTTCACGGAACGGAACCCGCTGATGGGTAAGCATCCGTCGAGGGATGATGTCAATCTATACTTTGCCGGGGCTGCTGTTGTCGGCCTGGCCGTCGCTCACTTCCTGCCGTCTGAATGGCGCAAGGTATGGCTGGGTGGGTGGATAGCGGCGGAAGGCATTACGGTCTATCACAACGATTTAATAGGGGTGGGTGTGAGATGGTGAAAAAGTATAGTCTTGACGAACTGGCCGACATTCACGACGAATATCAAAAGACTTTCGTAATCAGGTATCTGGTCGCCGGGAAGTGGGTTTATCAGAAGCCAGAAGGAACGCCGACGCGAGCCGAACGGGTAAAGATCAAGGACCATAAGACTTTTATTGAATGGCTGAAGGAAAGAGCATGAACGATCCGAACGTCATAACGCCTGAACCGCCCGGAGTAGATACCGGGATTGTCGGCCCTGTCGATACGCCACAGACCCCGCCGATGTTTGAAAAACTGGTCAAGCACTGTACGGATCTGTTTGCAGATCTCGAGGGATCGGAGTACCGGCAAAAAAAGATTGATGAGATTGAGGCATCCTACAGGACCTACGATCAGGAGCCGGACCCGGCGCTTGAAGACTGGCCGTTTCCGAATGCCGTCAATATCGTGCTGCCGATGTGTACGATCACGGTTGACAACATCGAACCACGCCTGGTGGCAGGGATGATCGGCAAACAGCCTACGGTTCGGTTTGAGATGGTCGGCATGGAGAAGCAGGACGAAACGACGCTACTCCTGGAGGATTGGTTTAATAAGGAACTGACGAACACGGTAAAGATCAAACCGGCGACGATCAACCTGATTCACACCATGCTTCTTGAAGGTACGGTCTATCCGATTCCAAAGTATAGCCTCAGGGAGCGGAAGAAAAAGCGGTTTGTGATCGGTCAAGACGGGATGCCGATGATCGACAAGAACACTATGGCCCCGGTCAAAGAGGATTATTCCGAGACGATCAGTGAAGGCGGGGAAATAGAATTTGCCGCGTTCAATGACGTTTACATCCCAGATGATGTCGGGACCATCGAGGAGTGGGAGGAGTGCGACAAGATCAGGATTGTAAGGCCGACATACGCGGAACTTCAACGGCTTTCTGGCCGGGCAGGGTATATCAATATCGGCCCCTGGCTGGTCAATGAAAAGATCGACCAGAAGGAGTACGAGAAATCGCCCGGCCAAAGGGTCGATGGCGTTGAGGTCACGGGGAAGGAAGTCATTGAAGCCCTGGAATGCCATATCTCATATCCGATAAACCAGTGGGAAGAGAAGCAGGAAAACGAGCAGGTCAATTTTGAGGAAGAGCGGATTGTCGTAACCATTGCCCGGAAGACGAAAACCATAATCAGGTTCATCAAACAGTCTGATCTTTGCATGGAAAATGAAAGCCTGATTAAGCGGTGCAGGCTGTTTCCGGAGATGGGGAAATCATACGGGACTACGGTTTACGGCAAGCTCAAAGCGGTTCAGAACGGGGCAAGCGATCTGCTCAATATGATTCTGAATATCGCCTACCTTGTGATGATCCCGTGGTTTTTCTATGACAACAAGTCTGGCCTGCGTGGGGAATTGAAACTCGAAGCCGGGAAGGGCATCCCCGTTGATGATGTGAACGGTATCAAGTTCCCCGAGTTCCGAACAAACCCGCAGCAATACCTTGAATTTCTCAATATCTTTATGGGTCTTTGGGAGAAGCTCGGAAGCATCTCCGACACGCAGATTGGCCGGGTGAATGAGAGCAAGACCACGGCGACGGAAGTTATGAGCGTGATTCAAGAGGGGAATATCAAGCATAATTATCAGGCCGAAATAATCAAGGATGAATACGTTTCCATCCTGAAGACGCTTTACGATCTCTATTACGAGAAGATGAACCCGAAAAAGAAATTCACCTACGGCGGGAAGCCTGTCCAGATCCCTTTCGGTGCCATGAAACGGAATTATCGTTTTGTGCTGAACGGGTCAACCGATAGCGCAAACAAACTGATTGACCGACGCGAGAAAGAGGAGCTTATGAAGTTCCTGGGCGGCGATCCCCTTATGAATCCAGTCAAGCCGCGTGAGGAGCTTTTGAAAGCCTACGGAATTACCGAGACAGAGGAATGGATTAACCCGCAAATCGGAATGGTTGCAAAACTGATGACGCAAAACCCAGAGATTGCAAAGGTCGTTGGCGAGTACATGCAGACCAAAGTAAAAATGGCGCAGATCGTAAACCCACAAGGGAAAACAGGGGGAGAGAATGTTGTTCAAGGAACTGGTGCAGCTTGATGAGTTCAGGGAATACCGACGCCGGGAGATTGAAGCCGGCGCGGACATACTCAAACAGATATGGATTGCCGGTGATCCTCAGTATGTTCGGGGGGCTGTCGATATGTTGAGCAAGATCATCCGCCTACCCGCTGGATTCACCGACGCGCCGGAAACAAAGGAGTTCATGAACATGATCGTTGCCAGAGACTTTGCGGAGTTCGAGGCGCGATTTCTAAGGAAGCACTTGGTTGAGGATTGATCGATACCGGGATTCCCGGTCGAAATACCCTACCGGCGGGTGATAAAGCCGAGAAAGGACACGGCACATGCCAGAAAAAGAAGACGAAGGGAAAGACGACGGAGCCGTCATTGAAACCGATGACGAGAAGGGCGGTGGCGACAAGGATCTTGAGACCATCATAAATCTTAATGATTTCAAAGAAGATGAAGACGGCGAGGAGAAGGAGAAGGGGAAAGGTAAGGAAAAGAAAGAGGCAGAGGAAGGTGGCGACAAAGGCAAGGCTGACGAGAAGGACAAGGGCAAGGAGAAGCCGAAGGCCGATCCCAAAGACACGACCATTGCCGACCTGATCAAGAAGAATAAAGACTTGAACGTCGCGCTTCACAATGCCAGGCAGGAGAAAAAGAAGGGTGGGGAAAAGAAGGATGACGAGGTTGTCTTGACCGATGCTCAGATTGAGGGTCTTTTGGTTGAGTACAAAGACGATCCGAAAACCCTTCTGAACGTGATCAAGTATCAGGCGACACAGGCCGCGAATGGTGCCGCAAAGAAGACCGTTGATGACGCTGACGTTGGCCGGAAGAAGAAGGAAACCGAGGACTATCTTTATAAGACCTTCCCGGACCTCACCAAGGATGATTCGGAATTGCGGGCGAGCGTGGAGAAGGTCAAGGGGGAATTTGGGATTGAAGGTCATCCATATGGTGAATTTTTCGGGACAGCGGTCACGGCTTTGATGTCAATGCCGACACTGATCAAGCAAGCCTATGATAAGGGGCGCAAGGACATGGAGGATGGCGTAAAAGAAAAGACCCGGAAAGACCTAATCAAAGACGGGGATCTTACCCCGAAGGGCAAAGGCAAGGGGACCGGGGATCATAACAAAGAATTAACGGCTGATGAAAAAGACGTTGCGAAACGTCTTGGTCTTACAAATCCTAAACAAGAAGCCTTGTTTAAGAAACTTCGTAGCGGGGCCAAAGGCTCCAGAACCGTACAGGTGGAGGAATAAACGATGCCTAAAGGAAGAAAAAGCATTGCCCCGGTAGCAGCCGGAGAAAGTTTAGTGGAAGCGCCCGCCGCGTTGACGGCAGAAGAACAAGCGATTGCGGCCCGTGTTGCCGGAGAGAATCAGGACTGGAAGACGATCACGGAAGAAAGCGCCCTCGATTATTCGTTGGGGCGTGACCTCTTTGAATTGCCGGAACCAGCGAAAAAGGCGTTTGCGGATAAAAAGTTTACGTTCAGATGGATCGAACGGGCACCGAGGCGCCTTGATGAGATCCGCAATAAGGCGGTGCCGTATAAGTGGTGGGTGTGCAATTCCACCAATACCCCTTTTCTAACGAAGTTCCTTGACCCCGTTTTGGGTTGTGTGTGCCGGGAAGATCAGATGTTGATGTTCCAGCCGTACTGGATGAAAATCAAGCGTGATGAGATCCAGAAGCGGCAAAACGAAGGCGTCAAGGATGTCAGGCAAAAGGGAGGGGACCGGGGCGACGGTCTGAGCATGGTCGCCGGGAAGGAAATCAAGGCGGGGGATCGACCGATTACGGCCCCCGGAATAACAAACGATGACGGGGAACTCCTCGTTGAAGCTGACGAAGGGTCTCCCGAAAACGAATAGGAGAATGAATCATGGCAAATAATGACGTGCCTCATGGCTTCAATATCTGGGGCGTTCTTAAGCGGCAAAGGCTTTACCAGGTGCCGACCGCTCCTACCATCGCCTTTTATCATGGCGATATGGTACAGGCGGATACGACCGTTGCGGCTGTGTCCGCAAAGCTCGGTGCCGGAAAGCAGGTTTACGACGGAGCGGTTATCGCCAATACCGCAGGAGATACGCTGCATATTCTGGGCGTAGTCGTAGGAATTTTTGACGAGAAAATGGACCCCATCAATTACATGGCGGTTGGAAGGGTTGGGGACGGTACGGTTGCGGGTTATCTGTCTATCGCAGATGATCCGACTCAGTTGTTTGAGGCGCAGGGAGATGCAGCTTTCACGCTTGCAGACCTTGACCTTAATTACGAACTGACGGTTCCCGCTCTGAATGCCGGGAATACCAGCACCGGTGTTTCCAAGCAGGAAATTGACGCGGCAGGGACAGCGGCAGTTACGGCCACGATCCCGCTTATCCTTCACGGGCAATCTCACCCCCTGGAGGACGTTTATTCTGCGGCAGGATGCAGAATGATTTGTTCCATTAACCCCGATTGCCATGTTTATGGCGATTCTCTCGGAATCTAAGAAAGGAGGATGTGAACTATGTCTGAATGGACTCGATCAAGATTTGTAAATGAATACATCCCCGGCTTAGAAACCGTCATGGTGGATGCGTATCAGCAACGTCGGGCGGCTGCAATGTGGCCGAAACTCGTAACCATTAAAACGTCAAAGAAAAAGAAGGAAGAGGATGCGTTGCGGTCTCGCCTTGGCCTCCCCGTGGAGAAGGGCGAAGGTGCGGCAATCTCTTACGATGTGCAGATTGCAGGCGCAAAACAAGCCTGGATTCATGCCGTGTACGCCCTCGGTATCAGGATCACTGAGGAAGCGGTTGAAGACAATCTGTATGAGCTTGGCGGCGGCGGGAACGCGGACGGCGTTCAGGAGCTTTACGCCGATCTGGGAGATTCGCTTGCCCGTAACCCGGAAGTTATCGTTTCCCGTCTGTTCACTTCGGGAACGGCGACGACCTATCACACGACCCGGAATAGCGCGGCTCTGTTTTCAACCTCTCATTCCCGGTTGGATGGTTCGACATTTTCCAATTACCTGACGGCAACCGATTTGACCACGGCGTCTTTCTGGGCGGCGGTTATCGCAGCGGAGAATCAACTTGACCACCGGCAGGGACGGGTGGAGAAAAGCGTAACGAAGCTGTGGATTCCCCCGCAGCTTGAAGAGAAGGCGCGGAAGATCCTTTATTCGCCGGATGATCCTTCAACGGCGAACCGGGCAATTAACGCCTTCAAGCAGAGCGGGCGCAGCGTTCAGCTTTGCAAGTGGGCCTACATGACCGACGCGGACGCCTGGATTCTGCAATGCGACGGCATTGGGATCAAGTTCTACTGGCGCCGGAAAACCCGTTTCGCACGGGAAGGCGATTTCCAGACCGGCGATATCATGGTCAAAGGGGACCAGCGCTTTTCAGTAGAAATTGATGATGAAAGAGAATTTATGGCAAATGTGCCAGCATAACAATTAGTTAGCTGGTTTTCTACCGGGCGGCTTATGAATACTTTTAAGACCATATTTTTTACCCATAGCCCAGACAAGACGTTGGTTGCATCCAAGCATCCTCGCTATTTCTCGCTGTGGGTATTTGGTCATCTGTTGTCTAAGCCATTCGGGATCGTGAAGTTGCGGGAACTTTTGCGGGATGTGGCCGTTTTCGGAAACGATCTTTTTAATTCCAAGACGGTCAAGAGCGTGACGTACGGTATGGGCGGAACAGCCGATTATAGCGGAAATCTCGTTTGTATTAAGTCCCTTGTTGTGTTGGGACGCGAGCCATTCCTTGTTTTCAAGCAGGGATTGGTTCGCTCCCTCACGGCAAAGGTGCTTTCTCATGTGTTCTCTGTGGGTAAGAAGAACAAGATTTTCAAGCCGGTTGTCATGTCCATCACCGTTAATGTGATGAACTTTTTCGTATGGTTCAAGGAAACGGCCAAGATGTTTTTCTATGATAAGTCGATGTTCGAGAACATAACCTCTTTTGTTTGCGGACGGATGTTCAGGGACAAGCATTTCAAAATATCGTCCAACTTCCTGCCTGCCGCCTTTCCATCTGTAATGTTGCTCTCGACGTGCTTTCATGGTGTTGCCTCCTGGCTTGTATTTTCCATACAGTGTATAGGTAACATTAAAACGATTCCGTGTCAAGCATGAACTTGCAACGGGATTTATAAGGGGCCGTTTCCTCTCGGTCCAGAGAAAGGAGTTAAGTTATGAGCGGTGGTGATTTCCCTCAAGGAATTACAAGTTTTGGGATACCCGTTATGGGTGGTGGAGGCATTCCGGCGACATTCGGGAACGTCCTCTTTGTCGATTATCGTTATGGCTCTGATGACAACATAGGGTCGGATAAAGATTCAGCGCTGAAATTGCTCAGTCGGTCAAACACGCTGGCAAGAACGAACGCCAACGATGTTATCCTGATTGATGGTGACTCGGAAATTGTGGAAACCGCGATGGTTTCCATCACAAAGAATCGGACGCATTTCATTGGTTTGAACGGTCCCCCGCCTGCATTGGGGTATGGTGCCGGGGCTCGGATTACCCAGGGAACGACCGGCGTAGCGACTGACATCGCAACGATTCACAATACCGGCGTTCGGAACACGTTCACCGGCCTCAAGATCAGCAATTCCAGCGCAACGGCAACCTGTCTATACACGGTAGCAGAGGGCGGCGAGTACACCCGTTACAACTTCTGCGAGATTTACAAGTCGGGTGTTCTTACGACCGATCTCACAGGAGAAGTGTTGTGGTTGTGCGATTCCGGGACCATGTACCGATGCACTATCGGCGATCTGGTCAACGAACGCGGAGCGTCCGCAAAGAAGCGCCCGAATCTCCTTTTGTCGCGTGAGTTGATCACCGGGAAGGTCTGCCGTGACGGTGCCTTTCTTTATTGTCTCTTCCAACAGAAAGCGGCTCATGCGGATGTGGCTTTTGTTTACGGTCCCGACGCAACGGATGTTGAGCGGCGACTTCTGTTTGTTGAGCCGATCTTCTGGAATGCTGTTACGGCGACGGCTGACCCTCTGCATGCGATTGACTTTGCGGCTGCTCAGACCACGGGCGATGTGCTTGTCGTCAATCCATCTATTATCAACGTTGGTGGGGTTGCCGGGCACAGCCTGAATGTCTACGTTACCGGACCTGTTCCGACACAGAACACGACCGGCATTGCCGTTGAAGTATCCTCATAATCCCATTTCCCTAACCTCCTTGAAGCGACGGACGGCGCTATAACCGTCCACCATAAACATGCTGATACTTATCAAAGGCAAGAAAAGGTTTCACAAAAGATCCGAGATCGAAAGTCATATTTTCAGTTCTGGCGGGCGCGGGACTTTCGGAATGACCGAAGAGAAGCTTGACAAACTCAAGTATCTTGAGAGGAAATCAAGCGTGCCGTGGATCGATACCGAAAGCGTTGAAAGAGCAACGAAGTCCGCGAAGAACACGAAGGCGCAAGGGGTGATATGACAACCGAGATCCATCTTGACGACTACCCGCTTTCGACCGGGACACACAAAGGGGCGGCAAGCCTTACCCTGAATGATCCTGGCGCGGATTTCAAGTCTTGCGGGGTCCAGGCCGGGGTGTTTGTCAAGAACACGACTGACGGCAGTTCCGGCCTCACGGTGACGGTGACGGAAAGGGAGATTCTTTGTACGCTTTCCGGCGGATCGCTCAACGTCTTCACGGTGGGTGACACATACGAGATTTACAAAACCGCCACAGAGGACAGTGAAATTTCAAGGATCTATGTTGACCGGCGTTTCGGTCAGAAGATTTTCAAGCATAGCGACATCAATAAATACGGACATCTTCATAAGGATGAGGACTTGGACGCCGACGGTCGGAATGTCTTTGGACCGGGGCAGGGGAGGTAAGCAATGTCAACCGCAACGGGAAAATATGTTGGGTACACGATAACCGAGCTTGAACGCATTGTCCTTTGGGAGATCGGTCAAGTGACGGGTTCCACAATATCTTACGCGAAGTTCCCGAAATGGCTTATGCGCCAGAAATTCAGTGAAAGGCAGAACACCATTGTCGCCCTCTCCAAGTGCATTAAGAAAATAGCCCTGATGCAGGCGCAGGATGGCCGGAGAACCTACAGACTGCCGATGAACTGTATGGATGACGGCTTAATTTCCGCGAAGTATTACGCGACGGCGACTTCCTATATCGACCTTGAAATATGGGACACCGCGTGGCTCGACAACAACCGTAGAGGATGGAGAACCGAGGCGGAAGGAACGCCGGGGATCTGCTTTCAGGGATCTTCGTATGGGAACGTTCAAACGCTGTGCGTCCATCCTATTCCGGGCACCGATGGTGACAGCTACGCAGACGATCTTGATACAGGAACGTATCTTGGCACATCTACTCCGGGGGCATCAACGAACCTTACCGGAACGGCTACCAGCACGGGTAGCAACGTGCTTCTGAACGATACCGCGCATACCTTCACAAAGGAAGGAATTGTCGCAGGAATGGTTGCCAGAAACCTCACCGACGGCAGCTTTGGACCTATCGGGACCATTGCGGCGAATGCCCTTACTCTCTCGTCCGCTTTGACCGGGGGAAGTGACAATATCTTCACAAGTGGCGATTCCTACATTGTTCTTGCCGGTGAATATGTTGTCCTGACCTCTCCGACGATGGAAGACCGATTTGTCTTTGCGTCTGAAATAGGGATGCTTGACAACATCACGATTCCCGCGAATACGATAGTGGTTGAATACACGCCCTATCCAATGGCGTTTCC
>Ga0172381_10006345_pt1 | contig 11849 bp, 8 predicted proteins | sample Leawel6488metaG_FD_119754 | JGI IMG/M metagenome (GOLD analysis project Ga0172381, IMG submission 119754) | Leachate microbial communities from a municipal landfill in Southern Ontario, Canada - Leachate well 64-88 metaG | ecosystem: Engineered > Solid waste > Landfill > Unclassified | place...
GCACGATATAGTCTTTTCCCTCAAGTCGAACCTTTCCAGCGGTTCTTGCTGCTTGCCAGCCTTTATGGGTTATTAGATCTGCGTAATTTACCACCTCGGCTTTGATAAAGCCCCTCTCGAAATCACCGTGGATGACGCCAGCAGCTTGTGGTGCAGTGGAACCCTTTTTTATTGTCCAGGCTTTTATTTCCTTTTCTCCGGCGGTGAAATATGTTTGTAGACCGAGCAGATTGAACCCCTTTTTAATAAGTATATCTAGACCTGGCTCGGTTTGTCCCAACTCCTTGAGATATTCTTTTCTATCCTCACTTGTTAGCTCGTTTAGTTCACCCTCTATCTTAGCCGATATCACCACTACTTCTGCATCTGAAAGATTGAGGGTTTTCAAATCGAAATCCCTTAGATGTTCCTCGTCACCATTTAGGATATAAATATGAGGCTTAGCAGTTAAGAGGTTCAGGTCACGGATAACGTCTGTTTCTTTATCAGTTAAGCCGATATCTCGGATGGGTACATTCTTGTCCAAATTTGTTTCAATTCTCCTTACCACTTCGAGGGATTCTCTAGATTTTGGGTTGCTTTTAACTTCTTTTGTTAGTTTGTCGATGCGTTTTTTAACAGTTTCAAGATCCGCCAAAACAAGTTCAGTCTTAATAATATCAATATCGCTGGTGGGGTTTATAGCACCCTCGACGTGCAAGACGTTGGTGTCATTAAAAACGCGAATAACCTCTGCAATCGCGTCACAAGAACGAACGTGAGCGAGAAATTTATTGCCGAGGCCTTCACCTTGCGCAGCTCCCTTTACCAAGCCAGCAATATCGACAAATTCAACAACCGCAGGGACTATTTGATCCGTCGGGATTACTTCTGCAAGATCGGTCAATCTACTATCAGGGACAGGTACAATACCGACATTCGGGTCAATAGTGCAGAATGGATAGTTTTGCGCATCTACTTTACTTTTAGTGAGAGCATTGAACAATGTTGATTTGCCGACGTTGGGTAAGCCGACAATACCGATTGATAAGCCCATGTCTTTATCTCAATTTAACCGCTTAATTTTAGCACAAAACGTACTTGTCTTATAGACTTTCTTGTTAATAATTGACTAAATTAGTTATACAATGATTGTAGAAATAAAACACGGGGACAAAATGACAGAAGAAATAAAAACTGACGAAGCTACAACGCAGAATATTTTACAAGAAGAAGTAAAAGCAAATGCAAAAAAACCAAAGAACAAAAAGAATAAATGGTTTTTAAGGGTCTTACTAATTTTGGTGGCTGTATTAGGTCTTGGTTTTTTTACGTTTTGGTATATGAACAAGAACGTTATTGCTAAAGTTGGCAACGACGTTATCACCAAAAATGATCTAAATAAAGCCCTGTATAGCCAAAACTTTGAAGGGACAATAAATAATCCCACCAGGGTCAGTGCTGAAAGAGAAAAAGAGATTATCGGCGAATTAGTTGATAATCTTATTATTAAAAATAAAGCGAAGGCACTGGGAATTACGGTGAGCGATAATGAGCTAAGCGCTGTCATCGCATCTCGGGGTATGAATACATCGGCCTACACTGAAGAACAGAAAAATATAGCCAAAGAAAATACAAGAACCGAACTCTTGAACAATAAGTTCAGAGAAGAGGCATTCGGTTGGAAATCTGGTGATTATCTTTTATTCAGATTTGATAAATACCTAAGCAATATTGCAAACCCCAACAAAGAGGATAAAAGTAGTCTGACTAGTGAGCAAAAAGAATACGCAAAAACACTCGCAGACAGTTATTATGTGAAAATGAAAAATAAGGAGCTTGATTTTACCCAGGCCCAGCTATTGTTGATGAACGACCCCAAGATCGGCTCCCAAGCCCTAGAGCCCTATACGCCCAGTCTCTCGGGTTCTTTTGGAAAAGAAGCCTACTTGCAGGGATTAGGAATACTGAACACAACCACATACCCTGGATTTAAAACCAAGGTTAGTTCACTTGCAAATAACGCTTTGTCGGAACCATTTATTGTGCAAGACCAGGGGCAAGACGGAAAGAGAGACATTAGTTATGCCGTTGTAATTACCAGGGATGGAAATAACGGAACCTTAACCGGTAATTTTGACTCATGGTTAGATCAAGCCAAGATAGACTTAAAAGTTAAAACATATTCAAACAGTACCCCATTTTATAAAAAAATCGCATTAGTTAATAAGGCCTATGCGGTAGATTGCACAAAAGACAACTCAACAAAACAAAGTCCTAGCACGGGCGAACTGACGAACCTGAATATCTACTTGAAGTACAAAAAGGCGGATGGAACGACTGCACCAGTAACAAAAGCAATGGGCGTAAGCTTTGATTTTAAATCAAGGCAAAACAAATCAGGCGGTTACGACAATGCTCAGCATAGCTTTATTTCGAGACCAAACCCAGGTACAACATCAAGAAATCTCTGCAATATCCCCATGGATAGAAGCGATGGTCTTCTGAATTTGGAGGGAGCAGGAGGTACGGATTATAGGATTAATTGTGGTTATGTCAAATATATAGACGTTTATTACAACAAACCAAGTATAACCAACGATTCTGGAAACGGTACTTGGGATATAAGCGATACTCCTGATTCCGGTCAATCGGACAAAAGGTGGATTGATTTTGATCAAGGTGCTTCTGATGGCAAAATCACTATCAGGACATTTTGTTGGCTGCACTCCAATGGTAAATGCAATGGAGACTCTTCGGGTGGAGCAAAAATACACTATCCAAACGGGGATAAAATTAATTTCCAGATGGTTTATACCCCGTCTTACATTAAGCCGTCCTGTAGTATATCTGCGGACCCGAGTAGCGTAGAAAATGGCTCTTCGTCAACGCTATCTTGGACGACTGCCAATGCATCTTCTTTCAAAATAAATAATGTGTCGAAAACACTAAATAATTCAGAATCAACTGGTGCCCTGAATATGACCACGACATATACGGGGACAGTAACGGGGGATGGTGGCAATAACACCTGTTCAACTACGGTTAATGTAAGTGATACTCAAACAACATATTATTGGTGTCCAGCTGGCAAGTTTTCGCCGACAGTCTGTTCTTCGGGACAATATAGTAGTGCGGCGGCTTGTTCGAGTGCAAACAGTGGAGTCACTTGTACTACCTCTAGCGCTTGTTCCTGCCCGGCCGCTAACATAAGCTGTCAAGTTGCTCCAACCACAGGAACGTCGCCTCTAGTCGTTAAGGTTACATCAAGCCCGTTAGGGGTTTTATCCCCGTTTACATTTCGAATGAATGCGGGTAACTTCGCCGGGCTCGGACTCATAGAATTAACCAATAAACCCGCAGCTTTTTCTTATACTTATACTCAGCCAGGAACTTACAAGGTTCAGATTAAAAGAAAGGACCCCATGTCTCTAACTCCAGAATGGATCAACTGCTCCCCATTAGAGATAAGTGTGAAAAGCCCCACCTCATCTACTGGTGGCGAAGTGGCCCCATAGAGAGATAACAAAGAGCGGGCAAAGACCCGCTCATTTTATATGAGAAAAACTTGTTGACAGTGAAAAAATGTTATATCATTAGCTTAAACAATCACTCGGGGGGAATGTGACTGAAAACAAACAAAAAAAACCAAATAGAAACATTTTTGAATTTATAAATAACCACTCAAAGGTATTTATTATAGCAACGGTCATAATAGCAGGCATTGGTTTGTCTGCTTTTTTGAGTTTGTGGTGGACATATAAAAACGTTGCTGCCATTGTTGGCAATGAGCTAATAATGAAAAGTCAGGTTGAAAGACAGTTGGTAATTGATAAGAACATAGCCAAAACAACTCAGTCGAGCAAGAAACCTACCTATGAGGACGCAAAAGCAGAACTAATAGCAGACACAACGATTATATATGCCGCGGCCGATAACAACATAACAATAAACCAAGATGAGGTTGATGCTTACATAAAGGCACTAGCTGATAGTAAGTATGATGGCAGCACAAATCTTCTTTATCAGGCATATAATCAAGCCTATGGCTACACAGAAACTGAATATAGGAACCAGGTTCAATTTCAGATTTTAAAAGACAAGGTTTCGGCCAAACTCGTGGACAACGTTTCGGGTAGTTATATATCGACCAAGTTTAATGACAGTACCGAACTGGAAAACTTTTCTAAAACAACTTCTACGGGATTGGAATCTTGGGCGAAAGCCAAATCGGAGAGTATGGCTAAACAGATTGCAGCCGGGAAGAACTTTAATGATTTATATAAAGAAGTCCAAAATGAAAAAACTTATCCCTTAATTGCTTTCGACCAAGGTAGTTTTACCGAAGTAACTCGAGATACAAACAAATTCGGTGAAGAAACACTCAATCAATTAATGAAGACTGAGCAAAACCAACTGTACGGTCCAGTGAAAGACGGCGAAAAATATACAATCTTTTTACTTGAAAGCAAGAACAACGGTAAGTTTGAAAGCATGAAAGCACTTGTGGATAGATACAAAGCCGATAAAGCACTGATCATTTCTGCCTCTGTAAACAAGGTCAAATCTCTATTTGTTCAGAAGGCTTATGCTTGTTATTCCTGTAATGCAAACAACACGATATGTGCATTATTTTACTGTAATTGTGGTAGTTGTCACACTCTCTGTGGTTCCACCACGGCACCTAGATGTCCTGCTGGGCAGACCTGTAGTTTGAGTAACGCCATTTGTCGTAGTGGTTGTGGTAGCAATAATTGTGGCGGTGGAGGAGGAGGAACCGTAACACCCCCACCTCAACCAGTGAATGGCAAATGTGGAAGCACGAGTGGCGATACGATCAACTGGGACAACAAGCCAAATTCAGGGCTTTGTAGTTATGGTTCTGCTAGTAGTGTGAATAAAGCCGGCGATAGCTGGAAGTGGTCTTGCAGTGGCAGTAATGGAGGGAGCACTTCTTCATGTTCAGCGAACATAGCATATCGAATGACTGTAGACTATGAGGGATGTGGTTACGGAACAGTAAAAGAAACACCCCCAGCCTATAATGCTAGCGGTCATAAAATATCGTGTGATCCAAACCATGGTGGAGCAGCATGTTTTGGCTGGTTTACTAGAGATTCTATAACGCTTATGGAAAAAACATGGAATGATGACCCTGTAGGCGGTTTTGCCTTTTTAGGATGGGAGAAGCTATGGTCAGGTGCTAAAAGCGATGACTCGACGGTAAATATAACACTAGGTGACAACAAAAAGATAAAAGCTACCTTTGGATATTCGGTTAAATTAAAAATAGCCGGTAAGGGTAAGGTGGTGGATAATCGGGATCCACATAAAATTATTTGCGAAAATAGCAACCCAGGGACAACCAAAACATGCAGAGACGCTTATTACGGAACAGGTTTAAAGCTAGTCGCTTCCGTGACTGACTCTGCCTATCCTTTTACTGGTTGGATTACCAACCCAGGTAGCTTATGTTCAGGGACTGACCTAAGTTGCAACTTGAACGATAGATGCAAAAACACGGAAATAACAGCAGGATTCGGAACACCGCCAGTTTCAGAGCCATCTTGTAATGCAACGCCCATATCAGGAACAACTCCGTTGGTTGTAAAGCTAAACGCTTCAAGTCAACGAGTGGGCGAAAGTTATAAATTCAAAATTACAGGCCCTGGTTTTACAAAAGAAGTTGCACAGAACGGTACATCGGCAGTTTACTTTACGGCCCCCAACGTTGGCACTTACAATATTATCTTAAGTAATAGTATTAATACTTGGTCGACAACTGATTGTCCTGTTGTAACTGTCAAGTCACCCACGTCAAACAGCGGTGGCGAAGTAGCCCCATAGGAGAAGAATGCTTACCTGGAAAGATAGAATATTAGGTTCGTTTAAGCGCCACAGGAGAATAATAATTTTACTCACGGTCTTGGTTGTTGTCATTATTTTTTCGGGCTGGGCCTTTATAGCCGGTAAATTCTCGTATAATATTTCTAAACAAAAAGAAGAGATTGTTTCAAAGTGTGGGGAGATAGAATCTAAAGAAATCACCGACAAAGCTGTGCCAGACCACACCTTTCAATTTAGCGCACCCCTGAGTGGCAATTACTCAAAAACAGAGGCCATTTGCCAGTGGTATGTAGATGGAACACAAGTAGATAAAAACTCGATTGCTCTGGAGGGAAGGTGTCTGAGTCCCGTTATCCCATTTAATACTGAGGGTGAGAAGATTGTTAGCTACAAAGCCAAGGGGCTAAAGGGCTGTCCAAAAGAAACAAAAGTCACCATAACCCTTACCGAGAAACAAAAAGAAGAGGCGTTGAAATTAAAACAAACAGGGATGACTCAAGAAGATTTAGATTTAATAAACAAGAATAGATAAGCATGGTAAGTCAAAATAAAAATAAAAGTCTGATGACGAAAACAAGGGAAGTAATCTTGTCGTTAGGGATAACCGGTATATTCGTTGCGGTTTTGTTTATCGCACCAGCGGGAAGCTTGGTCAAAACCGTTATTACGAAAAGTCCATCCGCTCACGCAGCTGGTACTTGTGGCAGTTCTGCTATTTTTTCAGCCTCTACCAACAATTGGTTCACCGGGCCCGGTTCTCGTTGTGATGCTGGTACATACTCCTTGACTAATATTTACTCAGGATATGTTTTATATAAATGCGGTACGACGACTTGTCGTTTACAGAAATCTTGTCGCGTTTGTGTCTATGGTTCTGGGGATCCCTGTCCTTGGTCACAGGACCAATCGCTCTATAGCCCATGTGGCGGTAGCCATATAAGTACTTATAACTGTGGCGATAGTTCGGTGGCAGGTTGTGGAGACGCTTTTTGTCGTCCCAGTTGGGATGGTGGAGCAACAGGGGTCAGTACCCCGAACGCGCCCTCGACGAGCACTTTATGCAAAACAGGGAACAGCTGGTCTAGTCCTGTTGATCGAGGTACTTATTGGAATTGGGTCTGTACCGGGCCTAAGGGGCATACCCTAACCTGTGGCGCCCCCAAAACTCAGTACTCGGTCACACCTTATGCAGATACGGGTTGCAGCATATCTCCAGGGGATACGGAATATCCTTATGCTCACTCGAATAGTCGAACATACACCATGGGGGCAACAAGCGGTTATATCTTTGACGGCTACTCTGTTGATGGGGGAGGGACGATCGGGGGAGCCTCATATACTTTTACAAATGTCATTGCTAATCATACTATAAGGGCTAAGTGTCATATAATCTCACCCGTAAATGCTTCGTGTGGGACAAATGCAAGACAGTACAACCCGGGGGAGAACAGTTATGCTGGCTCTTTCTGTGCGCCAGGTACGTCATCCCCAGCCTCACCGGCTTTTCCAACCTATACTACCCCGACAAATTGGACATGCCTAGGTTCTAGCGGAGGCAGTAATGTCACGTGCGTTGCTACTAAGCCCAGGCCAACTTGTAGTGTGAAACCAACAACTGGCTCCAACCCTTTGGTGTCCACGGTGGATTATAGTGGTAGCGGATCAGTGCAAAGTATAAATATGGGCGACGGAACCGTATATTCTGGGGCAACCATAAAGCCGAGTGGTTTTTCATACACGTATAAAACTGCAGGGAATAGAACGATTACGATAACTTATCCAGACATGACCTGTACGGCAAATGTAAGTATAACTAATCCTAAATCATCATCCGGTGGAGAGGTGGCACCATAATAATATTGCATATATTAAGGAATAAATATTATACTTAGAGTATACGAGGAGGGTCCGTGGGGTTATTTTCAAATAAAGAAGAAGTGGTTGGTATCGATGTTGGCAGTGATGCTGTCAGGGTCGTCCAGCTAAAAAAAGGTTTTAATAAGCCCGTTCTTTCTGCATTCGGTAGCGCACAGATACCAGCAAATCTATCACAAAGTGATAGTAAGTTGGATTTGCAAAAAGTTGCTGACATAATCAAAAAACTAACAAAATCGTCTCATATTTCAACAAAAAGCGTAGCGACCGCATTGCCTGGATCAGCGGTTTTTACCACGGTTGTTAAGTTACCGCCAATGTCGTCGAGCGAGCTTGCTCAAGCCGTAAAATACCAAGCGGAACAAAACATACCCTTAAAAATCGATGACGTGAAGATAGACTGGCAGGTAGTAAGAGAAAACCCTACCACCAAAGAGTTAGCGGTTATGATCGTTGCTGCCCCAAAAACTAAAGTCGAAAAGGTGATGCAGTTGTTTGATATGGCAGAGCTGGATGTAACATACCTAGAAACATCTTCAATAGCGATAGCTAGATCTTTGTCAGCCCCCCAAGACCCCTTAGTGATGATTCTTGATTTTGGTGGCTCCTCTACCGAGCTCTCAGTTGTGGAGAACGGTATAGTTTCTCATGTTCGGAGTCTGCCTGTTGGTGGGTTCGCTCTGACTAGGGTTTTGGCTCAAAACCTTGGTCTAGACCAAGAACAAGCCGAACAATTCAAACGTAAATTTGGTTTATCGCAAGACAAGTTAGAGGGTCAAGTGTCTAAAACAATGAAGCCGATTATAGCCAATATTACTGACGAGATCCAACGCTCCATGAAGTATTATCAAGATCAATATGGAGGAACTGTTCAAAAATTAATTTTAACAGGTGGTAGCTCCCAACTGCTTGAGCTAGTGAGCTACCTTAAGTCGTTACTTGGTATCGAGGTTGTTTATGGAAATTCGTGGAATAATGTTTCATATCAGCCCGGAGTAGCAGAAAAGCTCAGTCAGTGCTCGTTGGAATTTGCGTGTGCAGTCGGTTTAGCTCTTAGGGAGAATTAATATGTTCAAAATAAATCTGATTCCAGAAGTAAAGCAACAGCAGATCAAATTAAAAAAAATAAATACTACCGTAACTACGGTCACCGTTATTGTCGCGATTGTTATGGGGATTATTATATTTGGACTTCTTTTTTACAACATCGGGCGGAAGGCTCAACTCTCCTTAGTAAATAACGATATTGAGAAAATAAATACCCAGCTGGAGCCATACAAGGACCTAGAGGCTACAGTTATGAACCTAGAGACCGGTTTGAAAGAAATAAAACAGATTTTAACGGGTGGCCCAAAATGGACAAAGTTTTTTGACGAATTAGAGAAAGTTACGCCTGCAGACGTTCAAATAACCAACTTTGACATCAAGGGCAATGCCGTTAGTATTGATGCCACCGGTGCCAAGGTTCAATCAATCGATAGATTTATAAGGTCGTTCTCAAGTTATAAGGTTGACGACAAGACTTTGTTTAGCGATGTCGCAGTAACGGGGTATACAGTAAAAGATGGAAAAGTAACCTTTCAAGCTAAGATGAATCTAGTCGGAGGTGTGTTGTGGTAGAAAAAAATAAATCTATAATCAATGGGAACAAATACGTTTATGCGATTTCGTTATCTGTAATTTTAGTTGTAGGTGTTATCTTGTTGTCTGTGTTCGCTATTAAACCACTGTTTGATGGTGCTAAAAAAGTGACCACCGATGTTAAGAACAAGCAAGAGGAATTGGAAAAATTAGAAAACAAAAAAGCTAAATTAGAGCAATTAAAAGATAAGGAGACAGAACTTAAGGCCCAGTCAGAAAAGATTTCAAATGCATTGCCACAGACAAAAGACGTCGGACGACTCTTTATCCAGGTAAACGACATTGCAACCGGTTCGGGCGGGTCAATAAAATCAGTGACAGAAAGTGGTGCGGTTGCTCCCTCAACTACCACAACTACCCAGGAACCGATCGGTGCTGTACAGAAAACCGTGTACACAGTCCCAATAGACTTCGGCACATATTTTGACTGGAAGAACTTTGTAAATAAGGTCGAAACAGCGTTGAGGCTTGTGAACATAGGGGACTATTCAGTGAAGGCAAGTGACTCGGGGGGCATAAACTCTGACGTAACAATAACAACCTACACAAGGAATTAGCATGAAGAAAAAAGACATGATCACCTTAACGATTAGCATAATAATATTTGTAGTTGCTGGCTACTTTGCGCTTAGTATGCTGGGTGTAATCGGTGGCAGCAAAGCAACTTCAACGCCACAAACTCAAACTCAGACCCAACCCCAACAAGAGTTCACGGGAAACATAGATCAAGAAACACTCCAACAGGTAGAAAAACTGAACGATTATGGTGAGGCTACCCTGGATAATATAGGACGAGCGAATCCGTTTGGTCCGCTTTAAGATGAGACACTATATCGGATGGAAGTAAAAGAGGAAAAAAAACTCGAAGATGTTCTCGTGCAGCTCAAGCTTCTTACGAAAGAACAGCTTGAGCTTGTTAAAATAGAGAGTGCTCGAACTGGCAAGCCCCTGAATGAGACCATAATGAGCATGAACCTTATTAGTGATGAGAATCTGGTGAAGGCTCAAGCTGTGAGTCTGGGGGTTCCGTACGTTGATTTGTCGAGCACAAGAGTTGATCCAAATATTCTAAAAAACCTGACCAAAGAATTGGCCAAAAAATATAATACAGTACCGTTTGCTTTCACAAATGGTGCCCTCAGCATCGCCATGGTTGATCCGAACAATGTTCAGGTTATCGAATTTATAGAGAAAAAAAGCGGCTTACAGGTAACGCCATTTTTAGCATCCGAAAAGGGTATCAATAATGTAATTGATCAGTACCAAGATATCTCGGGGGAGGTTAGTGAGGCGCTAAAGAGTGTAGACCTAGAACCAAGTCTGGATCTCAAGGAGCTCGACAAAGCAAATGATCTGGTACAAGATGCTCCAGTGACTCGTGCGGTAAACACTATTTTGGAGTATGCGGCTAAAGCCAAGGCTTCTGACATACACATAGAACCGAGAGAAAAAGCAATAAAAGTTCGATATAGAATAGACGGTGTTCTGCACGAAACGATGAGTTTGCCGGTACACATAGAGGCTGCACTGATTTCCAGGATAAAGATATTGTCAAACTTAAAGATTGACGAACATCGCATCCCACAGGATGGGCGATTTGGTGTCAAGATGGACGATAAGGAGGTGGATATCCGTGTTGCGATTTCACCGACTGTTTTTGGCGAAAAAGCGGTGATGCGTCTTCTCGATAAATCATCCGGTCTTATAACCTTGGAGGATATGGGAGTTAGGGGTAAAGCATTTAAGCTTATTGAGGCAGGAACGAAACGCCCTCACGGTATGATCCTTTCTACTGGTCCGACTGGTTCAGGTAAATCGACTACCCTGTACGCACTTTTGAATAAAATGAATAGTCAGGAAGTTAACATTATCACACTAGAAGACCCTGTTGAGTATCAGGTAGATGGCATCAATCAAATACAGATCAATTCTGCGGTCGGTTTAACTTTTGCTTCCGGGCTTAGGTCAATCCTTCGTCAAGACCCTGACATTATCATGGTGGGGGAAATTCGTGATGCCGAAACTGCGGGTCTGGCTATTCAGTCAGCCCTGACGGGCCATACAGTTCTATCTACTCTTCATACAAATAACTCTGCGGGTGTTTTGCCCCGTCTTCTAGATATGGACATCGAACCATTTCTGATAGCTTCTACAGTTAATACCGTGATTGGCCAAAGATTGGTAAGAAAAATTTGTCCAAAATGTAAAAAAAGCTATACAGCGTCCGCTTCGTTGACGGAGGCGATAAAAAAGTCGGTAGGAAAATTCTTGCCAAGCAAGGATGATTCAAAACTAAACGCTGCCAAAGAAGTTGGATACGATAATTTGCCCTTCGCGGAAGATGAGAAAATTACTTTATACAAAGGCGAGGGCTGTGACGACTGCCGGGGTTCTGGTTACCAGGGCCGGATCGGAATTTTCGAAGCATTTCAGGTTACGCCAGAAATGGAAAAGTTGCTTTTGTCTCATGCGACTTCCGCAGAGATACAGGACACGGCCGTAAAAGC
>Ga0172381_10006346_pt1 | contig 11849 bp, 26 predicted proteins | sample Leawel6488metaG_FD_119754 | JGI IMG/M metagenome (GOLD analysis project Ga0172381, IMG submission 119754) | Leachate microbial communities from a municipal landfill in Southern Ontario, Canada - Leachate well 64-88 metaG | ecosystem: Engineered > Solid waste > Landfill > Unclassified | place...
ATTCGTTAACCTTATAGCCACTACGATATTTTATCTTTTTTAGATGTTCATTTAAGATATTATCTTTTTTTTCCATAACCACTTTTAATATTGTTCGCGCAATAATTGTTTTCCATTTTCAGCGATGATGATTTTATCAACCCTTTCGATTATGGTAAAATCAGACTTGATCACTTTTTTCTTATCTTCTTTAAGTTTTTCTTCATCATCAACGGATAAAGCTCCAATGAAATTGTTAAGAACATCATTTACATTATTTTTCATAGTACTAATATTTTATTAAACATAAATACTATGTTGATTTTATTTTTTCACTATTATGATCAAATATCTTTTAAGATGGGAAAAGTTGGGAAATATGTTGTAATTTTGGCGATAAACCTCACCATCAATATCTTCAATAATATTGGTGGTTTTACCGTAAAGAAATGTTTTGATTTCATTAACATTAAATAAAAAATACTTATAAAGGATTAAATCAATCCCATATATTTTATTACCAGATAAAATATAAATTATATCGTTCTTTAAATTATATATAACATCTATTGTTTGAGGGGTTTTATTGGCAAAATCACCGATGGTTTTTATGTTAAAATTTATAGGATCGATATTAATATATTCATATCTTGCTTTAAAATACATATCAGGAATGTTGTTTGTGAATTTTTCAATACCGCCCACATGGACAGTTTTACTTTCATTGAAACTACATTCCCAATACAATTGATTTTTTATTATCTCTTTGCTTAAAATATTATGGTTTAAAATAAAAGGATTATTAGGGTTGGATAATTTCATAAAACTCCACCCCACATATAAAGTTGGCAATGTTTTATCTATTTTTTCATACTCTGTTGGTTCTTTGATGTAGTTAATATAATCAACAAGAGAATGATTAATTAACTCCTTTTCATATATAATATTGGCTATTTTCATTAAAAAATTAATAATATTCTATATTTTTTCACGTATTATGAATTCAACACCAAGGTTGGGTAATTTCCGATTTACCCGTTTTTAGGTCATTCCAATCTATAAATCTTTTTACTTTTATAGGTTCACAACTACATTTTTCTATAATCTTTGTTTGTTTTTCATATTCCAAAACAATTTGTAATGCCTTTAAATATTTTTTCTCTGTTATCATAACATGTTTTTTAAATATTCATAATTTAAATTTTTAGTACATGTTTTAGTCGTTACTATTCAAATAATCTTCAAATTTTTTTTTCATTTCATCTGTAAACATACTATTCATGTCAATAGTTTTAAACGAAAATAATAAATTTTTTGGAATTTCAAGGGGGAACTTATTTCTACAAAAATTATTGGCGGAATCTAACGTTTCACGTAAATATGAATCGCCTTTACTAATTCTCCATAAATTATAATTAAAACATAAATTAGGAACATCAATATGTCTGAATTTAAAATATTTTTCTCTTCTATTCCAAAAATAAGAATATGAAAATATTATTATTACAATTAAAAAAAATGATAAAATTTCTATGATATACATTTCAACACATATTTTTTCCACCACATCATTTTAAAAAGACGAGTTCGATTTGTTCTTTAAAATTTGAAATAACAAAATATTTACTTTCATAAATCATGATTTTGTTTAGTTTTATATAGGGAGTTTAATTTTTGACAATTTGTTTATACTTACATGTGTGTAAATTTCCGTCGTTTTACTTGAGTTGTGCCCAAGTAAATTTTGAATATATCTCAAGTCAACTCCTGATTCTAACAGGGTTGTTGCATAACGCTATCGGTTATTTAAAAAGAACTCCTTCGCTTTCAAATCACCATTTACATAGCATTCAATAAACAATAGCCTATTTGATATTGAATCATTTACAATAAACCTCCAACCGCCTCCTCCATTTTTTACGGTAACATCAACTATTTCTGCCTTTGGGTAAAATATCTTTATTTGTTCAATTCTATCTGTTTTTGATGCGCATGAGAACAAACAACTGATAACCCAAAATAAACATAATGCCTTTAGCGCATTTAAAACCGACCTTTTATTTTTCATAATATAATTTGTTTTTAAGTTAAAAATTCATTTCCAAATACGGCACTATGCCTATTTTAATCGTTATAAGTAATAATTTAAAAACTACTTACTACTATTAATATCCTTAATCAAAATTTGAATTCCTTCATTTTTAGTTTCAAGTTGCATTTCAAGTGCTTTCTGAAACTCAAACTTTTGTTCTTCACTCAATTCATTCAAATTTTGAATGTTAGTTTGTCTAATTTGTGCTTTAATTTTCTTTTCCATAATTTTACCGTTTTTATTTTACATACTTATAACAACAAATATAAAACATTTTATTCGTATTTCAAAATAAATTTTATACTAATTTAATACGTTCGTGCTGGGTACAGCTCATATACCCAGTGGTTATGGGCAATTAAACGTGAATCTCCTTGAACTCTCGGATTTCCATTTTTAATATTTCCTAATCTTTATGTAATGACCAATAAGCAACACCATTTTGCTTATCAAACACATCATTAATCATTTCCCATATTGTTTTAATTTCACGTTTGCTAACATCAGGTATATTTAATGCCTGTTGTTGTGGTTCATTTAAGTTCTTTTCTTTTTTCATCTTTATCTGTATTTTGATTGTTTGTACTTCTAAATCAAGCAACTAACCATACCGCAACCGTTAGCCGTCAGTTTAAGACATCTCCGAAATATCGTTTGCAATTTCTTGAAGAAACATCTTTGCATGTACCCCTATTTGCTGCATTGAATGTTCTTGCCTATCTGAATAACTTGCAGCGGATTTAATGTCCCTGATTAGTTGTTCAACCAATATTTGCATATCGTTTAAATTTTTCAATCGCTGTTCATCAATCTTTGAATCTCCATAAGGTTCAACCGAACCAATTAATTTTTTAATAATATCATAATGTGTCATAAATAATTGAATTTTAAGTTAGTAAATAAAAACCGAACGGCTAACAATGTATAAAAATAATAGCCGTTTTAGTGGTAATTTAAAGGCTCTTTCCACGTTCGTACAGTCCAGTAGTTTGATAGTTTTACGCTCGCAATCGGCTACTATTCTTATACCAACGTTACCAAACATTAAAACGATTTGGTAACAAGGGTTATAAATAATAAAACCCTTTACAAACTCATAAATCTGTTTTGCCACTTTAACAACATCTTCTTGTTGTTTTTCCCATTTACCATCAGTATTAAAATACTCTGGTTTTCCTACTACTCTGGTTGCATAATCAATGCACCAAATCCTCATTTCTTGCTGGTATCTTTCGTTTTCCAGCTCTTTTGAATCATTCATGTTGTTATATATTAAATTAAGTACGGTATTTATCAACCCCACCGCACATAAGGGTTTTACTATTCATAGCCCGACCGTTATGTGCCATTAAAAAGCACGTTTAAATTCACGTTGTTTTTTCTTTTCAAGTTCTTTAGGAGTATAAAACCATTTAGCATAAGTTCTTGGTAAATTATAATTGTTGTCATTTTCTTCGCCATACATATAATGCAAATGCTTATGCCCTTGATTATCTATTACAGTAAATGTTTCATCAGTATCATTTTCATTAAAAACAACATCATACCAATCCCCAGCAACTAACATTCGATTATCTCTTTCAATCTTATTATCATTTTCGTCATAATAAAAAGGTTCACCAATCACCAATGACCGTTTACACAAATAACGGCATATAACAATATGTTTATGCAATTGGGTTTTAATTGGTGTATTCATCATTGTATCAATTTATTAAGTTCGTACTATTTCGACAATGCAGTGGTTTCTATTCCCCAACTGCACAAACATTTGACGTTAGCGGTTATTCTGAAAGAACGCCTCTGCAAATCCAGCAGAACACATCGACCGAATATCAGCATCACATTTTATTTTATCTTTTGCCCATTGCATTTCGGGTATTAAATCAACTGCTGATTTATGTAAAAATGCAAGTGCAGGTTTTGGTCTTCCGGGTCTTATATAAAGTTTATCGTTTTTAGGCACTTTATTCCAGTCAGTATATTTTTTAGCGGGTATATTAAACTCGCCCCATAAAGCCGTTTTTTTTGTCCAAGGACTTCCATATTCCCAAGGTTGATATACAAGTTTTGGTTTACCTAAAAACTCTTTTAATCTGCCATTTGCTGGATTTTCAATTACCCACCATTTCGGTTGTGTAGCTTCAATAATTCGTAAACAATGATTTACTAAAAACATTCCTTTTTCTAAATCATTTTCTTTATGAAATCCGTTTGCAGTTGAAAATTCAGTGCATACTGGGTTTGCAATTACTCCCCAAACATTAGGGGGTGGATTATAATTTTCAACTCCTATTTTTTCACCTATCATTATCACTTCGTATTCATCAGATAATTGATAAAATAAACTATCACTACCTAAATCAGCACATAAATGAAGAATAATTTTAGGAGAAGAACAACCGCTAACAGCAGCTATATTTGATTGCGGGTTTTGTGGTAAATCATTCATTTTTGTTCGTATTAAAGTTTATACTCAGCCGTTATAGGCAAGCGGATTTCGTCTCCGAAAAAGCGGATAGTAACCAAATGCCATATATACCTTCCAATTTTATCCAGTTGATTTTTTCAGGCATAAACATTCCGAAAAAGTTTGACCATTTTGATGGTGTTATATCAACCTCTCGAATAGTAACCTTTTGTCCCTCACTTAATACAAGTTCCCCAGCATCGTTAATAATGTCATGGTCAACGGTCAAAGAACCGCCAACACGTGGTATGGTTAATTGGGGGTTTTGTGAGTTATTCATCATTATATGTTATTTTTTCTCTATTAAATAATTGCCGTGTATTATGGCGGTATCCCACCCACAATAAGTAGGTCTAACCAGCATACAGCATCCATTTTCAACTATTGTATATTCTAATGCAGGTGTAGCATCCGAACCATGCCCCCACACAGTTATAATGTAATTGCACTGTTTTTCCCTATATTCGTATGAGTTCAAATATTCTTGCTGTCTTTTCTTGTTATATTCTTTCATCTGTTCTGCTGAACAAGAAACAAAAACAACACATAACACCAAATATAGCGCATTGCCCAGTATTGTCTTGTATTTTCCGCAATGCGGACAGATGGGATTTGATATAATCGATTTAAAACGTTTAATAAGTTCGCAATTCAATATACTCAAAATTTTTTCTCCCATAATTTATTTTTTTAGATTTAAAATATCCATGATGTTATTGAAAACATCTTTTGATTGATTAAATGTTTTATTGTTTTCTTTTACGATTTTATGAAAAACAATTTTACTTAAAATCATTTTTTTTGCATCTTCTTCTGATTTAGCAAGTATAGTAGTTTTTAATTTTTTTCCATAAAGTTCAAAATAGATAGTATATTCGTTCATATTTTATTAATTAATCCAGTTTGGTGGGTATTTCTTATTATATTTAAAATATTCTTCATCTAATTCATCTATTAATGTATGACATCTATTTTTTAGGATATCATAAGGGTGATGTATCTTAGCATAATGTTTGAGCCATAATAGTTTGGCCAACGAGGGGGAGTTTGGATAAGTGACCATGTATTTATATTCAAGATCATTCTCTATTGCAAAGGCGGGTTCAGATAATAAACCAACAAAATCCAAAACTCTGATAATGTCATCGAACATTAATGTATATGTTTTTTCATCTATATTTTTAGATTTTTTTATCTTACCAAACCTTTTTTTTACGTTTTTCAGAAATACGTCTGCTTTAACAATATCTTCTTCGTGATTTGGAAGATTAAAATCAACTGAAATTAATTTAGATTCATCCATAAATTTTTAATTTAATATTTAAAACCATTTTAATTTTTCCGTAAATTTACCATCAATAAAATCTGCATCGTAGAATACATCAAATTCAGATTCTGGCATATACGCCCTTTTCATTTTTTGGCCGCCACCAAAGAGATAATTGATCATATCATCTATAGTTTCAAAAAACGTATATGTGTTATTTTTATATACATAAATTAAACTATCCTTCCAATCCTCTTCAATTGAAGAACAATATAAAACACCCATAACTTTTATTTGATCTGAACTTTTATCAGTTTCTTCGTGAACCGTTTTTATTTTAGTTTTCATGCAACAAATATACGGAAAATTATTTTAAATATTCGCTATTTCGCTTAAATAATTTTCAGGATTTTTATTTATATTGTAAATTATAACCTCATAATGTAAATGGATACCGGTAGTTAATCCCGTATTTCCGATAATGCCAACAATATCACCCCTTTTAACGTTTTGCCCTCTTTTTATTGTTATTTTGTTTAAATGGGCATACATGGTTTTAATACCAAAAGAATTTTCAATTATAACACAATTTCCATATCCATTTTTCAAATAGGATGCTTCGGTAACAATTCCATCCATGGTCGAATAGATTTGGCTGCTTTTGGGGGCATAAATATCAATCCCATTATGTTTAAGCATCCTCTTATATATCGGATGCCTTCTAATGCCAAATTTGCTTGTTATTTTAACGTATTTGCTTTTTTTTAAGGGCATCATTGATGGATATTTTTCTAATACCATAAGATCGGTATAATTTAAGGTATTAATGTTCAATGAACTATCATTTAGTCCCAACATTTTATATTCGGAATATAGGTCAGATAATTCATTATTGGTTTTAACGTAATCAATATTAATCTTATAATTATTGGAAATTGTTGTGTTTATCCCCGCAGATTTGGATGAAACTAATATGTTCATTACAGACAATATGATCGCCAATAGTAGTGTTTTTCTCATTCTTTTTTGTTTTTATTGATAAATTTCATAAAAAAATAAATAGATGAAAATTTAAAATAGTTCAAAATTTAAACTATATAAGATAACGTTATGTTGGCAACTAGCTTATTTAATTCTTTTTAAGGGATAGTCTCCAGAATAATAAATATCGTTTTCTTTGATTGAAAAATTTAACGTGGCAAATTTTTCGATATTATACGATACCTTTTCAGTACCTTCCATATCTTGTTTTTGTTGAACTTCAGTAAAATCACCTTTACCGTCAGCAACTCTTATATGTTTATAGATTTTAATCCCTATACTACTTTTACTTGACATTAATTCTATTTGTTCCCCCTTTAAATCGGGAACCCTTGTTTCTTTATTGATGGGTTCAAATATTGAAATATTATAACCATCATTGCCATTGGGGATAAGAATTAAAACATTATTATAATAGTATTTTCTTACCTTCAATTTATCTTTTGCGATTTTATCTGCATTGTCACCTGAAACCCAATCATTTTTATTAACTGGTGATAATGCATCGTATTCTTGTCCTAATAATATCAACACGTAACCATTACTATATTGATATACGTCAGAAAAACCACCCGCACTTATTAAATTTATATCATAAATTTTACTAATGGTAGCATAATCGTGATAATTAACATCGCCAACATAAATTTGTTTTTTATAATCAGTTTGAATTGTATCCGAAACAATCTTCCAAACATTGCAATCAATCCTTTTATATAAAAATACACTACGATAATAATTTGTACTAATTATGGTACAATTGTCATAATAATGTGTATTATATTGTTTATAAATCTCATTTTCATATGAAATAACATATTGGATACCACTGCCATTAGTAAAATTAACATATTGCTTTTCATCCCATCTTGGATTAAATCTTTGAGTTATTGGCTTTGAATCAATGAATTGCCCAAACGAAAATTGATGAATGTATAGTGTAATAAATAAATTATAAATTAAATACAAAATTATTGATTTTAATTGATATTTTTTCATAATTTTTAATTATTTATTTGTTTAGCAAGACAATCATAATGATTGAATCAAATTTATAGCTAAAAATAGCTTTTATAAAAGCAATCCTTAAAGTTAAAATACTGAAAGGATAGAGGGTTTAAGCAGTGAACCCAGTTAGAGTAACATCTAATAAACATAAAATTCATTGTTTTATAATATTGTTTAATTCTTCAAGTTCATCAAACATTGGTTTAAAGTCGGCATTCCAAAGTTTAGACTTGAATTCGTCATATTCTTTTCTGTAAACGGCCAGCATTCTACTGCCAATTTCTTTAGAGTATTTCGTATTTGCCAACCTGTCGCATAATTTAACAAACGTAGCAACCGGATTAACTTTAATGCCATAATAATATTTATTGCATGCCCGATCTTTACGAGTTTTACCTTTTTCGTTTGTCAAAGCAAATGCTATTTCTGCAACGTCTTCGCCACATTCTTCTTTAACATCGTTATACGTTTGTCTCGTATCTTCAATGGTGTCATGTACCCAACATCCTGCCAATGCAATATCAACTTTATTTAAAGGCAATAAATCTGCATATTTACACCCATAATCATAAGCCATTTTTAAATGAACATGATATGGTTGATCATCATATTTATGATTTGTATTTTTGTGGCATTTAACACCATATTTCATAGCGGTTTCAATTAATATTGAAGAATATGATGGGTTTAGCATAATATCTTTTAAATCGAGTTGGGAAATTGTTGTTGAAGTATCTTCATTTTCCCCGATAAGCGATAAATCGTTTAAACATTTTTCATAAATATTGACATATATTTGTAATGCCAGCCTATCTGTTTCGATCAAATTATAAGTTTTTCTTATAGAATTATAGATCGAACAACGTTTTAACCCACCAATATAATCACCAATAAACTTAAACGAACATCGTGTTAGTTCATAGCATAAAAAATGAGTCATCTGTCTGGGCAAAATAATTTCTTTGTTTCTGCATTTCTTAACAAGATCGCTTTTCTTTATTTTGTATTCTTCACAAACCCTATGTAATACAATGTCTAACTCTTCTTCACTGTTTTTAAACTTAACTATGTTTGGTTGGGTAGTACTATAATTACCACCGATTAAACATTTTTCTACAAGCGTAAAGGGTTTCATCGTTTCAAGAACAATTTGATTAATATCATAACCATCCTCATATAAGGCGACAATTTTGTTCTTATTTCTGTTGTTAACTATAAAAATATTTGAATTATCCATGTTGGATTATACGAAATTTGGTTTAGAGTGTTACAAAAAATAGGGAAAAATGTTTATCTTTTAATGCAATGAAGAATCATATGTTTTTATTGTTTTATTTTTCACAAATACCCATTTATCTTCGTCAACCGGTTCATTATTAATCCCATAATAAATTGAAAAGTATGTGTCTCTATTATCTCACAATCATTTTTTCATCTATTTCAACGAAACAATCATCGGAAAAATCATCATTATCATACCACCAACCATCTAACATCCAATGAGCTACAAACCATCGTGGATATTCGTCCCATTTAAATCCCTTTACCCAATAAAAACCTTCATTTCTTTCCATATAATTTATTTTTTAATTTAATTGTTGTAATTGCATTTCTTTCCACTGTTGTTCGGTTATGGCAACAAAAGATTCATCCCGATCCATTATAAATTTGCATAGCGCAACATCACTAAAATCCTTATTAAAATTCCACCTATCCACCCAATCATCAACAATATCGTCAACATTGAATCCAATTTTGTTTTTAGAAAGATTATGGTAAATTGTAAATTCAATTGTTGTAGAATTCACAGAAAATGAAATTTTTGACTGATAAAATTGAATTTTCATTGTTTGATCATTTCGACGTAACTAACAATAGATTCATAATCACTTAAATGGTTTTTCAAAGAATTGGCCAATCTTAAATAATAATCTTTGTTTAATTTTCCAGATGCCAATAAAGCAAACGCATCATTTAAATCCTTATCTCGGCCTAATTCTGTCTTCATAATCGCCAATAATTCAGGGTTTATGATTTTAACTTGAAATCCACCAATATTGGCAATCTTAAAGGTTTTTAAAACCAATTTATTTAATGCAACATTTCCCATATTAGAATCAAGATAATCAACATTAAATTCATCGACATTGATACCCAACAAGCCAATATTCCCACTTTTTAGATCACCAAATTGAACATCATTTTCTTCCAATATTAATTTTAAATCTGAAATATCATCAATCATAAAATCAATATCAGGGGTTAAATCTCTGGAATTTTCAACATAATGAATTAAAGCAGTGCCACCTATAAGGACTGCAGATGGATAATTATTAAATGTCCATTCAATTCCCAAGGATATTTTTGCAATTTGCCTTTCGTTTAAAAGGGAAACCTTATCAAACAAATTAATAGAGTCGAAACCTTCTTTTATTAGAAATTTATTTTTCATTTATGATTTATTAATCTTAATCAAGATAAACATTTTTTGAAGAAATCCACGATTTTGTTTGTTTTATTCGGGCTTCTTCATGTATTTTAACCATTTGTTCATTAATTTTTTCAATGGCTTCAATCGATAATTCGAATGCGTCATTATTAATTAATTTTTGCTTAGGACTTTTAATTATTATCATATTATTTATTTTTTCTATTAAACCCACCGTTCTCCGATAAATCATAAGGTTTGTGTTTCTTTTTATTGCAAACCAAATTGTTAGTAGCAATTAAATCCAATAGTTGCCGTTTTGCATCATCCACGCTTAAGTCCCAAGTAGATACGTCTTCCAATATTTTTTATAATTTATCCATATTTGTATTCTATTTTACCCACCAAACTTTGGTTTGTTTACCATCTTTATGGCGAAATTGTTCAGAATGTTTATATAAGATTCTTTTTAAGATATAATCTTTTGCATCATTAACGTTTTTAAAGCCTTTTTCCCTCCACCTTAAATCTTCACAATCATCCATAATATCAAACAAATCATTATCCATAACATAAAAAAATGGTAAGCCATGATCGCTCTTAAAATATTTTAAAATATGAGGAGCATTCGATGCAAGTTCATCTATTCGAACAATTTCAAATCTTTTTCTTATTTTTTTCAGTAACTTAACTTTCATAATTATATTTTTATTTTTTAATATCTCCCATTAGAAGAAGATCGTAAATTAAAACCAAACGAAGATAGTGATTTTTTAAATACCAACCAATTATTTCTTAAATTATTTAAATTTTTTGTTTTTATAAATTTTTCAGCATCCTCCTTATCAAGAAATTTACAATAATTTCCTGTTTTGCTATACGCTTCAATAGATATTTCAATTAAATAATAAACATCTTTAGTCCTATTAGTTTTGAAAAACTTAAATATTTTAACATTTTCCGTTTCTTTTATTACTTTGAAACTATAAATGCTATATATATTATTGTCATCATCTAAAAGCATACATTGCTTCAGAGATTCTAATTGATTTAATTGGGAATGATCTATTTTTAATTTCATAACTAATTTGGGTTTATAACCATAAATAGTTATTAATCTATAATGACATAAGGCATATCCTTTAAATATTTTTTTATAAAACTATTACGCCTTTCAATTGTTGAAAAACTGTACAAGGCTTTATTTACTTTTAATTTAAACTTACCTTCATTAAGTTTTAACGTACTTAATTTATTTTTAGTGATCATCGCAACTTCTCGTAAGGAAGTTTCGGCTTTTATTTCATCCATAGTTTTAAATTTTTTATTATAAAATACGGTTAAAGTTATGTTTAGTTACAAAAATTATTAATTATTTTTAGATTTTTGATTCAAATTTTCTTGTTCTTGAATGTAAGTTTCTAAAAACAAGTTAAGCTCACCGTTATACAAAAATTATACAATGTTCTACATTGATATTTGCTTCCTGATTCATCGCATCTTTAAACCCATTTGGGCTTAATTGTTCCGACACTCCACAGGCCGATTCGGTGTAACTCACCGA
>Ga0172381_10006347_pt1 | contig 11848 bp, 28 predicted proteins | sample Leawel6488metaG_FD_119754 | JGI IMG/M metagenome (GOLD analysis project Ga0172381, IMG submission 119754) | Leachate microbial communities from a municipal landfill in Southern Ontario, Canada - Leachate well 64-88 metaG | ecosystem: Engineered > Solid waste > Landfill > Unclassified | place...
AGAGGTGATTCATATCAAGGTAAAGAAAACAATTACTATGGATGAAGTTACGTGTATACAAAGTAATAAAAAGATGGATTGGATGCTTGTATTCTATATGTTAACAATTAAACATGATATTCCCGATGAATCATGGGTGTATATCGAAGGTGGTAATTTTCCCGATATACAGATAGGAAACGAAAAGTTAAATGCTAAATATATCCAATTAGAATAAAGAAGTATTATGTTTGATGCAACTGGATCTACTAAACAAGAATTTGAATCGACATACGAACCGAAGTCAAAACCAAAGAATAAGACAGTGAAAAAAGTTAAACGAATTTCTATTATCTCTAAGTATAATGGTAAGATGTGTTCATTAACTCCAGAACTTAGGTGTACTGTTGGTATGTGTTCAGTAGCGAAATGTCAGAGGGTTCAGGAAATTTCAGATATTCGTGATCCATCTACTCAATATACTGGAAGAGATTATGGATCAATTATTGATCGGGTAATTGGAAAGAATAAATAAGTTAAGAGGTGTTGTTATTTCAAAATTATTTGTAATATCCGAAGAAGATTCTAAAGATATAGTATGTAAAATAACTGATCCTCAAGTTGCCATATCTTTTTTAAATGCACTCATTCCGTTAGAAGAATTAATGGGTAACGATATAGAAAAAATTAATGAGTTTTATTATAATTATAATAAGAAGTATCAAACTATTTGTTCTATTGAATGCTATAAATGAATGTTATAAATAAGTATCATGATGAGATTATCTGATATTGTTAAGTGTGATTTCATCAATCTCATGGTGATTGGAGATACTGAAGTCTTAATTGCTCCGCTTTTATATGATCATATTAACTCAAAAAACAGGGAGTTTGTTCATGTTCCAGAGTATGATAATATTAAAGTGAGTGAACGTGTTAAGATGGGATATATTAAAATAAGAGGAGAGGTTGGTTACTTTCGAAATAAGGATGCTCAGTTTATTTCATGGTGTTATGGCGTGCGCTGGTTGCGCGATGATCATCTCCGCAGATTAAATGTATGTAAATTAAAAGATCTAAACAAAGAGTCTACGATTGAGGTTTTGCAAAAGAAAGAGTTTAAATTGTTATATGAAGATCCTTTTGATGAAAATAATGAAAAAATTATAAAAATTATTGATAATCCAGATCTCAATTTTTTAGCAAACCTTTATACGGTTTTAAGCCGAAATACTATTATCGCAATGGTTGCAGCTGAACCATTGTAAAGTTTGATGGTGAACAAATGAAGTATAATCCAGAGATGGCAATTAACAGATACAAAACGTTGGATCAGATTCGTGTGGATGCAAAAGGTCTTCATACAGCAGAGATGTTTCCTCTTCAGTTTCGTGACTGGAATCCTACAACTGGAGCGACTGAATCAAGATTCTGGTCAATTAAGAACATGAACACGAAACAGGAGATCTGTCCTGCAACGGGTGATTATAGTCTAATTCAGCATATTGATGCAGTAAACTGGGTACTTGATAGTATTCAGGAAGCTGGTATTGATGGGCATGGAGTGCTTCGAAATTGGGGAAATCAGTTTAAACTCGAAGTGTTTTTTGACAATTTTCAGTTTCGTGATCCTACCGGTGAAGAGTTTTTTATTGGATGTTCTCTTGCAAGCTCATACAGTAAACAAGTCGGTTTGTACATCAATCCCTATATTATTCGTGGTGTTTGCTCAAATGGTCAGATATTTAAAGGAGGTATTGGTAATGTTAATACTATCTATGCACGTCATGTGGGAAACGTCATTGAACGTGTTGGAGCATCATCTATTAAAGAGATGGTAAACAGCATTGCCTCAGTTCAAGGCACGATTCTGACCATGATTGATAAAGCAAATAACGATGTTATAACTTTTCAGAAAGTGGAAGATGAGGTATTAACAATTAGTAAGTTTGTTGGTGGAACTCGACGCGCAAAGGCAATCATTGAAGAGTATAATATTCCATTAACTACAACTCGTCTCGAACTTTATAACATATTTAATGAATATGGAACATGGACTGATAAACTCAGTTTTCAGGTTCAGGATGATATTCTCTCTAAATCAGAAGAACTTCTCAGGAAAGGATTAAAGATAGATATAGCTAACGATGTGTCAGCAATTGCCGATGCTCTTCCATTAGCAATTTAAATTTAATCTTTTCTCGGAAATTACTTAACTTTCTTTATCATTATTCTATTGGTAACAATTGTATGAGCGATACATCTACTGAAACTAAAGTTCGTAAGTGTGGATATTGTAGAAAAATACTAGATGATGGCAATCCTAATAATTATTGTGATGAAAATCACGAAATGCTAAGGAGGAATAGTAACAAAACATATTATAAGAATCATAAAAGTGATTGCGTGAAACGTAATAAACAATGGAAAAAAGATCATCCTGATGAAGTAAGTACTTATAATCATGATTATTATGTGAAACATAATTTAAAAGAGAAAGAAAAGGATCGTCTTCCTTATAAAAGAAAATGGCGTAAGAATCATGATAAAACATGAAATACATGATAAAACATAACGAAATAGAACTCTGATACTAGTAACCAATAGTCTTTTTTGCTTTCTCATCCAATATAATGTATAATCATTTAGGTTTACATTATGCCTGACAATCAAATTACACAACATAGTGATATTGAAGACGCTTATTCACCTCTTGATGTTGCAATGATGTATCTTACGCACACTTATGGTATAGAAACTATAGTTACTTGGCTTCATGATAATTGTTATGAAGATACATTAAACATGATGAACTTGTTAAATATGTGCGGGGAACATGAAGATTGTTAAATGGATTCTGGATTTATTTAAACCTTCTTACAAGGTAAGGTGTATTGATTGTGGAAGAGTTATCGATGTGAATAAAGAATCTCATTACTGGTGGAACGAAAAATCTCCCGGTAGAACCGATGATGAACGAACTTTTGTACAATGTGTTGATTGTGCTATAGATGAGGATAACTAATAATTAAAGGTTAATTTTATGGATATCGATAGGCAAGCAATTGTAGATAAATGTATAGATCTTCCAAATGATCTCGATGGATTAGAGGTAATTTTGAATAATTTAGCAACATTTGCATACAAAAAAGAACCCATAAATCAAGATGATCTTAATGTAATGTTCTTTTTAATTGGCACCGCATCTGGTAAATTGTGGAATATTAAAGAAAAAGAAAATAAACAAAAATTATGACTAAAGAAGAAGTTGATAGTTACCTTGATAAATTAAAATTTAACGTAGTTACAGGGAAAAATTCTGATCCAGTAAAGGAATTAACAGTTGATGAAATAAATGCTTCTGAAGTAGAAGGTGAACGAGTAGATCCATTTATATTGGGTCAGGAAGTTGGAAAGACAATATTATCTGATTTACATGCCGCGCCAGTTACCCCGGAAGTTACCCCGGAAGTTACCCCGGAAGTTACTATAGTTACCGGGTTTGCAACATTTGATCCCAATTCAAGAGGCAATAATCAAAATGGAACTTTTATCGGATCTGAATTTCTGAAAAGTATTGGGTATGATGAAGATGATATAGCGCCGGGTGAATCATTGACCGATTATGCTATACGTATTAAGAAAAAACTTGAAGCAGAACGAATGAGAAATCATATGCATGATAATTGTTCTTTTGCAACAGCATCAACGTGGTTCTGATAAAAATGGATAAACAGGATGAAAGTGGTGAAATTGATAGGAAAGCAAAAGAGTTATCGAATGCGTTGTCAAATTACAACAAACCTGTTATAACGCATATACCAATTGATAAATCAGTTGATAAATCAGAAGCAACGAATCAATCATGGTGTACAAGTTGCGATAATTGTAAATATTCACAGACACGTACAAAAGATTATTGTTATTGTAGGATATTGGGTGGGTTGATTAGACGAAACAATAATTTCTGTATAAATCACAGTAGTTATAAAAAGTAAGGTAAATTGGAGTAAAAAATGTCAGACTGTAATGGATCAGATGGTTGTAATTGTAATGAGGGTTGTGAAGGAAACTGCACCTGTAATGAGGATAAGGAATGGAGCAAAATCTTCTGGGATACTGAATTTGAGGGTGATTGTAGAGAAGGAATGTATTTTAGATCTATGAAACTCGGTCAGTTTATTAAAGAAACTGAAGAAAAAGGACTCAAAATTGTTGGAATAAAATTCGATGAATCTAATAATTGCGATTTAATCTTTGTACCTCCTAAGGAAGAAGAATGATTGAGGTATTGCTTGCTGGATGTATATCTGTAGTAATTATTCCGATAATTTATGCAGTTTCGTGGAGATTATGGTATAGCGCATTAGGTTTTGAAGATGGCAAAAAGAATTAGTGTATTTTATCATTTAATTGTTCATAAGGAAGGAAAAATGTATTATCATACTCGTTCTAACAGTATATTTTCAGATGATATTACAAAGGCAAAAGTGTATACTGCCACTGGTCACATGAAAAATGCCATAATCAAGAATTATGCTAACAACAAGATGGAGAACCAATCTTGGTGATTTACCAGTAACTGATTTTAAGGGTCTTATTATTGCATATGCAATCCCAGATCCTGATGATCTTGTAGAATTGTACTAAAAATATTAAAAATAACCCTTAGGTTACAGGAAAATTTTATGTGAAAATTTATAGGAAAAATTATAGGAAAAATTATGGATGGAAATAAAATTACACGGGTAGAAATTGTTTGTAACGATGGTTCAATTATAACGTATGATAAATCTGAGTTTTGTGGTGTAGGGTTTCATGAAGGATGTTTAGTAATTCAGAAACATGATTTTGCTCATCACTTTAAACCCCTTACCAGTATCAGGGATATATTTATGATAATGCCAGATGAATAAATTATAAACCCTTAGGTTACAGGGCAAATTTTTTATTAATTTAAATCTTTTTTCATTAACAATTATCTTTATATTCTTTTAGGACGAAGTATATATTGAAACTATGAGAAGACTGCATTACTTAATTGCTGCAATTTTATTAGTTGTAGTATTTGTATCGATCACTGGTTGTATTGATACTGTTCCGGGAGAGCGTGCTCAAATGCTAAATACTCAGCCAACCGAAACGATTAGTCATTCAGTAGAGCGCGACATTTTTATGGGATATCTCAAAGAATGTTCAGATCCAAATAATATCCAGTGGATTTATTGTATGGATTATAATGGTAATGTATTGTTTAAATCTCCAGTTAAAGGTAAGACAATTTCAGCAACGAAATCGAGTGAACCATATGAGCGAATTGCTGATGGTTCCAGTGCCGATTATGGAGAAATAATTGCAGCTAAACAATTTGCAGGTTATATTCCCGGAACTATTCAATTAATGAATCCGAGCGGAATGTTTGGACACGATACGGTTGGAGTAATTTGGCAGGATCCTCAGGGAAATTACTATGAGTATCACAGTGGTCCATACTTCATATCAAGTGTTCCGTTAAACATTGATGCTCCTACGTATACAACATCAATTGATCAGGATGTATATGCGAAGGAAAAGAAGGTTGAATCTGGACAGGCTAATGCATCTGTTATTGATGTATCATGAAACAAATCCTATTTTTAGCGCTGATAGGATTAGTAATCGTATCAACTGGATTGTGTGGATGTCTCGGTTATTTCGAAGGTTATGATAAAAAAGCACAGGAATTTACCAGTGCAAATTATGCCATTGATCATTACAAATTTTTTATTGATAAGTATAATACCATTCGTCAGATTGGAGCACAGTTGAGAAATGTTGATGTTAGAATCAAGAAATTTGAAGATATGCATCCAAATCCCTCAACATGGACACGAACTGAGAATAACAATTATGCTGATATAGAATTTGTAAAATCAGGGTATGAAGCACAGTACAATTTGTTTGTTGGTGAATATAACAGTCGGATGCGAGATTTAACCACGAATCAAGTGTGGATGAAACCTCAGAACTTCCCACAGGAACTATCGTTGTACAGCCCCGATAACGTAATTACCATGGAAAATCCCGAACTTTCATATAGGTAATTGGTTATAAATTGGTTATAAATTGGTTATATTATGGATTTTATACCTTCTTTTTTAATTGGGTTAGTTAGTGGATTAATCATTGTTCCATTATATGCAAAATATGTTGGAAATAATAGTAATATAGATTACATTATAGGATTGGTTATTGCAATTATTGTAACTGAAATTATTGTTTATTACTATTAGCATAACGCAAAGTATATTAAAATGTAGAGACAACATTGTTTGCTCGCGGAAATGAAAAACTTGCTGAATTGGATTCCGCGATCCTACTCTCGCATCAACACAGTAATGTTCTACAATAACACATTGAAGGTTTCAATGAGTTTTGTAGAGCATTTATTCTTTTAAAATCTTTTAAATTATTTACTTTTAATTGATTTTAGGCTATTCGGTTTTTGTTTATATAAGGTTTGCGAAATATTATTATATAATGTCATTACAGGAACTTCGTAATTTAACTGATGTGCTTCTCGCTAAAGATGAAGAGATCATTCGCATTAAACGAGAATGGGAAGCAACATTTGATAGTGTTCCTGATCTTATTATTATTTTTAATAATGATTTGATAATAACAAATGTAAATAAATCGTTTTGTAATGACGTTGGAATTAAGAAGGAAGAGATAATTGGTAAACATTATCAGGATCTTTTTTATAACGAATGTTCTGATACTAATGATAATTGTTTTAGATATATAAGTAATTTAACCGGGTGGTATCAAATTGCAGTTAGTAAATTATATGATCATGATAATAATGTCATAGGATCTGTTCATATTTTACATGATATTACAAAGCTAAAAGAAGCTGAACTTGAGTTAATAAAAAAGAATGAAGAAATGGAAGAGATGTCAAGGGATCTTGCTGATAGAATACGTCGAATAGAAAAGTTTCTATGTGAGTTCCGCGCCAAATACGAAAATACAATAAAATATATGGTGGAAGAATGACAGTTACTAAAGAATCGAATGGAACATCGATTGCGAATCAGTCATGGCGCGATTGGGCACAGATGTGTTTACGAGAACTCGATACAATAGAAAAAAAAATTGACTCTATAGAAACTAAGGTTGACTCATTATCGGATACAGTTAATGATATTGTGAAAGAACGAATGCTCGAAGATCATAGACACGATTTAGCTATCCAGAGCTTAGAGATACGAGTAGGAATGATTGCTGCAGGAGCTGGTATCGCCGTTCCTCTATTGATAGAACTTGTAAAATGGATTATAACAAAGTGATAATACAGTAACAATAAAATAACAAAACTAGTGATAAACAATGGATGATATTAAATTAACAAGAGCCGATTTAATAAAAATTATATTAATTGGTATAATTGGTGGAGTGGTTGGATCATTTATTTCTTTATTAATTCGCTATTTAATTAATCTATCGGGAATAATGCCGGGATTTTAAAAGTTCAATATAATACATAAACTTTAATTGTTTTGGATACAGACTATTAAGCATGGGTTATAATAAACATGTTCAATGTACAACATGTAATCATCCTCGATCAGAAGAAATAAACAAGGATCTATATGAAAGAAAACTAAAGTTAGTTGAAATATGTGAAAAATATGGCAACTATGTTAGTACATGTGCTCTTTCTACTCATCGCTCAAATCACATGAAAAATTATGTTCCTAAACAATCTGTTCCTCGGTTAAATGATCAGATAACTCTTGGTGTATTTGGAGATGAACCTATAAAGCAGCGATGTGGCGCGAAAGTAAATGATTGTGTGACTCATGTTTCCCGTCCATTACTTAATACACCAAATCCACCCAATATACCTATTTGTGCATCTTCTGAAAAGAAGTCAATCGATGATCTTATAATAGAGACGAAAGTTAAACAAATAGTATTAATAACTTTAAAAGAACTTGGTATATGTCAGTGAGATTAATATGTCAATATTTAAAAAAATAACAGATTATATAAATCATTTCTTATTTAAAGATAAGAAAGTTCTTACAATCAGAGTTTACGACAAAACGATATCCATTATGTATTATGATGGTAAAGAAACCAAAGATAATAGAATCATTTGTAAAAATGTAGGATATAACATAGAAACAAAACAAGATCCTGATAATGAAGATTATCTCATTCACATTGAAATGTATGGAGTCACATCGTCTGAATTACAGAGGGGTGAATATTGAATCTTAATACCATATATTGCGGAGATGCGCTATCCGTCTTAAAAACATTTCCCGATAATAGTATAGATTGTGTAGTTACCTCGCCTCCATATTATAATTTAAGATCGTATTTACCTGAAGATCATTCTGATAAAGAAAAAGAGATTGGTTTCGGTGGTTCTCCTGAAGAATATGTTGAATCACTTGTCACTATATTTCAGGAAGTAAAGAGAGTTCTATTACCAATGGGAACTTGTTACTTAAATATTGGAGATTCGTATGCATCGAACGGGATTTACATCGGAAAGTACAAGGATACTCATCCAGATCACAAAGATCTTCACATGGATCATTCTGAACGATATCCTCAGAAAGTTAAGGGATTTCGCGGAGGAAAGTACAATATTAAAAAGAAAGATCTCATGCTTATACCTCATCGAGTAGCAATTGCGTTATGTGATAATGGATGGTATATTCGTTCAGATATAATATATTCGAAAAAAAATTCGATGCCATCCAGTGTTAAAGATCGCCCGGTTTCATCAAAAGAGTATGTATTTCTATTAACTAAAACTCCTAATTATTATTGGGATTGGGAATCGATATCAACAGAACCGGCAGATTCTACACAGGCGGATAAAAGACCAAAGGGAGTGTTAAGGCAGCGTCAAAATGAAAATTCTAAATATCATGAAAACTGTGATCCCACTATCGCTGCGCAATTTCGTAAGCAAGATAACGTGGGTAGATCTGATTATACTGGTTTTAATGATCGGTATACCCCTGTTGATAAAGTACGAAGACGAGATGTTTGGGCACTGACTGTTCCGGGAAGTAAAATAAAACACTTTGCAATGTTTAATCCTCAATTAGTTGATTTATGTATCAGATCTGGTTGCCCGGAAAATGGTATCGTGTTAGACCCGTTTATGGGAGCTGGAAGTGTTGCATTAGTCTCCAGATCATTAAATCGCAATTACATTGGTATAGAATTGAATCCGGAGTATGTGAAAACTGCTGAAGATTATCTTGACAATTGGAGATATGATGTCGATTCTAAAAAAGTTGTTTCATCAAAAAACAAGTAACATAGGTAATAATATGAAGTATAAAATAACATATGAAGTAATTAGGGAAGTTGATTCTGAAGATCTTTTCCCAAAAGAAATATTAGGTAAAAATTTACTCGAATCTAAAAAGTCAGGAACCATTCCAAACTGGTTAGTTACCGGCGAAAGTTTGATAAGTATAAAAGTTAAATCTGCAAAGGTTATAAAATAAATGTTGATGAAGTGTGATAAATGCAATAAAAACATTGAAGTGTTCGATGATGCATATTTCCTGTATAAACGTGCAATAGACCATGAACCGATGTATGGTGGATCGTGGTTACGTGTACATCCATTAACTTGTTTTTGTGGAGGAATCTTACATGACATTTCAGAACATTGAAGTTGTAGCAAAGATTTCACCTTATTTTCCATCCCGGTATGAAGTCCTTCAAATTTCTGAAGTTGGTTCATTTATGTGGCAAATGCAGAACTTCACCCCCGATCACGGAACTTCTGATCATGATCTGGTAGTAATTTATCGGGCATCAACCAAGGACATTCTCAAAGGTCGCACTATTAATCCGACGCTCCCTTGCAAGCATCACATAATGATAGACAATCAAGAATATGATTTTAGTTACCTTGAGATTGGACACTTTTGTCATCAGTTGAAAAAAGGCAATGTTAACATGATCTGGGCACTTTTATCACCAATTATAATATATAGGAAACCAGCAGTAACAGTATTGCGTGATATTATTCAACAGATTCATACATCTGATATAGTTGCATCTGGTGTTGGTATGACGATTTCCCAATTAAAAGATGCAACAAAACGAGCAGATGTCCGATCTCCTGAAAAATCATTAAAAACTGCTTATAGAACTTCTCAATTTGTATTTAATCATCTTAATACCAGCAAGTGGCAATTTGATCCGGTTACATGGACCGTTACAGAAGCCGATGTGATGGATCTCATTGATAATATTAAAACACTTGAATTAAATGGAAATTACGAACCAATGCCTATTGATTCAATTGAGCAGTGGATTTACCAACTTCGCGTAGTTGATATTTAATAAACATAACATTTTTTGATTGAAATTAAACAGTAACATTTAACAAGTGGTTGATTTTATCTATTTGTGATGATCGACATACCCACTGATGTAGATGATAATAATACTAAAGAAATAGAAGCATATTTTAATCTATTTAAAGAAATATTACCAATGGGGAACTGGCGGGTAATATTAGAATTGGTAAACTCTCATGATTTATCACATTACATTAAGTCTCCAGATGCTTATGGTGCATGTAATAAAAATAGAAATACAATGTATGCAACCATTTACATTAATGAAGATAAACCACGAGTAGATGAGTATGGAGAGACATGGGAATTCACTTTACTTCATGAAATGCTTCACTTAGTAATTGATGATTTTATGGAATATATAGAGATGAAGAGTCCCGAAATACAAGAAGACACTTTCTTTCAGATCAAAAAGGAAAGACTGATCAATTTACTTTCGTATTCATTTTTTGCTGCGCTAACCACTAACATCAACGAACAAGAAGTTGATTCTTTAGCCGAAGTTAATAGATTTTAATGTATGACATCGGCTTAACACCAAAACTTTTTTATACTATTTTAGCGCACCTTATAGTGTAACAACACGATACAATGAGTGTATAGTCAATTGGAAACGACAATTGGTTTAGAGCCAATGATTAGTTCTGTTCAGGTTCGATTCCTGATACACTCATTTAATTGATGTTAACAATAGGTTGGGTTGACAAGGGTTACTTCATAAATCCTGAAAATTTAAACGAGACTGACCTTTCTAAACAATTGGTCTTTAACACCTGAGTCAAATGATCTCCTGTTGTAAAATCAAGATCGGAAATTGCAAAGTATTGGCAGGGAGGAACTAGACTCCCAAAAATTCAAAGTGTCTATAGGAAAGTGGCTGAATCCGCTAGGCTAAGAACCTAGTACCGTTAGGGTAAACGCACCAGTTCGAATCTGGTTAGGCACATCCCAAGCAGGTTGGGTTGTTGAGAGTTACTTCAATTGATTTGAAATCGATAGCCGGGAAAGGAGGGATGAAATTATAATGCCCGGATTTGTGACGAAATGTCATATTCCACTCCAAAACTCAAAGCAATTGATCTCCTGTTTGGAAAGTTAAGTTCAGTTAAAAGTTCAGTTAGTGTAAAGGTATCATATTGGCATAAAAAGAAACTCTAATCGACTGATCTCCCAATGTTCTTTGTGATGTTTTTTCATTGGGTTGGGTAGATGTGAGATACTTCATATACAGGGGCCGATGATGGTGGTTCGATTCCACCACTGAACATTTGATAGGTTGGGTAGTAAAGGGTTACTTCAAGGTTTTAGTCCCGATACAGACTGATCTCCTATCAGTAAAGTTTCCCAGTATAGCCATAGGAAAATCTCAAAAGGATAGTTAAGACCGATTCAATATAGAGATCATTTGCTTTATGCAAAGTGGAGTAGTAAAATACTCCATTTTCATAATGGTAGTTTAGCATATTGGATATGTACCTGCC
>Ga0172381_10006348_pt1 | contig 11847 bp, 10 predicted proteins | sample Leawel6488metaG_FD_119754 | JGI IMG/M metagenome (GOLD analysis project Ga0172381, IMG submission 119754) | Leachate microbial communities from a municipal landfill in Southern Ontario, Canada - Leachate well 64-88 metaG | ecosystem: Engineered > Solid waste > Landfill > Unclassified | place...
AGATTTTCGCAGCTTACCACGTCCTTCTTCGCCCATAGAAGCCTAGGCATCCTCCGTTCGCCCTTTTGTAACTTCTTATTGTATGAAATCGTAGTCCCTTAAATATAGAGATCCGAAGACCTCCTTTTTAACAGACCCAATCTTTTTTTTCGCTCGAGATGAATCTATTTTTAATATCTCTATTATATTTCAATTCTATCTCCATTTATTACCTCTTTATCTCTCTCAAAACGTCAAAGAACTTTCCGTTTTTTCTCAAACGGGCTGCAAAGGTATGGACTTTTTTTAAATCTCCAAATTTTTTTCAGTTATTTTATTACTATTTTAATTGATCAAGTGCCGTTGTCATTTTGGCCATGATTTCTGAACTACACAGGTTGCCTATACTCCCTTTGTGAGTATGAGCAACTTCTCTTTTAGCTGTAAATGTTCCCGACATTACCTCTTTTCCTACAATTTTGTAGGCCTCCCTGAAAGGGGCACCCTCCAGTACCAGCCTGTTAACCTCCTCTACAGTAAAAAGATAGTCATATTTTGGATCGTCTATTACCCCTTTGTTAACCCTTATATTGGACAACATAAGCATTGTCATCTCTATTGAACTGTGCATCCTTTCCATTGAAGGGAACAGAATATCTTTAAGCAGTTGGAAATCTCTGTGATACCCATGAGGAAGGTTAGTGCACAGCAACGAAATCTCATTTGATGTACTTTGAATCCTGTTGCAGTTTGCTCTGATTAGCTCCCATACATCGGGATTCTTTTTATGAGGCATTATGCTGGACCCGGTTGTCAGCTCATCGGGAAAAGAGATAAAGCCATAGTTGCCGCACATATACATAGTACAGTCCGCAGCCAGTTTGTTTAAAGTTGATGCCAGGGAAGATAAGGCGTTTGCTACAACCTTCTCAGACTTACCTCTGCTTAACTGAGCGGAAATCGAATTATAATTCATGCTTTTAAAGCCCAAAAGAGATGTGGTCATATCTCTGTCAATTGGAAATGAGCTGCCGTAACCTGCTGCAGAGCCGAGAGGATTCTGGTTTACAACATTCCAGGCTGCCGCTAAAGAGTAAACATCATCTACGAGTGTCTCTGCGTATGCTCCGAACCAAAGTCCGAATGATGACGGCATTGCTATCTGTCCGTGAGTATAGCCTGGCATTAGTACATTTTTGTACTCTTCGCTCAGGGACTGAAGAAGATCGAAAAGAGAGACAATTTCCTCCTTGAAGGTGATGATTTCATCTCTTAAGAAGAGCTTGACATCAACCAGAACCTGATCATTCCTGGAGCGGCCGGAGTGTATTTTCTTGCCTGTCTCTCCAAGGATATTTGTAAGATAGAGCTCTACCTGAGAATGGATATCCTCTATATCTTTCTCAATTTTGAAATCGCCAGACTCAACAATTTTCAGCAATCCGGAAAGTTCTTTCTTAAGGAGCTGCAACTCCTCTTTTGAAAGCAGCCCTATGCTTTCAAGCATTGTGATGTGGGCAATCGAACCCAGAACATCATATTTGGCAAGCCTCATGTCTAGCTCGCGATCATTGCCTACAGTAAAGTTTTCAACTAACTTATTGGCTTTTATTCCCTTTTCCCACAACTTACCCATAGTTTATAACTCAAGTTTATTAACAAAATTAATATATCCCTCAACGCCTTTTCTAATCTCTTCTTTAAGAATGTACTCGTCTGCTCTGTGAGACCGGACAGAGTCTCCCGGCCCCATTTTTATTGCAGGTACTTTTAATCGCATCCAGTCGGATGTTGTTGGTGATATGTATGTTTCCAGTCCCAGCAAAACTGCTGTTTTAACAAGAGGATGGTCATCCGGAACAGAGGAGCTTCTATTGGTTAAAGACCTGGCCTTAAGCACACTTTTCATATTAGCAATCAGGATATCCATAATCTGCGAATTGGTGTACTGGTCGGTAGGTCTTATATCAATCACAAATTTACATCTGTCAGGAATCACATTATGTTGTTTACCCGCTTCAATCTGGGTAACTGTAGTTTTTACCTCACCCATCAATGGTGATATTGCCGGGAACTTGTAGCTCCTGAGCCAGTCTATATCATCGATAGCTATATCGATCGCATTTATCCCCTCTCCTCTTGCAGCGTGTCCGCTTACTCCGTGAGCAATAGCGTCCACAACCAAGAGCCCCCTTTCTGCCACTGCCACCTTCATACCTGTTGGTTCTCCTACAATTGCACAATTAACCTCCGGCATTTTTTTAATTACTGCCTCAATTCCGTTTTTCCCGGAATTCTCCTCTTCTGCAGAGAGTACCAAAAGCAGATTGAACGGAAGGGTTTTGTTATTAAAAAACAAAAATGTCTCAGCTAAACATACGACTGAGCCACCGGCATCATTGCTGCCCAGGCCCCAGATCCTCTCTTCGGAAAGCGGCGGATTGAAGGGATCAATCAAGTAACCTTCGCTCGCTTTAACAGTGTCTAAATGAGAATTCAGCATCAGTGTGGGTTTGGATGCATCATAATCTTTCGAATAGGCGACAATATTATTTTTTATCCGAATACAATCTACCCCTTTTTCAGAAAGATAATTGAGAACTAAAAGGGAGACTTCATTCTCCTCTCCGGAATATGACGATATCCTGACGATCTTGCGAAGTAAATCTTCAGCTCCTGAAAAATATCTGCTATCAATTGTCATTTCAAAACAGTTCCCTTGTTATTTCCCAGATTTGATGCATGTTTAATATATACCTCAGAAACACCACTCTCAATTGCAGCAAAGGCATTGTCCAGTTTAGGCAGCATACCACCAGTTATTGCCCCACTCTCTTTTAGTGTCTGATAATTGGATCTTGTAATCAATGGGACAATGGAGTCAGGATCTTCCTGATTGAAGAGTACCCCCTCTTTCTCGAAGCAGTATATTAATCGTGTATAATAATCACTAGATAATGAGATTGCAAGATTTGAGGCCATTGTATCTGCATTGGTGTTTAACAGAGAACCATTCCTATCGTGTGTTATGGCACAGAAAACCGGAGTTATTCCTCTTCCCAGAAGACTTTGCAACAATCCGCTGTTGATATCTGCCGGAGTTATATCTCCTACATAGCCAAAGTCAATAGGATCGGGAGACCGTTTGGTTGCAGGTACTAAATCTCCGTCTGCTCCGGAAAGTCCGATAGCATTACATCCGAACTTTTGTAACATAGCTACAATGCTCTTATTTATCCAACCCGCATAAACCATCGTTACCAGTTTTAGCGTATCCAGATCAGTTATTCTTCTCCCATTTCGCATCTTCACTTTAATTCCCATCTTTACAGAGAGATCGCTCGCCAGCACTCCCCCGCCATGTATTAATATCTTCGGATCGGGATATTTGCTGAAATCTTTTAGAAAAACCTCGAGAGCGGTAGGCTTGTCGACAATATTGCCTCCAATTTTAATGACAGTTAATTCTTTCATAACCAACGATTTATAAACAAGTATTATAATATCCTCAACATTTCTCTTAGTACAACCTGGGCAGAGACAACCCGGTTTGCAGCCTCCTGGATTACAATTGAATCTGAGCTGTCAATAACCTCATCGCTCACAATCATATTTCTTCTCACAGGTAAACAATGCATAAATTTAGCATTTCTGGTTAGTCGCATCTTCTTCGAATCTACCATCCAGCTTCTGTCCATACTTAATATCTGACCATAGTTGGGATCGCTGAATGCAGACCAGTTCTTGGCATATATAAAATCTGCTCCTTTATATGCTGCTTCAACATCGTATTCCACTTTGGTTTTACCAACAAATTCCGGAGAGAGTTCATACCCTTCAGGATGTGTAATAACAAATTCATAATCTGTAGCATTCATCCATTCGGCAAAAGAGTTTGGAACTGCTTGCGGAAGCGCCTTTGGATGAGGAGCCCAGGTTAAAACTACTTTGGGCTTGGTAACCTTTTTATACTCCTCTATGGTGATAAGATCTGCAAAGCTTTGAAGTGGGTGACGGGTAGCTGCCTCCATACGGAAGACAGGTTTGCCGGAATATTGTATGAATCGATTTAGAATCACCTCATTATAATCATCAACCTTGCTCTCGAACTTTGCAAAGGAACGAACTCCGATAATGTCGCAATAAGATGCCATTACAGGTATCGCCTCAAGAATGTGCTCAGACTTGTCTCCGTCCATTATAACCCCTTTCTCCGTTTCAAGCTTCCATGCACCTTGGTTTATGTCCAGTACAATCACATTCATTCCAAGATTGAGCCCAGCTTTTTGTGTGCTTAGACGGGTTCTCAGGCTTGAATTGAAAAAGACCATAAGAAGGGTTTTGTTTTTTCCTAAGCAGCTATCCGCAAAAGGGTTTACCTTAACCTCCTTAGCCTTTGCCAAAGCTATATCCAGAGGTCCGATGTCCTGAACGCAGGTGAATTTTTTCATTTCTGTATTTCAATTAATTAAATTTAGTCAACTGATTTTCGAAGCTTTCCAGGAAATGGTCTATCTCCTCTTTTGATATGGTAAGAGGTGGCAAAAGACGAATGATATTCGACTTCGCTCCACCTGTAAAAATTTTGTCTTCGAACAGCAACTTGTCTCTAACCTGAGCAAAGCCCTCGCCCATCTCAATGCCTACCATCAGTCCGGTTCCCCTTATCTCGGCAATTGCCTTCTCACCTTTCCCTGACTTAATTTTTTTGAGACCATCCATGAGGTATTTGCCCATTTCTGCTGCCTTCTCCACTATAGACTCATCCTCAATAACCTTCAATACAGCAATTGCAGCAGTACAGGCAAGATGATTTCCTCCGAAAGTGGTTCCAAGCATACCCTGCTGTGCCTTTATTTCCGGTGAAATCAGTACACCACCTATCGGAAACCCGTTGCCCATGCCTTTTGCAGTTGTGATGATATCCGGTTTTATTCCGGAATGTTGGTGAGCAAAGAATTTACCCGACCTGCCGTAGCCCGATTGTATTTCATCTATGATCAGTGCAACTCCGTATTTTTGTGTAACTTCTCTAATCTCCCTGAAGAATTCCCCAGAAGGACTGAAAATCCCTGCAACACCCTGAATACCCTCAATTATCACTGCAGCACAATCCCCCTTGGAAATCTCCTTAGCCACAGACTTTATATCGTTCAGAGGAACAAAAGTAACCTCGTGATCGGAATTGAAAGGGCTCACAATTTTAGGGTTGTCTGTTACTGCAACGGCTCCGGAAGTTCTTCCGTGAAAGGCTCCTTTGAATGCAATTATCCTCTTCTTACCACTATTGAAAGATGCAAGCTTTAGTGCATTTTCGTTTGCCTCGGCGCCTGAATTACAAAGGAAGAGAGAGTAATTGGCATATCCGCTTACCCTACCCAACCTTTCGGCCAGTTCTACCTGAAGGGAGTTCTGAACGGCATTTGAATAAAAACCGATTTTATCCAGCTGCTCCTTAATCATTGATTTATAGACCGGATGACCGTGTCCAATGGAAATTACTGCGTGACCGCCGTAAAGATCAAGGTATTCTGTATCCTTCTTGTCCCATACTTTACAACCCTTAGCCTTTACCGGTTCAATAGGCCACAATTTATATACTTCAAATATTTTCATCTAATTAACATACTTAATACCCATTTATACTTTTGTTAGAATGCACTTCCTTTAAGGTGGAGACCGCAACTTTCGTCAAGTCCGAACATCAGGTTCATGTTCTGAACTGCCTGACCTGAGGCACCTTTGAGCAGGTTATCTATGACAGATGTGATGTGCCAGTATCCGTTATGCTTTTCGATATGAATCAGAGCCTTGTTTGTATTCACAACCTCCTTCAGAGAGATACTTTCGTCCGAGATAAAGACAAACGGAGAATTTTCATAGACCCGTTTGTAGTGCTCTCTCACCTCTTCAAGAGTGGTATCGTCACTACATTTGGTATAAATACTTGCAAATATCCCCCTTGCAAAGTCGCCTCTCATTGGGACGAAGTTTACTGACGGAGCTTTAACGTTCAGAAGATTTGAGAGGGTCTTTTCTATCTCCCCCAAGTGTTGGTGAGTAAATGGCTTGTAAACAGAGATATTTGAACTTCTGTAGCTAAAGTGGGTGCTTTCGGAAGGCGATTTTCCAGCGCCGGTAGATCCGGTAATTGCGTGAACATGAATCTCGTCTTTAAGAGCCCCCTTGAATGCCAGAGGAGATAATCCCAATAGGATGGCTGTTGCAAAACATCCCGGATTTGCTATAAAACTGGTCGAACTTATCTCTTTCTTAAAAATTTCGCTAAGGCCATATACAAAATTTTTATTGTCGTAATGGTTTTCCAGACGGAAGTCGTTACCGAGATCGATTATTTTGCACTCGTTTGAGAGCTTATAATCATCCAGAAACTTCTTGGAGAGGCCATGACCCAGGCACAAAAAGATAACATCCATCTTAGGCAGCAATGCAGAAAATTTCTCGCTTCCGGAAAATTTCAATGAGGTATCACCCAGAAGATCTCTGTGAACAGAAGAAATATCTGTATCTGTCGAACTGGTACTCAATACAGATACAATTTCCACCTCAGGATGATTGATTAGTATCCGGAGAAGTTCCCCTGCTGTATATCCCGTTCCTCCGGCTACTGCTACTTTAATCATTATTATGAATTGAGTAATAAATTTTCAATGGATTTGCCAAAACCTTTGTGAATCCGATAACATCCTGTCCTGTAAAAGATTTGTTTGACTCTCCGTATTCACCGAATTTAGAACTCATCAGATCGTAAGGACTTTCGCAGCCTAATACTGAGAAGTGATAAGGGCGGAGCTCTACTTCAACAGAACCGCAAACATTTTTTTGAGTATCGTCCATAAATACTTCAATGTTTCTCATCAACGGTTCCAGATACTGTGCCTCGTGCATAAGCTGTCCGTACCAACCAGCAAGCTGCTCCTTCCAATATAACTGTCCCTTTGTAAGTGTATGCTTTTCCAGCAGATGGTGAGCTTTTATAAGAATAAGCGGAGCAGCAGCCTCGAAACCTACTCTTCCTTTAATACCAATTATAGTATCTCCCACGTGTATATCTCTTCCAACTCCGTAAGGATTCGCAATGCTGTTGAGTTTATGTATCAAACTTACCGGATCCATCTTCTCACCGTTGATAGAACAGGGTTCTCCCTTTTCAAAACTTATTTTAATCTTTTCGTAACCTCTTTTTGTCACTTGTGAAGGATATGCCTCTTCAGGAAGTACTCCGGAAGATTTCAAAGTTTCAACACCGCCAATGCTGGTTCCCCAGAGACCCTGGTTGATTGAGTATTTTGCCTTTTCCCAGGAAAAGTCAAATTTGTGTTTATTAAGATACTCTATCTCCTCCTTTCTGGAGAGTCCAAGTTCTCTTATTGGGGCAATAACTTTTACCTCGGGAGCCATAACTTCAAATACAAGATCAAATCTTACCTGGTCATTTCCTGCGCCGGTACTTCCGTGAGCAACATATTCTGCTTTAAGACTCTTCACCACCTTTAGAACCTCAAGTGCCTGGAAAACTCTCTCCGAGCTTACAGAAAGCGGGTATGTTGCATTCTTTAAAATATTTCCGAAAAGCAAGTATTTTATACCTTTGTTATAATACTCATCAACAGCATCGACGTTTATATGCGAGGTTGCCCCCAGTGCCAGTGCCCGTTCTTCAATTTTCTTCTCCTCAGCAGAAGTGAAACCTCCGGTATTAACCATAACTGTATGTACTTCCAGATCTCTCTCAAACTTCAGATACGGAACGCAGAAGGAGGTATCCAAACCTCCGCTGAATGCCAGAACAACTTTTTTCTTCATCTTTTGTATTCTATTTTTTAAAGGAAATTATCGAATTGATTTTTGCTGATCCTTACTTCTGGTCACCTCTGCAGGGTCGTAAAGCAACCCGGTGCAGAGGCACATTTTGTGGTTGTTCCTTTGCAGTATGTCAAAATTTCTACAACCTTCACAACCCTTCCAGAATTCCTTGTCGTCTGTAAGCTCAGAAAAAGTAACAGGTTTGAAGCCTAATTCGGTGTTTAACTTCATCACTGCCAGACCGGTAGTAATGCTAAAAATCTTTGCTTCAGGATATATTTCTCTTGATAATTCAAATATCTTTGCCTTTACCCTTCTTGCCAATCCCAATTTTCTATAATCGTGTGCAATTATCAAGCCTGAGTTTGCAACAAATTTGCTATGGCTCCAGGTCTCTATATAGGAGAACCCTACAACCTCATCCCCCGCCAAAGCAATGACCGCCTTTCCTGCAATCATCTTTTCTGCAATGTACTCAGGAGTCCTTTTTGCTATTCCGGTACCTCTTTCCTGGGCAGAAATATAGACCAATTCGCAGATTTTTTCTGCATACCTTACATGACTAATATTAGCCACACAGATGTTTACATCCATTTTGAATTAAACAGTATAAAATTATTAATATGAGTGATTTTGCAGGATATACAATACCCTGCGTAGAGCCGATCTCAGAAAGATCGTTTAAAGCTGCCTTTTCAGGCACATCGTCGGACGTGTCTGTGTTTAAGATTGAAATTGATATGACGGCTTCTAATTTTCATTGTGGCCGCAAAGGTAAAATAATTATTTAAAAAATTCCTACCTTTGAATATTAAACTAATAAATTTTATGGAAATGGAGGATAACAAGCCAAAAGGTTTACCGGAAAACGCATATCGCGAACTTAAGCAAGGAGAAGAATATAAGCCTATTATGTCTGCAGATAAGAGTTATCCCGAGGTCAGTGTATGGTCTGTATCAATGGGAATATTGATGACAATTATTTTTTCTGCCGCTGCTGCTTACCTCGGTTTAAAAGTGGGGCAGGTGTTTGAAGCAGCTATTCCTATAGCAATAATTGCTGTCGGAGTCTCTGGTGCGCTAAAAAGAAAAAATGCTCTTGGAGAAAATGTAATCATCCAGTCAATCGGAGCTTGCTCCGGAGCTATTGTTGCCGGTGCAATATTTACACTACCTGCGCTTTACATTCTTCAGGCTAAGTATCCCGAACTTACAGTAGATTTTACCAAAGTGTTTATGAGCTCCCTGCTTGGAGGTGTTCTGGGTATTTTATTCCTTATTCCGTTTCGTAAATATTTCGTATCCGATATGCACGGAAAGTACCCTTTCCCCGAGGCTACAGCTACCACACAGGTACTGGTAAGCGGTGAGACAGGGGGAAGTGGGGCTAAGTTATTGTTAGTAAGTGGTCTTATCGGAGGTGTATACGATTTTATAGTCTCTACGTTCGGTTGGTGGTCAGAAGTTTTTACGACCAGAGTACTTCCTTTTGGAGAGGCAATTGCAGATAAAGTCAAGTTAATATTCAAAGTCAATGTGGGTGCAGCGGTACTCGGTCTCGGTTACATAATCGGATTGAAATACGCTTTCATCATTTGCTGCGGCTCTATGTTGGTATGGTTTGTGATCATTCCTTTAATGAATCTGTTATTCGGCGCGCAGGTTATAGATCTTATGAATACCGGTCTGGCACAGACAATCGGCAGTATGTCGCCCGAAATGATATTCAAAACTTATGCAAGACATATTGGTATCGGCGGTATAGCAACAGCCGGTGTAATCGGTATCATCCGTTCCTCAGGTATAATAAAATCTGCACTTGGTCTGGCTGTTAAGGAGATCAAAGGCAATGTGGATTCCAAAAATACAACTGCCAGAACTCAGAGGGATATTCCTATGAAGATTATTATAATAGGTATTTTGGTTACTCTTGCTGTAACATTTATCTTCTTTTACTTTGGCGTTGTAACTAATCTTTCCCACGCAATAATAGCATTGGTTGTGGTTGGAGTTATTGCATTCCTTTTCACAACCGTGGCTGCAAATGCAATAGCAATAGTGGGTACAAATCCGGTGAGCGGAATGACATTGATGACATTGATTCTTGCCTCTGTCGTAATGGTTGCCAGCGGTTTGAAAGGCACTGCAGGTATGACGGCAGCTTTGATTATTGGCGGTGTTGTCTGTACCGCACTCTCCATGTCCGGAGCTTTTATTACAGACCTGAAGATCGGATACTGGTTAGGCTCAACACCTGCAAAACAACAGTCGTGGAAGTTCCTTGGAACTCTTGTGGCTGCAGCAACGGTCGGCGGCGTAATGATTATTCTTAACAAAACATACGGATTTGTGGGAGATAATGCTCTTGTTGCACCTCAGGCAAATGCAATGGCTGCGGTAATCGAGCCCCTTATGTCCGGCGGAGGAGCTCCTTGGTTACTTTATGGAATAGGAGCCGTAATATCTATTATCCTTACAGTTTTCGGCGTTCCGGCACTTGCATTTTCACTCGGAATGTTTATCCCTATTGAACTTAACTTCCCGCTTTTGGTTGGTGGTGCTATAGCTTGGTTTGTATCCTCACGCAGTAAAGATGAGGCACTTAATTCCGCCCGCAAAGAGAGGGGAACACTTCTTGCATCCGGATTTATTGCCGGTGGTGCATTAATGGGAGTTGTAAGTGCGGTTATCAGATTTTGCGGAGTCAACCTTACAAATTCTGAATGGATGGGATCTTCTGCTGCAGAACTGCTTGCTCTGGGAATGTATATTCTTATAATACTGTACCTGATATGGGACTGTCTGAGAGCTAAGGCAGAAGAGCAATAGAGTGAATATTAATGATTAATAAATAAAAGATGGAATCGGTATTAGATAAATTTTTAAGGTACATATCAATTGATACAGCCTCTGACCCGGAATCAGAGAGTCAGCCGAGCACTCAAAAACAGCTTGACCTCTCCCGTTTGCTTGTTAACGAGCTTAAAGCAATGGGGGTAAAAGATGTGACACTCGACGAATTCGGTTATGTAATGGCAACTATTCCTTCAAATTTACCGGAAAGGGCGAAAGTTCCGAAACTTGGCTTTATCGCTCACGTGGACAGCTCTCCGGATGCGCCGGGATCAAACATTAACCCGCAAATTATTAAGAGTTATGACGGTGGAGACATTGTTATAAACAAGGAGAAGAACATGGTTCTTTCAATAAAAGACTTTCCGGAATTACCTGAATATAAAGGTCAGACAATTATCACCACAGATGGAAACACCCTTCTGGGTGCCGATGACAAGGCTGGTATTGCCGAGATAATGACTGCTGCAGAATATGTGATGGCCAATCCATCCTTCAAACACGGAGAGATAAAAATCGGCTTTACACCAGATGAAGAGATTGGCCGGGGCGTAGATAAATTTGATGTGGTAAAATTTGGGGCGGATTATGCCTATACTTTGGATGGCGGACAGATAGGTGAACTGGAATATGAAAATTTTAATGCTGCTTCTGCAAAAATCTATATTCAAGGGCGAAATATCCATCCGGGTTATGCAAAGAATAAAATGGTCAATGCTATAATTCTTGCCAGCGAGTTTAATACTCTGCTTCCGGTTGAACAACGGCCAGAATTTACACAGGACTACGAAGGATTCTATCATATCACCCGTTTTGACGGAACAGTAGAACAAGCTATGGTCCAATATATAATCCGGGATCACGACAAAGAGAAATTCGAGGAGAAGAAGAATTTGATTGAAGAGTGCATAACATTTATGAATATGAAATATGGAGAAAAGACCTTCCGTCTGGAGCTTAAGGACCAGTACTATAATATGCGCAAAGAGGTAGAGCCTCATTATCATATTATAGAAAAGGCTGTGAAAGCTATGGAGATTGCCTCTGTGACTCCGGAAATTAAACCTATCCGCGGTGGTACGGACGGTGCGCGTCTCTCATTCATGGGTCTGCCTTGTCCTAACATATTTGCAGGTGGACACAACTTCCACGGTAAATACGAGTATGTTCCGGTTGAGAGCATGGAGA
>Ga0172381_10006349_pt1 | contig 11846 bp, 11 predicted proteins | sample Leawel6488metaG_FD_119754 | JGI IMG/M metagenome (GOLD analysis project Ga0172381, IMG submission 119754) | Leachate microbial communities from a municipal landfill in Southern Ontario, Canada - Leachate well 64-88 metaG | ecosystem: Engineered > Solid waste > Landfill > Unclassified | place...
ATATGGGAGACCCCGATAGTCAAGAAGGTCAAGGATTTCGACTGGGACGTGGCGATGTTCCCGAAGGGCCCGAACGGAATAAGGAAGTTCGCGACCGGCGGGACCGGCTACGGGATACTGAAGTCCACGAAATATCCCGACGAGGCGTGGGAAGTCCTTAAGGCATTAAGCGGCGACGAGGGGCAGATCATGCTGGCGGATTCCGGACTGGCGCAGCCGGCCAACAAGAAGATAGCCGAAGGCGAACATTTCGCGCTCAGCACCAGCGTGCCGCTCAACAAGAAGATGCTCAACGAAGCCGTCAAGATGACGGTATACGATCCGTTCCACTCGAAGTGGCGCGAGATCCGCGACCTTTACATCTACCCTGAATTCGACCTGATGTTCAACGGGCTGAAGTCCGTACAGGATGCGGTTGACGCTATAGTGCCGAAGGCCAACGAACTATTCAACGAAGGGAAATAAGACGGTAAGATGAAATTCCAAAATGATTACGGTTATTTTACCGATGACGGCAAGGAATACGTCATAACAAGGCCCGACACTCCCAAGCCCTGGGTGAACGTCATATCGAACGGTTCATGGGCGTTCGTCGTGTCGCAGTCCGGCTCGGGATTTTCCTGGTGGGAGAACTCGAACCTCGCGAGGATAACCCGCTGGGAGCAGGACCTCGTGCGCGACGAGTGGGGCAAATATATATACGTGAAGGACACGGAGAGCGGCGACCATTGGTCTCTGGGCTGGAAGCCCGTCTGCCGCGAGTTTGAAGAATATGAATGCAGGCACGGGCTCGGGTACACGGTCCTTTCCGCAAAATACAGGGGGATAAGTTCGGCCGTCACGATGTTCGCGCCGCGCGGCGAGCAGCTTGAACTTTGGAAGGTCTCGCTGAAGAACGGATCCGATACCGCGAGGTCGCTGTCCCTGTTCACGTATTTCGAATGGCTCCTCGGGAACAAGGACGACACGCACAGGGAGTTCCACAGGACCTTCATAGGGACGGAATACGATAAGGGCCTGCATGCGCTCTACGGCATAAAGAGGAAGCAGCTGATGCTGGAGGGCCAGATAATCAGCGAGTGGCCTTGCGAGGCGTTCTTCGCGTCGTCAGTTGAGCCCGAGTATTATGAGGGCGACAAGGATAATTTCATCGGCATGTACCGCACGATGGCCGACCCGGTTGCGGTCGAGAAGGGCGTACTTACGAATACGACCGGCAGGTGGAACGATTCTATCGCGAGCCTCCAGGTCAATGTGGAACTCGGCCCCGGCGAGTCGAAGGACGTCGTCTTCATGCTCGGCATGAGCCAGGGCAAGGCCAAGGACGCCAAGGCCATCGGCAAATATTCCAACGTGAAGAACGTCGACGCCGCGCTTTCCGAAGTGAAGAAGTTCTGGGAGGAGATGCTCTCGGGGCTTATTATAAAGACGCCGGACGACGCGATGAATATAATGACGAATACGTGGCTGAAATACCAGGCCATCTCCGGAAGGATCTGGGGGCGCTGCGCGTATTACCAGTCGAGCGGCGCGTACGGGTTCAGGGACCAGCTGCAGGACAGCCAGATATTCCTCCCGCTGGACACGTCGCTTACGAAGAAACAGATACTGCTCCATGCCGCGCACCAGTTCAAGGACGGCACGGTCTACCATTGGTGGCATACGCTCGCCGAATGGGGCCCGAGGACCAAGAAGGTCGATGACCTGCTCTGGCTCGTGTTCGTGACGCTCAGCTATATAGAAGAGACCGCCGACTTCGGAATACTCAAGGAGAAAGTGAAATTCGTGGACGGCGGCGCCGCGACGCTCCTCGAGCATTGCGAACGCTCCCTGAAGAAAGTCCTCTCGAGGTTCTCCAAACGCGGGCTGCCGCTTATCGGCGAGGGCGATTGGAACGACGGCATGAACTTCGTCGGAGTGAAATTCAAGGGCGAATCGGTATGGATGGCGCACTTCTTCGCGGATATCATAAAGAGATGGTCCGAGGAAGTCCTGTCGAGCAAGAGCGTCAACAATAAGCCGGCGGCGAAAAAGTACCTCAAGAAGTTCGGGGACCTGAAGAATGCGATAAACAAGTATGCCTGGGACGGCGAATGGTACTGGAGGGCCACATGCGACGACGGCTCCCTGGTAGGCAGCTCTAAGTGCAAGGAGGGCAAGATATTCCTCAATGCGCAGATATGGGCGGTCATCGCCGGGACAGGGACCGAGGAGCGCATAAAGAAGGCCATGGATTCCTGCAAGAAGTACATTTACAGGGATTACGGCGCGATACTTCTCTATCCGGCGTTCTCCGAGCCGAACCAGAAGATCGGTTATATCAGCCGTTACGCCGCGGGCGTAAGGGAGAACGGCGGAGTATATACGCATGCCGCGACATGGTCGGTCATAGCCGAGTCCCTGAGGAAAAATCCGGAACTCGCTTTCGACCTTTACAGCAAGATATGCCCTCCGAACAGGACCGGGGACATAGACCATTATAAGGCGGAACCCTACGTTACTCCGGGCAATTCCGACGGGCCTGATTCGGTCAATTACGGCCGCGGCAGCTGGACCTGGTACACCGGCTCGGCGGCATGGCTATGCAGGGCCGGCACGAACTGGCTCCTTGGCGTAAGGCCGGTGCTTGACGGCCTGCTGATAGACCCGTGCATACCGAAATCATGGGGCGGGTTTGAGATGACAAGGAAATTCCGCGGCGCGGTCTACAAGATAACGGTCTCCGACCCGGACCACGTATCGCACGGGGTCAGGGAAATAAAGGTCGACGGCAAGAAGATAAGCGGCAATATAATCCTGCCGTTTAAGGACAAGAAGGCGCACCTCGTCGAGGTTTTGCTCGGCAGGCGTTAAAACCGGGTTTTATTTGCCCTTGAATTAAGCGGGTAATTAGGGTAGACTTATCAGATGGAACTTAATAAAAACAGAAAGGGGGAAGGTGGTTAATATGAAGGCCTTATTGTTTTTTCTTACCGCTTCGGCGGTAGCTTTAGCTGTAGTTTTGATGGTATCAGGTCAGGTTTTTGCGGCGGCGCTGGTAATAGCGGATTTCAATACCGGCGAAAAACCGAACAACATCGGCGGCGATTTCGGCGCCTGGAACAGGGACGAAGCCGACCAGACTCAGGGCTGCAAGATGAACTTCAACCAGACCGAGATGCACGGCGGCGCAGGCTCATCCGTACAGCTCGATTACGACGTAGATTCGCCGAACCCGGCATACAACGGTTTCTGGATGAAACTCCAGAACCAGGATGCTTCTCAGTATGATAAGCTCAGCCTCTGGATAAAGGGCGATGCGGCAGCAGGATATTCCGCAAAGGTTAAGCTTGAGCTGAAGAACGCGAAGGGCGAGGTAGGAAAGTATACGGTCAGCAATATAACGGCCGAATGGCAGGAGATAGTCATACCGCTGGCCCAGTTCAGCGGGCTGACCGACCTGACCTCGATGACAGAATTGGTGGTCGTGTTTGATGACATGACCTGCTCGGGAAAAAAGCAGGGCACCATATATATTGACGATATAGCTTTCGTCAAGTAAGGATATTAAGGGGCGGTACGAAGGCAAGTTTCTGTAAGGCTTGCCGTTCTGATCGCCCCTTTTTATTTTAAGGGCATATAAGGTATGGAAGAGGAAAAAGCAAGGCTGGAAGCTAAAGTGCGCCGTGAGATGATGCAGCTCTTTCTCGAAGAGGCGAAGATAGAGGCCGAAGCGAAGGAACAGCATGACAGGTTCATGAGGGACAGGGAAGACGAAATGAGCATAAGGTCCGCTATGTCGCTTCCGATGTCCGGCAGCAGGAGAAGGCAGGCCAGGGAGGAGGAAGGCCTCGAGATGGATGTCGGGGCGATGAAGGCCCGCATGCGGCTCGAGGAGAGGATAAAGCTGGAGAAGCTCAGGGGCAAAAGGATATTCCAGGGGGCCTTGATATCTTCAGCCGTGGTGGCCATCGCCGTATCCGTCCTGGTCTTGCAGCAGAAAGAGCCCGTTGTATATTACGACCTGGGAGCGGTAAAGGCGGCGCTCCAGAAGGCGGTCGCGTATTACGCGCAATTCGACGTAGAGGAGGTCGTCCTCTCGAAAGACACGCCATCCGCGACCCTTGACCTGTCTTTTAAGCCTTCCACGGAAAAAGACCTTAAGGAATTTGTGGAAAAATTGATAAAGAAATATTCGATGCTGCGCCCCGGCGAGAAGATCAACCTGGTCCTTAAGGCGCAGAGGCGGATATATGCCGCAGTCTCCTATATTCCCCGCAGCAATTCCATTGAAATAGAGCTCATGAAGTAATGCCCCTTCTCGTAGGATTCACATTCGACCTGAAAACACGCCGCGCTGTGCCGTATGACTTATGGGCCGAGCACGACGATCCCGCGACCATTTCATCGGTGGAGGCCGCGCTAAAGGCGGCCGGGCGGAAGGTGGTCCGGATAGGGAACTCGAAAGCCCTTATGAAAAAACTACGGCGGCTGAAGTGCGACATCGTCTTTAATATTGCCGAGGGCGTATCCGGGCGAAACCGGGAATCGGAGGTGCCGGTGCTCCTGGATATCGCTGGTATACCTTATACGGGGCCCGACGCGCTGGCGCTGTCCGTCGCGCTGGATAAGGCCGCCGCAAAAAAAATATTGAAATACCACGGCGTGCCGGTGCCCGGCTCTTTTGAGATAACGAAGGCGGGCGAAGTGCGCATGCCCGGGGTGCCTCACGGCATGGATTTCCCGTTCATCGTAAAACCCAGGTATGAGGGGTCGGCAAAGGGCATCCGCGCTGATTCGGTCGTGGAGGATATGCGGGCATTAAGGAGGAAAGCCGTCTTTGTGGCGGAATGCTATAAACAGCCCGCGCTGGTCGAGGAATTCATAGACGGATGGGAGTTTACCGTGGGCATAATAGGGAACGGCCCCCTGTCCGTGCTGCCCGTGGTCCAGAGGCACGTGGATAAAAAGACCGGACTCAGCAGCCATGTCCTTGAAAAGTGCGGCCGTAAGCCCGGGGTGTCCGGCTGCAGGGAACTGTTGGAGATAGATCCGGTCCTGGAGGACCGCATAAAGGAACTGGCGGCAAAAGCGTTCCTGGGGCTGGAATGCCGCGATTTCGCGAGGTTTGATTTCCGCGTATCCTCGAAAAATAAGGGAATATACATGCTTGAAGCCAACCCGCTGCCGTCGCTTGCGAAGGATGATTATTTCGCGATGGTCGCGGAACTTGAGGGGATTACATACGAAGATATGATAAACAGGATGTTCGCCGCCGCGCTGGAAAGGTGCGGCCTCAAATGAAGGATGCGTATTCATATCCGGAGTACTGCGACGTGGCATACGGATGGGACCGCACGCCCGAATGCGACTTTATCGAGAGATGCGTGGAGAGGTACGCCTTCGGCAGAAAGGGGGACTCGGTGCTGGACCTTGCCTGCGGCACCGGCATACACCTTAGGGAATTCGCGCGCCGCGGATACCGCGCGGCGGGAATGGACAGATCGCGGGAGATGGCGGCATTTGTCGCCGCAAAGGCAGAGGCCTCGGGCCTGAAGATAGATTGCAGCGCCGCGGACATGAAAGATTTCCGTGCCGGCCGCGTTTTTTCATTTGCGATCTGCATGCTGGACTCATTCAGGTATCTCCTTACGGACCGGGATATAGCGGCGCATCTTGGTTCGGTCTCGGCGTCGCTGGAGAACGGCGGAATATATTTCCTGGACCTTTGGATGCCGGCGTCGGACGTCGATATCGAATGGGAAGACGTGTCGTGGCTGCAGGAGTCCGGGAATATCCGTGTCGACGCGAGGTACCTTCAGCACGGGAAGACTTATAACCCCGCGGACCGGACTTTTGAGGACGAGCTTATATTCAAGGTAAAGAGCCCGGTATTTGATTCGACGATCACGTCCAAAGCCAGGACGAGGATGCTCCTGTATGATGAGCTCTGCCGCATAGCAAGGGAGGAGGGGTCTTTCGAGCCGGCGGGGAAATTTTATAATTTTGACTTTGACGAAAAAGGAGCTTATAATATCAGGCATATAAGGACGAACATCGTACTAAAAAAACGGAGGTAGGAGATGCCAAGGACGAAGGCAAAGTTTTTCGCTTTATGGGCATTATCTATATTTTTGACCGCGGCCGTGTTGGCGGGTTGCGCGGGTATCGAACCTCCTTCACCCGAACAGATAATCAAGCATCCTTTTGGCACCTCCATGCTCAGGGCGGGGCTTACTAAAGACGAGGTAGTGGCGCAGTGGGGGGATCCGGACCTTAAGGAATTCGACAGCACGGGGAAGTGGGGAAATGCCAAGGAGAGGTGGACTTATCACGGAAGGTACAACGACCTTCCGGTCGATGAGGGATATTTGACGAAGACACAGTACCTGTATTTTGACGGGAAATACCTGGTCAGATACAATGAATGACCCCGCAGGGGCCGGGCATTTCAGCTGCTGCATACAATGCGATACTTTCTGGGACTGCTCAACGAGGGCAGGGAACCGCGACACGAGCCGCGGCAACGAGTGCTGTTCGCAATGCGGTAAATATGAAATATGTAAAATAGTGAACGAAAAAGTCAAGGAAGGGCTTAAAAAGGCGGTTTAAATAAGCATAGTTTTGCATGATCCGGGGGCACTGCAGTAATGCGGTGCCCCTTTTGTTTTTTTCCTTGACAAACAACATGTTAACAAATACTATATAAGCCAATAAGTAATATTAAGATATAATGTAAAGTACTACTTGTTAATACTTATTAACAACTATGAAAGAGGATCTTCTATGGGGCCTGTGAATAACAATCTGATAACTGTTGATGAGCTGTCGAAGCTCTTCCTCATGTCGAAGGCGACTATTAACTACTATACAAACATGGGGCTCCTGCATATTGCCGATAAGCAGGGGAACAAGCGGTTGTATGATAAAGTCGAGGTCGACGAGCGGCTTAAGAAGATAAAAGAGCTCCGCAGGAGCGGCTACAGCCTTCGGCTTATCCGAAAACAGTTTGCAGGGCCGGCTTTACAGGGAAATCCGGGAATTGACGGAGGATTATTATAATGCTCGACGATCTCAAGAGTATCATAAGGAGACTGAACGAGCTCGACGTGGCGGCCGATATCACGCCAGTGGTTTCCGACAAGTCCGTGCCGATGTCGCCGAAAATATTCTCGGTGAGCAGGCAGATAATTGCGGTCACCAACCAGAAGGGCGGCTGTGCGAAGACGACCACTGCAGTCAACCTGTCGGGCTGCCTCGCCGAGAGGGGCTACAGGGTCCTGGTAATAGACCTCGACCCGCAGGCCCACGCGAGCCTCGGCCTCGGGATAGACAAGGACAACATAGACAGGACAATATATGACGTGCTTATGAATAACGTCCCGCTGTGCGACGTCATATCGAAGACGCAGGTGGAAAGGCTCGACGCTGTCCCCTCCAATTCGGTATTGTCAGGCGCGCAGCTGGAGCTTGCTTCCGTATTGGGCAGGGAGAGCGTCCTCAGGATAGCCGTAAGGAAGATGCTCCTTAAAAAAGACTATGATTTCATCATATTCGACTGCAACCCGAGCCTTAACCTCGTAACGATAAACGCGCTTGTGGCCGCGGACTCGATACTCATACCGATACAGACCCATTATTATTCTCTTGAGGGCATGAAGGAGCTATTCTCGACCATAGATATCGTGCGGGAAAGGCTGAATCCCGACCTGCAGATACTCGGGATCCTCGCCACGCTTTACGATACCCGCACAAAGATAAGCGCGAAGATGCTCGGCCAGATACGCGAGTATTTCAAGGGGATGGTCTTCAATACCGTTATCCGCAACAACGTGAAGCTTTGCGAAGCGCCGATATTCAAGAAACCCATACACATATACGATAGCCGTTCTCTCGGGGCCCGGGATTATTTCAGCTTGGCCGATGAGGTGGTTGCGAAGACGCAAAAATGCGAGGTGAGGATTGACGCCGGAAAAGTTGCCTGATACCGATGGCGGCCAGAATGTAGTAAAGGATATATTCGAGCGGAAGAAGCCGGACGATATATCGTCAAAGAAGATCTCGTCGCTCTTCGTAGGCTCCGCGCCCGCGAAGGAAAAAGCTTTTGACAGATACCTGCCGATAGGGCTGGACCTAAGGCCTTCGGGCGCGGCCTTTGCGAGGGTCGGGATGTCAGGAGGGAGGATGGTCCTCGCCGCCGGCACCCCGGAAACAAGAGGATCGTTAAGGCAGCTCATCTCTGAGAACGGATTGAAAGGCGATGCGGTGATCGGCCTGTCGGTAAAGGATATACAGTTCCGCGTATTGAAATTGCCGCCTATGCCGCCGTCCGAGCTGGACGGAGCGGTCATATGGGCGGCAGCCGAGGCGCTCGGGATGGACGCGCGCAGGATACAGGAATTCAGCATAGATTATGAAGTCCTGTCGGAAGGGAAAATACTCGTCGCGGCTGCGTACAGGGAGATGGTGATCGAAAAGATGAAGGAGGTCGTGGACGCAGGGCTTAATGTGCTTGCTGTAGAGCCGTCGCCGTTGTCGCTTTATGCCGCCTTATGCTCCATCTCCTCGAAGACGGGAGACGCGTCGGGGCTTACCCTGTTATTAAATATTGGTTACGGGTCGGGAGATATCACAATAGGGCTCGGGCGGGACGTATGGGCGGTGCAGGACGTGACGGTTTCCGAAGAGGTATTGCGCGGCGCGCTTAACGATGACGGCAGCGTGGCGTCCAAACCCTCGGTCTCTTCGGCCCTCGAAAGCCTTATAATAGATATCGAACATTCATTCAAGACCGTATCAAACCTGTTTTCGGGGCCCGATTCGTTGGCTCCGGGCAGGATAGCGATATCCGGGCCGGGTGCCTTAAACAGGGGTATCGGGCCGTTCCTGAAAAAGACATTCAACATCCCGGTGGAGACATTCGATCCTCTAGGGGCCGGGCCGAAACTGGCCTCGGCGGTTGCCTTGACCATGAGGGGACTTAAAGATGAAACGGTTTAACCTTATGCCCAGGCCGGGCAGGAAAGGCCAGCCGGCACCCTCAGGCGCCAAACAGCCCGGTAGGCCGAAAATAAATATTGTGCTTGTTATCGCATTGGTAGCGGCGGTCGTTATAGCGGTACCGAACGTGATAAACCGCCGCAGCGGCGGCGCGCTGGCCGATGCCAGGGCGCGGCTCGAAGAGGCGAAGAAGGAGCTCAGCCGCAGGCAGACGCAGCGCCTGCAGATAGCGAAGGACTATGACCTTCTTGTAAAAAAGAAACTTGCCGCGGAAGAGAAGCTGCGATACCTTAAGAGCGCGAAGATCGATAAGCCCGGTGAATTATCGCAGGCCCTTGTCAATATTCCTACCCTGATACCCGACGAGATATGGATAAACAAATTGGCCGTCGGAGGGCAGCAGTTAGTCATAAACGGCTCAACGCTGGATAACCAGGCGGTCTCTAAATTCATGGACAGCCTTAATAAGTCGAAAAAATTCAAGGGTTCCAGTTTTAATTTTACGCAGAAGAGCGATCTGGGCGACGCGACTCTCTATAATTTTGAGATCGCCACTAACCTGGCCAATTAAAGGGGCGGGGTCGTGAACAGAAAGAAATTATTAATAATATCAATTGCGGTCGTTCTCGGAGGGCTGGCGGCATACAGCCTTGTCGGGCAGGGATTTTATTCGGAGCAGAAAAAAGCAAAGGCCGAGCTCCGGAAGATAGAGGACGAGGCGGCGAAGGCCAGGGATAAGTTCCCCGACATAAAGGCCGAAGAGAGGGAGCTATCCGAGATGCAGAAGAGCTACGACGGCGTACTGAAGGACATCGCTTCGTATGAGCAGAAGATACCTTCCGCGGGCTCGGTATCGAAACTGCTGGGCGAGATGACCCGCCGCTCGGAAGGCCTCGGAATGGATTTCGAATCCATAAAGCAGAACATTGAAAGGGAGAAGGAAGGCTACCTGATACTGAAACTGGACATGAAGTTCTCAGGCCCGTATGCGAGCGCCGTCAATTACCTTAACCGCCTGCAGAACGTCTCCGATTACCTGACCGTCCCGAATATCGAGATATCGCAGACGAAGGAAAGCGCGCCGCTCTCAAAGACCAGCATGCAGGTCTCGATGCTGCTTCTCGAGAAGGGCATGGACCTGGGCGCCCTGGACGGAGCGCAGGCCCCGGAGCCGATCATCCTTAAGTCCGACCCGTTCGTATCCAAGAAGGCCGGCGGGAAGGACAGGTCGAAAGATTTCAAATTATCCGGCATTACGCAGGCGGGAAAAGAGTCTACAGCCATTATAAATGACGAGGTCGTAAAGGTCGGCGCGAAGATCGGCGAATGGAAGGTCGTCAAGATATTGCCGGACGCTGTCACGCTCTCCGACGGGGCCGAGGACGTATCGGTGACACTTAACAGATAACAAGAGGGGAAACATGAACAATAAACTCAGATATTTCGCGGCAATGGTGATCCTGTCGCTGGCCATAGGCCTTACGGCGCGGATAGCGGCGGATGATGAAAAAGACCCTATAATATCGCTCGATTATAAGGACGCGGAAATAAGCGCAGTCCTGCGCTCCCTCGCCTGGTCTTACGGGCTTAACCTCGTCACAGGCACGGACATAAAAGGCAAGGTGACGGTCAACCTCAAGGACGTCACGCTTAACGAGGCGCTCGATGCGATGCTGACCGCGAGCGGTTATACGCACATGCGGAAAGGGAATATAATCTATGTAAGCTCCGGCTCGGCCGAAGGCATCGACCTTTCCAGCGAAGCGGTCTTCCTGAAATACCTTAAGGCGGCGGAAGCGCAGAACCTGCTGAGGAAGGTAATCTCCGCGAAGGGTGATATCAAGGTCGATGAAGTCTCCAACATGCTTATAATCACCGATTACACGGCCAATATAGAAAAAGTAAAGAAGCTTATTGAGAGCATAGACATTCCGCCCCAGCAGGTGCTCGTTGAGGTCAAGATAGTAGACATCACATCGAAGGACCTCGAGAACCTCGGAGTTACATGGTCGGCCGATTATAAGCCTGCGGGGGATGTAAAGGGGTTATTCAGCAGGAAGACGGGGTACCAGGAAGAGCTGAAGACGACGACAACGATGCCGGGGCCTTCGGGCACTCTTTCCGGCGGCCAGTTCAAGATAGATACGCTGAATTTCAAGGGACTATCGCTTTCCGCCACGATCGATGCGCTGTGCCAGGACCAGAAGGCGAACCTGCTCGCATCGCCGTCCATAGCGGTGCTGAACAACCGCGAGGCGAGGATAGTCATAGGAGAGAAAGTCCCGTATAAGGAGAGGACTCAGACCACGACAGGCACAACCGAGACCACAAAGTTCATAGATGTCGGGACCACGCTGCGGGTAGTCCCGTCAATAAATGCCGACGGGTACATAACGATGCTTATACATCCCGAGGTCAGCTCGGTATCGGCGTTGCTCGATGCGGGCCCGCGCATAACGACTCGCGAGGCGGATACTACCGTCAGGGTAATGGAAGGCGAGACCATAGTAATAGGCGGTTTGATAAAACAGGATGATTCCAGGACAAGTTCAAAGGTCCCGCTGCTGGGCGACCTGCCGATCATAGGGCTTTTGTTCACCAACAAGTCAAAGGACCAGGCCCAGACGGAACTTGCGGTATTCATAACGCCGAAGATACTTCGCTCGAAGGAGGAGGCCAAGATCTACGGGGCAAAGGCCGAAGAGGAAGTCTATGTGAATATCGGCCCCACCGGCGAGCTCAGTATCGCGTACCAGCTGTTTGACAAGGCGGATAAACTCGATAAGGGAGTCGGCCTCGAGGGCCGCCGCAAGGACATGAAATTCAGGAAGACCCAGGCGCTGGAACTGTTCGAGAATATCGCGAGC
>Ga0172381_10006350_pt1 | contig 11844 bp, 9 predicted proteins | sample Leawel6488metaG_FD_119754 | JGI IMG/M metagenome (GOLD analysis project Ga0172381, IMG submission 119754) | Leachate microbial communities from a municipal landfill in Southern Ontario, Canada - Leachate well 64-88 metaG | ecosystem: Engineered > Solid waste > Landfill > Unclassified | place...
AGTTATGGAATATCTAATCAACACAAATGAACATAATGATTATCTTGATGAGATTGGAAAGAACATAGCAGTTCTTCATAATAATAATATTATTCATGGAGATCTTAATCTAATAAATATAATCACAACCAAAGGGGTTAAACAGAAAACCAAAATCTATTTCATTGATTTTGGGCTTGGATTCATGTCAAACAAGATAGAAGATAAAGCAACTGATCTTCTTGTTCTTAAAAAAACACTTCTTTCTCTTAAAAGTACAGAAAAACTATGGAAAGGAATGCTTTTAGGATACGAAAAAGAAACAAATAACAAAGAAATAATAAATAAGATAAAAGAAATAGAATCTAGAGGAAGATACCTCTAAATCACTTAAAAAACCTAAAAGATAATATATAAAAAGAAATCGACGTATTAAATATATATTAATATCATCTTTTTATAGATTAGATATAATATTTATGAGACATATCAATATAAATGGAAAATAAAAGAGCATGATTAAATATGGAAGAAACTAAAATTGAACCAAAAACAGATAAGTTCGATAAAAAAGAACTTTATGATAAAATAACTGAACTTACAAAGAAAGGGGAACCAAAAGCAAAGATTGGACTCGCACTTAAGAAAATGAAGATACATTCAGTTAAAAGAGTTACAGGAAAAAGATTATCTAAAGTACAAGCTGAATTAAAGCTAACTTCAAAGGATCAAATACCTGATGACTTAATGGCATTAATCAAGAAAGCTGTAAAGCTTATTAGACATAAAGAAGCAAATAAGAAAGATATGACCTCAAAGAGAGGATATCAATTAACTGTTTCTAAGATAAATAGATTAAGAAATTATTATATAAAACAAGGTAAACTTCCTTCAACCTGGACATATTCAGATGAAAGCGCAAAGTTACTTGTAAAGTAAAGGGTTGATAATAAATGGTTGAAAAAAAGAGAACTGTTGATAATTGGAAAAAGAAGAAATGGTATGTTATTACTGCAGATCCTATCTTTGATGGTAAGGAAATTGCAAAAACAATTGCTATTGAAAACAAAAGCTTAACCGGAAGAACAATCAAGAAAACACTTGATTCTTTAACAGGAAATGTTAGAGATTCAGCTTATGTTATTACTTTTAAGGTTGATAAAGTAACTGGTGGAAAAGCGGAAACAAACATATCTGATATGGAAATTAAACCAGGTAACTTAAAAAGAATGATTAGAAGAATGAAATCTAAGATTGAAGACATAATTTATGTTACAACCAAGGATGGACATAAACTTAAGCTTAAACTTCTTTTCATAACTGGTGCTAAGTACAGTACTCAAACAAGAACAGAAGCTAGAAACTTAATGAAAGCAACTTTTATTGAAGAAATTAAAGAAAAAGTTCTAAAAGAAGCTTGGAGTGAGATTATCTTCCAAAAGATATCTGAGAAATGTAAGAAAAAGCTTGCAAAACTTGGATTCGTAAACAAGATAATTATTTCCAAAGCTAAATTGATTGAGTGATGGTGCAAACCCTGATAAAAAATGATCTCAACGATTTTACTTTATTTTCTTATTTTTATATTTTTAGGATTATTACTTAACTTTATAGGTAAGTATGATCTTATTACAATTTCTGTAGTATATGTTGTTGCTAGTTTATTTATGTATTTTGTAGATATATATGCAGTTATATACCTTGTATTGTTTTTTGGAATCTCTGAAAGCGTAACTTCCTTATTTAATAAGAAGCATGGGCAAAGAACATATAAAAATCTTCTTGGAAACTGCCTTGCAAGCATCATATTCTTAGTGGCTGGAGGAATAACAGAGTATTTTTCACCAGGTTCATTCATTTATTTCGGGGTAGGGGCACTTGCTGGGATTTCAGCTGCCTTTTCAGATACTCTTTCTTCTGAGATTGGAAGACTTTCAGTAAAAAAGCCAATAATGATAAATAGTTTTAAGGAAGTTGAGAAAGGAATTGATGGAGCAATTACTCTTCTTGGAACAGCAGCAGCAACATTAGGAGCATTAATTACAGCTATGTTCTTTTGGTTTGTTAATAGTAGTATTGGAATAAGCACGCTTTACACAACAAAGATAATAATCGTAGTATCTATTTGTGGATTGCTTGGTTCATTAATAGATAGTTATATTGGAGCATTCTTTGAAACAAAAGGGTATATTAATAATGCTCAAACAAACTTTCTTTCAACATTCATAACAGGTTTAATTGCATTAGTTATAATGACAATTTAATTCTTACAAGATGCATCTTTTTTTATAATGAATAGAACATTATCATATAGTTATGAAAACAAGATTTGAGAAAATTAAGTTTATTATTTGGTTTACAATCATCTATACTGTTTTTTTAGCGTTTGGACTATCATTGCTTGGCAAGTTCCTTCTTAAAATAGACGAAGAGGTTATTAAATTCTTATTTGGGAACATAATTAACTACAATTCATTCATATTCGTATCAGAATGCAGTGGGATTGTATCAATATCTGCATATCTTGCTATTGTTCTTGGGCTAATTATCACAAAATACAAGATGAGTTGGAAATGGATAATTGGATCAATAGTAATCCTTTGGGCATGGAATATAATTAGAATACTTATTGTTGTTATTTCAGAGAAAGCAAGCTTTGCTTTAGCACAGATTCTTCATATAGTGTTTTGGTTTATAACAGGAATAATAATTGTTCTACTTGCAATTAAGAGCTTAAAGAAATCTAAAAAATAAGAAAAAGAAATAAGTTCAATTGAACTTATTCATTATGATGACTTGCGTGTTCTTCATCTGTTAATAATATTCTTCTTGCGATTTGAGAATAAACTGGTCTTGCAATTAAGATACCAATCATTGTTCCAAGAAGGATAGTTACAGCAAACCCAATTAGCTTGCTTATTCCTCCGCCCATGATTACAATTGGAAGCATTGTTGCAATAACAGTTGATGCAGATGCAAACACAATAAAGAAAGCATGCTTTATTTTAGCTTTCAAACTTTCTTGAGTATGCCCTTCAGCAACCTCTCTATGATGTGCTTTACCTTTTAATAATTCATCAACAATAATTATTGATGAATCAGCACATGTTCCTATTGTTGCAAGTATTCCAGCAACAGCAGCTAAATCCAATCTAAAATTAATTAAAGCAAGCAAACCTAAAAGAATAATTATCTCAGAGGATGCTGTTAATATGATTGGAAGAGCTAATTTTAAGTATTTGTATCTAATAAACAATACAACTGAAACTAAAAATATTGCAATTATTCCAATAAGTAAAGAATAGTTTAAGAAATCCTTTCCAAGATATGGAGAAATTGATTCTGTGCTTATACTATCAATTGGGATTGGAAGAGAACCTGATTCTAAGATAACTAATAGATCATCAAGTCTTGCATTTGCATTTGCTTCTCCATTTGCGTTTCCAGTAATTGTTAATTGAGAGAATGTTTTAAATCTTGTTGAATCTATTGTTGGAACATCCATGTTTGCAATTCCTGGAGTTATTGAAACAATTGATTTAAGTCCAGTAGCATCCCATATCCATGGTTGAGTTGCAGATTTGTCTACAACTACAACTTTATAACCAATTCCTTCTAATTGCTTTTTAACGTTATCAGAAATTGCAGGGGAAACAATTGCTTTCTTGTATTTATTATAATCGGATGTTAATTTTGTTATTTCTTCTGCACTTAATGCGTTCTTATCAACATTATAATAACTTGTATTTAATTGATCAAGAACATCAGTAATTGGAATGAACTGGCTTGCCATTTCTGGAGCAATTGGAACTTCTTGTTCTTCTAAGTATAGTTCCTTATCCATTACTATTATTGAATCTGTTGGTCTATCAATAAAGAAATATGTTTTTGAACAATCATAATCACTATCGCTTGTTCCTGATCCAGTTGGAGTACATTTGTGGAAAGTCATTTTTGCAAACTTCTGTGCACCTTCTGGTGAAAGTAGGAATGGAAGAGTCCATTGATATGTTTTATTTTGCTTATCTATTTCTAAAAGTCCATAACCCTTTGATGGATCCTTGAATATTGATTTAATATCGTCTCCAGAGAATAGAACTTCTCCATCAAGAACAGCTTCAAACCTTCCTTGTTTTAATAATGTGTCTTTTAATTTAAGTATTTCATCAGGATTAGATTCAGCTAATTGAGCAATTATATATTGATTACCGGACGGAGTAACCTTAGCATCTTTTGAACCTGACCAATCAAGTCTTCTTGAAATTACTGCTGCTGTTTGGTTTATTTCATCAGAAGATACTGGTTTTTCAAGAGCTATTTGAAATGCTGTTCCTCCAGAAAAATCAACACCATACTTTAATCCTTTAACCCCAAGCAAGATTAATGCAATTAGGATTAATACAATCCATAACACAATTATTGGTTTTTTAAGTAATGTTCTCATATTTTTTTCACATCTTTATAATAATAATTTTAATTTGTTCCTTGTTTTCTTTTTTCTTTACCAATTACATAGTTTAATAATGTTGGAGCATTAAAGAACCATGTAGCTATAATATCACCAACTAATCCAAATGCTAAGATGATTGCGATTTCATAAACAACAAGCATTTGAGCAGCGTATGAGATAACAAGCATAGCAAGAACAGTTACCATTGTTGCAAAAGTCATTGTAAGCCCTGTCTTGACTGATTCGTTTGCTGCTTTTACTGGATCTCCAGTTCTATCTTTTAATACTCTTGTTGTTAATAGAATATCTGTATCAACTGAATAACCAATAAGCATTAATAAAGCAGGGATTGTAACTAAACTTAATGGTAATCCAAATACAGCCATTCCAACAAGACCTGCACCCATATCAAATAATGCAGAGAAAATAATTAATGCTGATGGCATGATTTCTCTAAAAAAGAGTAATACAACAATGATTAATAATACAAATGCAGTTATTCCAACCTTGATTGCTGTTTTTACAAAATCAGATCCAAGTGTTGCTGCAACCTCTCTTGATTGTATCTTTGAATTATTATCTAAAGATAATTCTGTTTTAACAAGAGCATTTATTTGAGAATTAAAATTATTACCAGCAAGTACAATCTTTTCTGTTAATAATGCTTTTACTTCATCCTTTGTTTGTGAGCTATCAATTTCTAATAAATCTGATTCACTTAAATATTTACTTGTAACAAGAGGTGCTAATACCTCTTTTGATTGTGTCTTTAAGTTTTCAATTGTAGAATTAACAAAATCTATTTTTTGCCTGTTTGCTTTAGCAAGATCAAGTGCTTTTGGTTGAGCAAACTCAATTAATAAACCATAAGAAGTAATTGCTCTGGTTTCACTTATGTGTACTTCACTTAACCCATATTGATTAATTAATTTATCTTCAAGAGACTTATAATCTTTTGGAGCATCAAAGTTTACAATTATTTGATATCCTCCTTTAAGATCAATTCCCTTTTGAATACCAGGGTAAATAAAAACAAGCACTATGATTACAACTAGCATAATTGCTGGAAGAATCAATAATCTATTGTATTTCTTATTATTATCATAAAGTTTATTCATAAGTCTCATCTTTGCGTTTTTTGTTTTTTTATTATATATTCATAAAAACTAATTAATAAAAAATTAGTAATATATTATATATTATGAGGAGAAATATATATAAATGTTAATTAGACACAAATATTACTAAAATTCATAAAAATTACTCTCTCTTTAAATACTATTTCATACTTTAAATATGTATGAGATACCCACAACTATTCAAATCTACAGAATTAATAGATATTATCATCAAGCAATTAAAAAAAGATCCAGAAACTAATAATAATATCTTTAAGTATGTTGATGAATTCCAACATAGAATTACTGAAAGATACGAGAAAATTGTTGGACAATTACCTGATTATGAAAACATGGAACCATATTACTTGATGATGTCTAAAAACATAGTTGCTCAAACCACAATGGAGAAGCATAAAAACCATTATAGAGTAACAATTGCAGTAATTAATCAAATCTCAGAAAAGTACAAGAAACAAATAAGAGTTCAAAGACAATTATCTGATAAAATTAAATTGCAAAGAGAATATCTTGGAAGAGTTATTTCTGCAATTAAGAAACTTGATAAAACTACAGATATTTTATTTACTTATGCTGAGGAATTTAAAAGAATACCAAATCCTAGAAAATTATTCACAATTGTTCTAGTTGGTGTTCCAAATACAGGAAAAACAACGTTCTTAACTCAATTAACTGATGCAGATCCAGAAATAAATAGTTATGCATTCACTACTAAATCTTTAAATTTTGGATATTTTAAGAAAAGAGAAGAGGTTATACAAGTTATTGATACTCCTGGGCTTATTCACTCTGAGTTTAAGGACATGAATCTTATTGAGAAGCAAGCAATTGTTGCAATCAAAGCTCTTGGAGACGTTATTATATTTTTATATAACAAGAATCAAACATATGAACATCAGAAAGAGGTTCTTGATAAAATAATTTCAGAAAACCCAGAAAAAAAAGTATTTGTTTACCCTTCTTTTGGTTTGGAAATGAAAGGATACCCAAACATAACAAAAGAAAGAATACTTGATAAGGATTTCTAAAAATAGTAATGAAAGTTTAGTTTTCAAATCCAAAAGGTATTAAAATATATATTTATAAATATTATATACAACACTATTTTTACAATACAATTGTTGTCACACAAGAGGTGAAATACGAATGACTAAAAAAGAAGAAACTTGTAAAAAGCTCGTAACTGAAATATTGCAGGAAACTGAATACCTTCTTGAAGATCACACAATTCCAAAAAACATAACAAATGTAATTAAATCTGTTGAAGAAAGATTACAAAAAAACCTAAGCTGTGTTGAAGTATCAAGCATAATATATGAGCTTGAAGAAACAGCAAATGGACTTAATGCACCTGAATTCAGGTCTGTTGTTTGGGCGCTTATTAGTAAACTTGAAACGCTTATGGAGAATTTGAAATAGAATGGATCAAGAAATTATTAATTACGCAAACGCAAAGGGAATGATACTTACAGAAGAAGCATTAAGACTCTTGAATAATTATAATTATAAGGACGTTATTGATAAACTTAAAAATAAAGATAAAATATTTGTTTTGCCAAGAGATGTTGTTGAGGTTTGTAAAGAAGGAGAATGTAAGGTTAAAGCAAAATACACAAAAAACTTTTACATAATGGATAAATACGATGTTACTGGAAAAACATATTCTCAAGGAAGAGTTGAAGATTTCTTAAATCTATTTACTGATAAATATAAAACTATTTCTGAAATAATAAAAGAAAGAGCAGACTTTGAGCCAATTAATATATCTGATGCAAAACATCTTGGAAAAAACAAGAAAGCAGATATTATTGGAATGGTTTATGAAAAGAGAACAAGCAAAAATGGAAACACAATCATAAACGTTGATGATCCAAGTGGATCTGTTAATCTTGTTGTAACAAGCAAGAATGAAGAATTGTTTAAAGAAGCAAAAGAAATACTTAATGATAACGTAATTGGATTCAAGTGTAATGTTATTGCAGAAAATATGTTTATTGTTAATGAGATTGTTTATCCAGACATCCCATTTCAAAATAATAAACCACATCTTAATGAAGAAGTGTATGTTGCAATCATTGCAGACACTCATATTGGAAGTAAATTATTTCTTGAAAATGAGTTTACTGAATTTATTGATTGGCTTTCTGGAAAAGGGGAAGAGGATCAAGAACTTGCAAAGAAAATTAAATATTTAATTATTGCAGGAGATTTAGTGGATGGAATAGGAGTTTATCCTGCTCAGTTTGAAGAGCTTGCAATTACAGATATCTTCAAGCAATATGAATTATTTGAAAATTATATTTTAAAGATTCCAAAAGATATAACTATATTCATAACTCCTGGAAATCATGATGCAGTTAGATTATCTGATCCTCAACCAGCAATTGCAAAACAATTTATTCCAAGGTTATATGAACAAGAAAATATTCATTTAATGGGTTCTCCATCATGGGTGAACATTGAAGGATTTAAAACTCTAATTTATCATGGGGCATCACTTCATGGAATATATGCAGAGATTAAAGAAGCAACAATGTCAACACCAGACATTGCAATGAAAGAAGTAATTAAGAGAAGAGATTTAATGCCACAATATGGAGAAAGACAAACATTTATTCCAATGGAAAAGAACCTAATGACAATCAATGAGGTTCCAGATATGTTTGTTGGAGCAGATGTTCATCATCATGCATACTCAAAATATAAAAATTGTAATTTGATTAATGCATCTTGCTGGCAATCAATAACTGCATATCAAATAGAAAAAGGACATCATCCAACTCTTTGTAAAGTGATGTTATTTAATCTTAAAGATCAAACATTAAAAATCAAGGATTTCTTAAAACCAGAAGAAGAAAAAATTCAATTGTAAGTAAATATGGAAATTAAAAACTTAATAGCAAATGAAGATGTAAAAAACTATTTTACATTGCTTGCAGAGAAGATTGATGTAGCTGTAAGAACAGCAAAAAATGCAAAGAAAACAGGAAGAGACATAAACGATGATATTGAATCAGTTCCTGCTGCAGGTATTGCTGAAAAAACAGAAATTCTTGTTGGGCCAAAAGGAGTTGCAGAAATCTACAACAACCTATGGGAAATACATAAGGACAGATTTAAGATTACATTAATCATATTTGATATGATTCTAGATAATGAACTAGGTCATATTGATGATCCTGAGAAAAGGCTTGAGCAAGCAATTAGAACTGCTCTTGTTATTCAAACAGATGGAGTTGTTGTTTCTCCAATCACTGGACTTCCACACATTAAGATATCAAAAAATCCAGATGGAACATCATATCCTGATATTTATTATGCAGGACCAATTAGAGCTGCTGGTGGAAACGCTCAAACCCTTCCTCTTCTTCTTGCGGATTATGCAAGAAGCAAGCTTCATCTTGATAAGTTCAAACCAAGTGAGCAAGAAATAGAAAGATATGTTGAAGAAGGAATGATTTATCAAAATGATATTGTTGCAAGACAACAAAGAGTTACTGAAAAAGAAGTTAGAACAATTGTTGAAAATTGTCCTATATGTATGAACTCAGGACCTGATTCTGATATTGAAGTTTCTGTTCATAGAGATCTTGAAAGAGTTCCAACAAACAGAATAAGAGGAGCTATGTGTCTTGTTTTAATTGATGGGCTTTATGTTAGAGCAGCTAAGATACAAAAAACCGCAAAGAAAATGGGACTTAATTGGGATTGGCTTGAAAAATTAATTAAAATAAATAAAACTGCTGAAGGTGGATTCACTTTAAAGCCAAGCACAAAGTATATTGAAGGACTTGCTGCTGGTAGACCAGTTTTCTCATATCCTTTTGCTCCTGGTGGATTTAGAGCAAGATATGGAAAAGCAAGAAATGCTGGACTCATGGCAAAAGCAATTAATCCTGCAACAATGTATGTTCTTGATGAGTTCATTGCTGTTGGAACACATGGTAGAATTGAAAGACCTGGTAAATCATTACAATATTTTCCTTGTTCAACGATTGATGGTTCAATTGTGAGATTGAAAAACAAAGATGTTGTAAAAATTGATAAAGTTGTAGATGCTAAAAAATATCATGATGAGATTGATAAAATATTATTCGTTGGAGATCTATTAATTGATATTGGAGATTTTAAGAAATCAGGACATCCATTAATAAAAACAGGATATGTTGAAGAAGAATGGATTTCTGAAATAAAGTATCTTGTTAAAACTGAGAAGATAGATAATAAGGTTCTTGAGAAAGCTCAAAAGTTTTATGAAAGCCCAAACCCATATGCAGCTGTTAATCTTTCAATTGAAAACAATATTCCATTATTTCCAAAATACATTCATTATTATGATTTACTATGTGCAGAAGAATTAAAAATATTAATAGACAAGTTTAGAGATGCAGAAAAAATATTTGAAGAAAATAAAATTATTGGAGCTAAGGTTAAGTATAATAATTTAATTAAAAGTATCTTAGAAAAGATTGGGTTGCCACATAGATTCCTTGAAGATGGATTCCACATACTTATTGGAGAAGAATATGCATATCCTCTTCTTAAAACTCTTGGATCATTAAACCCAATTGATCCTGCAGAAGAATTCAAAGAGATTCTTGAAGATACAACTAAAAGCACAGTTGAAAAATTAAGCATAATCGCTGGATTTGATATTAGAGACAAATCAGGAACATGGATTGGAGCAAGAATGGGAAGACCAGAAGCAGCTCATGAAAGAGAGATGGCTGGTAAACCAAATGCATTATTCCCAATTGGAAGAGGATTTGGAAACAATAGAGATTTAATTAAAGCAGCAAGAACAAAAAGCAATGAAGCTGAAGCAAATTCTGCATTTGGAATATCTGATGTTGAGATTAAATCATATATTTGTCCTAATTGTAAGAAAACAATGTTTGGAGCATATTGTTTTGAATGTAATGTAAAAACAAGAGAAGTTAGATATTGTCAAATTTGTAATAAACAATTATATGATGTTATTTGCCCAACCTGTAAAAACAAAACAAAACCAAAGCTTGATCATACAATTAATATTGATGCATTAATTGAACAAGCAGCAAAAAATTTAAAGGTTGGAATTCCTGAACATCTTAAAGGAGTTAAAGGTTTAATTAGTGAAGAGAAGAATGCAGAACCACTTGAAAAAGGAATCTTAAGAGCAAAGTATTTACTTCAAATATTCCGTGATGGAACTGTTAGATATGAAGCATTAAATGCAACCATCTCTCAATTCACTTGTAAAGAGCTTAATCTTACAATGGATAAAGTTAAAGAGCTTGGGTATAAAACAGATTATCTTGGAAAACCAATAACAAGCATTGATCAAAGAATAAGTATATTCCCTCAAGACATTATTGTTGATGATAATTGTGGAGAGCATTTCCTAAAAGTAAGTAAGTTCATTGATGATGAGCTTGAGAAATTTTATGGACTTAAGAAATTTTATAATAAAAACACAAAAGAAGAATTGATTGGAGAGCTTGTTATTGGGCTTGCTCCACACACATCTGCTGGAATTGTTGGAAGAATTATAGGATACTCTAAATCTCGTCTTGCATGGGGGCACCCATATTACATTACTGCTAAAAGAAGAAATGTAGATGGAGATCAGGATTCAATGATGTTACTTATGGATCCTATGCTTAATTTTTCATATAGTTATCTTGCAAACAATAGTGGAGGAAAAATGGATGCTCCATTAACATTTACAACAATCATGAATCCATATGAGATTGATGATGAATGTTATGAGATTGAAACAGTTACTGAATATCCATATGAGTTTTATCAAAACACAAAAAACTTTGGAGATCCTTATGATAAGAATGTAATGTACGTAGCAAAGATTCTTGGAACTGAAGATCAATATAGCTGTATTAAGTTCACTCATGATACAACAACATTTGATGAAGGACCTAAGCAAAGTGCATATCTTCAAATCAAGTCAATGGCAGAGAAAGTTGATAAGCAAGCAAGATTACAAGAAAGAATTGCAGCTGTTGATAATAAGGATGCCTTAGAGCGTCTTTTACATTACCACCTTTTCCCAGACATCATTGGAAATACAAGAGCATTTGCAAGACAACAATTGCGTTGTGTAAAGTGTAATAAAAAATATAGAAGAATGCCTCTATCAGGACAATGTTCCTGTGGAGGAAAACTTATTTTAACAATTGCAGAAGGGTCAATTAGAAAATATGTAAACATTGCAAGAGAAATAATAATTAAATATCAACTAAAGCCATACCTTCTTCAAAAGATTAATATTGCAGAAGA
>Ga0172381_10006351_pt1 | contig 11840 bp, 11 predicted proteins | sample Leawel6488metaG_FD_119754 | JGI IMG/M metagenome (GOLD analysis project Ga0172381, IMG submission 119754) | Leachate microbial communities from a municipal landfill in Southern Ontario, Canada - Leachate well 64-88 metaG | ecosystem: Engineered > Solid waste > Landfill > Unclassified | place...
GCAGAATCTCTTCCCAGTCTGGACGAACCTCCTTGTTTAGTTTTTGACATGTTATTTGGTAATTTATATGTATAAAGATATCTTAGCAGAAATAAAAGACTTTGTCAAAGGGAAATTCTATGATATAATGCTATTTATAATAGTAGCGTTATTTATATTGCTTGCCTTTGCGTCGGGTTATATAGTTGCAAAATACCAGGTAAAAGAGCCAATACAAATAGAAAAAACTTCGTTATGAATATTCCGCAACACATAGTTTTATTTCCAGACGGCAACCGCCGCTGGGCGAAGGAAAGAGGTCTTAACACCTTAGAGGGCCACAAAAAAGGTTATGAAAATCTTTTGGATTTTGCCGAATGGTGCAAGAATAGGGGAGTGAAGGTGCTCACTGCTTTTGGCTTTTCAACAGAAAACTGGAACCGCTCGCCCGAGGAGGTTGATTACTTAATGAAATTACTTGAAAACGGATTAGTGGCAAACGTAGACAAATATATGAAAGACGAAAGATGGCAAAAATACGGAGTCAAATTAAAAGTGATAGGCCAAAAGGAAAGATTGCCAAAATCCTTGCAGGAAGCAATCAAAAGAGCCGAAGAGATTACAAAAGACAATAAAGACCTTCAATTAAACCTAGCCGTAAGCTACGGCGGAAAATGGGATATATTGCAAGCAATTAAAAAAATCGTTGAAGAGGGGACTCCCGAGGACCAAATAGACGAAAAATTATTTGAAAGCCATTTATCTACAGCCGGCCTCCCAAACCCCGACTTCATAATCCGCGCCGGCGGAGAAATGCGAATGTCAAACTTTGTTTTGTGGCAAGCAGCGTATTCCGAGTTATATTTCAGCCCCAAATACTGGCCAGCCTTCACCGAGCAAGACCTAGACGAGGCCCTGACCGAATACGACAAGCGCAAGAGACGCTTTGGCAAATAATTTTATTGTGCGACAAAATTAACAGCGTTTTAATCTCTTTCATTTAATATGACCGCAGGTCGTTTACATCAAGCAATGTTTCTGGCCGAGGGAGGGCGCAGTATGGACACTCAAGTAAGGGCAAGTGACACTGTCATCATGCGCGGAACACGGATAGCAGAAGACGCTTTGATTATGAAAGGCTGGGCTTATCAAAGCTTTTTTGGCACAACAATGAAGATATTCAGCAAGGAAGGCAAACACGTGCTTTGGCATATAGCAACTCAGCGAGTGATTTTTGAGTACGACGCCTGAAACAAAAGAGCTCCCAGCGGGAGCTCTCATTCTTTATCAAACGATTGTTATTTTGCCCTGGACAATGTTTGCGCCATGTCTAGCCATTTCGGCTGGCGTGGTCTATTTTTGTATTTCGCTGAAGACTTATGTATTTCTATAAGTGTAGAAAGGTCGGTTTTTTTCCAGGCGGATAAAAACTTGCCTTTGTTTTTTTGGATTATTTCAACTCCTTTTGCCCACAACTCAAAGTCTTTTTTCTTTTTATCAACCAAATGGTTTCTCCTGAAAAACGGCACAACAATTTCCGATATGTCACTGATTTTTTGCACAGAATATCTAGCCTGATCTTTTGATATGCAAACATCTCCGCATCCAATTTCTTTCCTAATTTTCTCCAATAATTTTGCATCAGCCTTTGGAGCAGTAACCACAAACTGTGCCTTCCACCGATAATAAGTAGGCGAGTTAGTCCTATCATGCCGAGTATCCTTCCTAAACTGCAAATCAAAACACCCGTCACTGTTAACAACCCCCGCCACACTAAAAACTTGCTTTGCTGTTGCCATAACTTTTTATCTTAGATATTTAAATTATACTCCATTATATTATGCGACAAAAAACTTTGCAACCACAACACTTATAAGCACTTTTGAAAGAATCTTGTAAGAGGAAGAATGGTTTGGTAAAATTACTATATGACTAGAAAAAATTTAATTATTTCATTGGTAGTATTAACTATAATAGTTTTAGTTGGGATAGCGGGGGTTTATTTTGCAAAAAAGCCGGCCGGCAACACAAGTGATACCAACACAAACACTAACACCGATAACAACACTCAAAAATTATCTCCAAATTTAACTTACTCGGTTGATTCAAGTTATTACAAAATCACTGCCACGGGGGATGATTTTAAACTCAAAGAGTTTGTTTTTTTGCCAACAGCTCCAACTGGTTTAAGCGACTATTCAAATTTTTGGAACAACCTTGGGTCTTGGGCGGTAAGCAATGGCCAGAAAATTCGTCCTTTCGGATATGGGGCAAACTGCGAGCATGAACTGGCGCGCGCTAGAGTCGAGCCGAATTCGCCAAATTTGGTTGTTATTCCAGCATTATGCAACCAGCATCCTGAATACAATTTCATCCCGCTACTAACTATATCTGACGCGCCAACAGAATATAGTAGAACCATTGCCAAAGATACGTTCACCCTTATTGGCAATGCAAAAGATTTTCAACTAATATCTGCCACCTTTGAAGGCACTGCAACAGGAAAAACTTTTAAAGTGCCATAATCCACGCAGGCAGGCAAACACAATAAAACGGCTTGCAAAGCCGTTTTATTGTGCGACAAATTGGTGGGCGTGGGGAAGTAATAAAAAAGAGGGGATTGTGTCCTCTTTTTATCTAGACATTATAACAGACTAAATTGGTCGGTTATAATTACTTTTTGTCGGGGTCGGAGTGGAATTGGTGGTGGATGTCGCGGAGGCGTTTGTTGGTGACGTGGGTGTATATTTGAGTTGTTGCGATGTTGCTGTGGCCGAGGAATTCTTGGATGCTGCGCAGGTCTACGCCTTGGTTCATTAGGTCGGTGGCGTAGCTGTGGCGAAGGGTGTGCGGGGTGGTGAAAATTGGTACGCCCGAAAGCAAGGCGTATTTTTTTACGATTCTTTCTATGGATCTTGGAGTAAGCCTGGCGTCTGCATCATCTTTTTTATCACCACGGAAGTTTATAAACAACGCTTTGTTGTTCATGTATTGTGCGACATTTCTTATTTCCAGATATTTTTTTATAAAGTTGATGGCGCGTTCGGAAAAATAAACAACGCGGGGTTTTCCGCCTTTTCCTATAATTCCGAGCTCCAAATCCTTCTTGTCTTTTAGGTTGGCAAACTGCTCAAGGTTTAGTGACACCAGTTCTGCAATGCGCAGGCCGGTTGAGAAAAATGACTCTAAAATAGCCCTGTCGCGGATGCTTATCTCGTCTTTTGGCTCAATAGAGGCTAATAGCTTGCCAATCTGGTCCAAAGTAAGGAATTTGACGCTTTTTAGGCCTCTATCTGCCTTTGCAAGGGCTATTTTGTCTGGGGGCAGTGAAAGTACGTCTTTTGCCACAAAGTAGCCTAAAAGGCCCCTTAAAGCTATTAAATAGTAGTTTTGGGTGCCTTTTGTTAATAATTTGCCGGTAGCAGGGCTAGGCTGGCGGGAAAGGTATAATCTATAGTCCCAAATCTGTTCTGCGGTCAATTGGTGAGGCAAAATACCCTCTAATTTCTTAGATTTTAGCCAAGTTTCAAACTTTTTAAGATACTGCTCATAGTTATTTTGAGTGTTTTTTCTTAACCCTTTTTCAACCTCACAGTAATCCAGGAAGTGGGGGATATGCCCTATAATTGACCCCGATGATTTCTTCATAAAAAGTTTTTTGTATCGAAAAATAATTATTTACTCTGCAAATATTTTACGATGTTTTTATTTATAAAAATGTTGCAAAATCTTGGCCAGGTAAAGCGACGTTGGCTGAACCCTTTTTAGAAGCCCCTCTCAGCCAACGTCGCTTTACCTACATTTTGCGACATTAGCTATATCCATAATATAATACCCCCAGGGCAGGGTCAAGGCTCAAAAAAGGCTTTTTAAAAGCCTTAATTAGACGACGGCTGGACCGCGGGACAGTTCTGCGGAGTTCCTGGATGTAGAATACTATCGGTAATTCCAGTTAAATAATTTTTTGTTTTGTCTAAAATATTTTCAGAAACTTTTTTCTTTTCTTGGTTGATTTCATTCTTTATTGCTTCTCCCCTCTTTGTGACTTCCCCACCTATTTTTGAAGCAATGTTGGACTTGACCCATTCCGACCCTTTTGATAGATATGCCCCGGCCTGGTCAGCAGCGCCCGAGATAAGAGTATTCCCGGTTCCCTTTAAATAAGCCTGCTGGCTCAAAAAGGCGACCGCCAGCACCACAATTATTGCAATAATACCTAATATAATTCTCTTATCCATTTTGTATATAAAATAATTTTATTGTCGCACAATAAACTAGGCAAGTGACTTAATTGCCTCCCTTATGCGTTTTAAGGTTTTTTCTTTGCCAAGAATGTCGGCTATTTCAAAGGGGCTGGGCGAGGAATCTTTGCCTGACAAGGCTACTCTTAATGGCCACAACAAGTATCCCTTATTTTTCTCCGGATAATTTTTTTCTGAATTGAATTTTTCTGACGCGGAGAATAATTCTGTTTCTAAGTTTTTTAGTTCCCAGTTTTTTATTTCTGACAATATTTTTTCTGAATATTCCAGGGACTCTTTTGTCGCTTCATCCCCCACTCCCTTCCATTGCAACAAATTTTTATCAAAACTCAATTTATCTTGAAAAAAGAAATCTGACAACTCAACAATTTCTGAAAGTTTTTTCATTCTGGTTCGTGAAACCTCAATAATTTTTTGCAGCTTATTTTCCGACACCTGCCCCGCTATCAACAGACCCGCCTCTTTTAAATAAGGCCTACAAAGCTCTGTTAATTTATCCATTGATTTTTCGCGTATATATAAGCCGTTCAAAAAGTCTAATCTTTGTACGTTGAATACAGCTCCGGCTTTCTGAACTTTTTCAATTGAAAATTCTTTTTCCAATTGCGACAAAGAAAACACCTCTTTTTCGGTTCCAGGATTCCAGCCAAGTAAAACCATAAAGTTGATTAAGGCTTCGGGCAAATAGCCGTTATTATGATAGTCAGAGATTGCCACGTCTCCCTGGCGTTTAGACATTTTGCTTCTGTCGAGGTTTAGCATCAATGGCAAGTGAGCGTAAACCGGCTGATAAAAACCAAGCGCTTGCTGTATTAAAATTTGGCGGGGCGTATTTGATAAGTGTTCCTCACCTCTTATTATATGACTAATTTGCATTTCATAGTCATCAACAACAACTGCAAAATGATATAAAGGCGACTCCAAGTCTTTTGCTATTACCACGTCCCCCAGCAATCCCGCATCAAACTCTACATCTCCGCGAATTAAATCATTAAATTTAACTTTTTTGTTTTCAACTTTAAATCTTATAACCGAGGACTTCCCTTCTGCCAAATTTTTCTGCACAACATCTTTGGATAAATGCGCGCAAGTGCCATCATACTTTGGAGCCAATCCCCTGCTCATTTGTTCTTGGCGCTTATTTTCCAGCTCTTCTTCTGTGCAAAAACAATAATATGCTTTGTTGTCGTCCAGAAGTTTTTCTAAATATTTTTTGTAAATACCTGTTCGTTGTGACTGCTTATATGGACCGTAATCCCCTCCTACATCTGGGCCTTCATCCCAATTAATATCAAGCCATTTCAATTGCTCTAAAACCTCGTCAGTCCATTTTTGTTCTGACCTTTCTTTGTCGGTGTCTTCAATACGCAAAATAAATTCTCCGTTATTTTGTTTTGCAAATAAATAGTTAAAAAGCGCAGTCCTGGCTGTTCCAATATGCGCAGGACCAGTTGGAGATGGCGCAATTCTAACTCTTACTTTTTTTTCCACTGGCTGGCGGATTTGTTTTTTTACCATATTTTTTAGTATAACATTAAAAACTCTAAAATCTCTCTGGCAATCGCTCGCGCAGCCAGGGGTTTTGCAAAAGCAAGGGCTGACTGTTTCATTTCTTCTAATTTTTCCGGGTGCAAAAGCATTAATTGTATCTTCTCCATAAAAAAGTTAGGTTTTAAATTCTGTTGTTCCAGAACCTCGGCGGCCCCTGTTTCTGCATATGCATAAGCATTTTTTGATTGGTGATCGGCCGCAGCAGACGGAAGCGGAATCAGAATGCTTGGTTTGCCATTGCCGGCAATTTCAAAAATTGAGCCGGACCCAGAGCGCGAAATTATCAGGTCTGCTGCTTTGTATGCGTGCTTTATTTTCTCCTCGTCTAAAAATCCTACCGGATGATAATATCTTTCCAAATCTTTTTCTTCAATGACCTGCGCCTCGGCGGTTTCTTCCTTAAAATTCTCTCGGCCAGTAACATGGATTACCTCATAATTCTTCAGCAAACTGTTTAACGCCAGCATAATAAAATCGTTTATCGCCTCTGCCCCTTGAGATCCGCCGATGACTAAAAATATTGGCTTTGAAAATGTTAAATTAAATATCTCTCCTGCAGTTTCCTTATCTCCTTCTAAAACCTCCTTTCTTATTGGATTTCCAACCAAAGTTGTTTTTGCAGGATCAAAGTATTCGGTTTTTGGAAAAGAAATGTATATTCTCTTAGCCCATTTTGCCGTTTTTTGATTTGAAAGGCCGGGCACAACATCTGATTCATGTATAAATATGGGAATTCTTAAAAGCTTGGCAGAAAATGTTACAGCAATCGAACCAGATCCGCCCTTGCTGAAGACTAGATCGGGGTTGATTGATAGAAGTATAAAAAAACTTTGGACTATTCCAAGCGGGATTTTAAACAAGACATCTGCAAAATTTTGAAAAGAAAAATATCTTCTTAGTTTTCCAGAAACAATTGTTTTTATAATAAAATCTTCCTGCGAAAGGTAAATCAAATTCAGCTCGTCTTTTGGACCCAAATAATATAGCTGTAAATCCTTTTTTGGATAAATTCTCCTAATTTCTCGGGCAATAGCGACAAGCGGAAAAACATGCCCGCCCGTTCCACCGCCTGTAAATAATATTTTCATGTATTTTTTGAAATGTTTAATAAAAGGCCCACTGCAAAAAGTTCGACTGCCAAGTGCGACCCGCCGTAAGAAAAAAATGGCAATGGAATTCCCGATAACGGGAAAATTCCCGACACCGAAGAAATGTTTATAAACGATTGCAGAGTTATCCAAACAACTATGCCTATGGCGGTCATCTTCGAAAATTTATCCGATGAATCTCTGGCAATCTTAATGCCAAGCCAAAAGAAAAATAAAATCGATGCGATTAGAATAAAGCATCCGATTACGCCCATCTCTTCGCCAATTATTGCAAAAATCGCATCGGTCATAGACTCGGGCAAAACTCCTTTTTGCGCCGACATTCCCAGGCCTTTTCCAAATGGCCCGCCAGACCCCAAAGAAATTAAAGACTGGCGCAATTGGAACCCTTTGCCCAGAGGGTCTGCATCGGGGTGTAAAAAAATAAGCCAGCGATCAAGACGGTAGGGCTCAAACCTTATTAAAAACAACAGTATGCTAAGCCCGGAGAATACAACCAGCAATGTGTGCCACAAAGGAGTTTTTGCTGAAAAATATAACGTAAGCAGCGTGATAGCTATAATTCCCAGCGTGCTTGCATCGCTTTGCAGATACATTCCAATTGCAATCATACCCAATAGGACAATAAAAGGTACAAGTATGTATATTACGTTATGATAACTCCTTTTCGTAATTGATTTCCAGTCCGATGCGTTAGTCTCAGACAACTTGGAAGCAATCCACGCAGCCAAATATAAAATGGCAGTAATTTTTAGAGACTCGGAAGGCTGGGCCGTCATGCCCCCAATCTCAATCCAGCGAGCCGCTCCGCCAGCGCTCTTTCCAATTTCAGGCAAAAAAACCAAAAATAATGCGCCTAAATTCAAAACGAATAAAAGCGGCGCCCACTTCTTCAAGAGTGGTAAAGAAATTTTATACCCAACGAATGCTAAAATAAGCGCAGGCAACAATCCAAAAATAAGCTGGTGAATCAAATAAAAATTAGTATTGCCAAACCTCTCCATAGAAGCAGTAGCTGAAAGACAAGCCAAAAATAAAAAACTAAAACCAACCATGAAAACAGCCAAGAAAAATAATGGATAGTTAAAATTCTTTTTCATTTTTTCCTAATCTTTTAATTAGCGACTGGAACTCATCTCCCTTCTCTTCAAAATTTTTCCATAGAGAGTAGCTTGGCGAGGCGCAAGAGAGCAAACATATTTTGCCTGGCTCTGTATGTTTGTACGCGAATTTCACGGCCGTTTCCATGTTATTGGTTTGTAGAATATTTTTTCCTTTTAGTTTTATTCGTTTTCCGCTGTCCGGAAAAAGCGCAATATTATTTATTTTATATTTTTTAATCACTTTTTCCAACTGTGAAAAGTCATACCCTCTGTCCTCTCCTCCTAGAAATATTGTATCAACGTTTTTTAAAGACTCTATTGCCATTATGGTTGATTCTGGGGTTGTAGATATTGCGTCGTCATAAAACTTTATATTTTTAAATTCTCCTACAAACTCCAATCTGTGAGGCAATGGTTTGAATTTTTCAATGGCTTTTTTTATCAGCTCATCAGACACATTTAACTCTTTTGCGACTGCGACGGCCGACATAATATTTTCTTTGTTATGCTCGCCAATCAAAGAAATGCTAACTCCATCAAGAAACCCTTTACTTCCAAGCGGGACAACTTTTGCAACGGCCTCTTTGGCAAAAGCCAGCACCTTTCGATTGTTTTGGTTATATACAAAAATATCGTCTTTTCGCTGAAATTTTATTATATTCTTTTTAGCTTGGTAATAATTTTCCAAGCCAGAATGATAATCCATGTGCTCGGGAAACAGATTTGTAATGACGGCTATATTGGGAGAGTATTGTATGTCGTCTAGCTGATAGCTGGAAAGCTCTAAAACAAAAATTTCCTCTTTGGCAATTGGCCTTAACGACGCCTCCAACATGGGGTTGCCAATATTGCCTAGAATAGTCACGTTTTTACCAGCCTCTTTTAATATTGAATAAATTAAAGACGTTGTTGTGGATTTTCCCTTGCTTCCGGTAACTCCAATAATCTTATTCCCCTGCTCTTTGACTTTGGCAAAAAATATGTTGGTTGCTGTTGTGTACGGAATTTTTACGAGTTCTTTTTTTATGCCGGGGGTTTTTATAGCTAAATCAAAATCAAATTGTTTTTCCAAATATTTTTTACCGGCTTTTGCGTCGGCAACTCCAACTTTTATTTTAGGATAATTTTTCTTTATATATTTTTTAGAGATTTCGCCTTCTTTCCCGTATCCTAAAATTAAAACATTTTTCATTCCCAAAAATTTAAACTGCGCCGGGATATTTTGTGAAATATTTGTTTTAAAAACCTCTGCAACAATAGCCTTCGGATTTTTTACTTTTGGCAGATAAGTTTTGACTATCAAATCATTCTTAAATTTTGAACTTGCTAAACATAAAGCGGCTCTTGTTTCATCAAAGGTTCCTACGCAATCAAAGGGCTTTAATTTTCCAAAGCCCAGAATGTCTTTAAATATAGGCCGCAACTTCGCGTCCTGATAAAGATTTTTGTTAAAAATACCCACTAACTTTTTCTTTGGTAAAAATGCAGATAACAAAGTAAAAACAAAAGCGCACTTGGCGCACTCTCCGCACCACAGTCCCCCGCCTTCTGTTTTATTAATTTTAAAATTTCTATTGCAGCTTGAAAAATACGAAAAATATTTTCCGTATTTAGAAAACATTTCAGCTATTCTTATTTCATAAAACGGCCTCAACAAAGAAAAATAATGGACATCTTTGCTGATAAAATCATCCACATAGCTTGTGAATAAATTCTCAAATTCAGAAGATTTGCTCCACTGGTGGTTTATTGTTTCTCCTTTATACTTTATGTTGCCAAAGTTACTGCTATATTCATTTGATATAACAAAGTAAGAATATCTATACAAAACTGCGTAAAGAATTGCCAAAAATGCGTATATGGCGGAAATGGGTATATGGCCGTTATATTTGTGAACATCAAAGGCTTTCTCATCTAAAAGCCTCCTGATTTTCAGCGATTTTTGGCCGGTTAATTCCAAAACCTTGTTAACTAATAAAGATTCTTTTTGTGTTTCTGTATAGACAGTTGTTACATCAATCCCCTTCTCTTTTAACAGTTCCACGGAAACTATTGAATCTTTTCCGCCGGAAACAGCCACCAAGCATTTATTATTTTTTTCTAGTTGATATAATTTCTCAACAGCGTTTTTGTCAGCCGGAAATTTGGGAGATATTTTAGGATTAAGATTGTTTCTATAGAAAAATTCTCCTAAACCCTTTTTGTAAACGGTGTTCCAAAAAACAGCCTCTTTCTTGGTCAAAGAATAGTTTACTTTTACATTTGTCGCACAATAAAATTTATAATAACTGACTCCTAAAACTAAATGCAAACCCTGCAGTATTTTTTCAATCAAGCCTTCCGGAATATTATTCAAATTTACATCTTCTGGCAAAACTATCGTTTCTGTAAATGTCAGCGGTTCGCCTTCTTTGAACTCTTGCGTGTAATTAAAAAAAATCCGCTTTTTATCAGGCTCAAATTTAAAGGAGGTAAATTCAAAATTTGTAGGCTTTTTATCCATAACTACATTTTATCATTATATCAAAATTGGCCTTAAAATCAAACCGCCCGCGAGCTGGTGGCTGCGGGCGGTTTCGCGCTAAATGTGATTTTTAGGCATTGCTGGATAGGCGTCTGAATACAACTACGAACAGGAATATCAATACTAACCCCACTAAAATCCACAGATACCAGCGCTTTAAGAAGGCAAGGAATCCGGTTGCTGATTCGGTAGAAGAAACTGAAGCCGCAGCTACTTGTCCAGGAATTAGGTTTACCGACAAGGAATCTGATTGCGTGGCTCCTAGAACACTAATTGTTGCTGTTGCCTGTTTTGTTGCCTGCGCTAAAATTGTTTGAGTTTTTCCTTCAAAGGTTATTGTCTTAGCGCTTCCTGACGCTAATGACCCTATTCCAATACCGGTAACTATATCGCCAGAAACCGGAACGCCGTTAACCTGGAGATTTCCCAAAGAAGAAATTTCGCCTGGGATGTTGGCAGAAACAATTATATTGTCGATTTGAGCGGCTGAATTGTTAGCTACGGGCACCATAAAATAAACCTGCCCGTTAGAGCTTACTTGAACAGTTTTTTGCCATTGCATGGAGCTGATATTTTCTTTTCCAAAAAATGAGACCGATAGCGCGCTTATATTTTGGTTATTGTTATTATTTCCACTGGAACAATAATTTTTATAATCAGGAGATTCTGTTGCGCACGTAGAACCGTCGCACTTGATTGTGCTTAAACATTTGCCGGTAGAGCATGTATCTAGCGTGCAACTATTGCCGTCGTCACAGGTTTTATATAATCCAGACTTTGATCCAAGCGAATCATACCAGTAAAGATTATCTGCATAACATGATATTTTGTAGTGCAAAACGTAATTGTTGACAGGAGTTATTACTGGCTGTTGATATACGCACTGGCCGTACTGGCAAACCGCATTTGTTCCAGAACAGGTTTGAACGAGATCTTGCTGGTTACCGCAAGAGTTATACCAATAAATATTATTTCCTACGCAAAGTTTATACGAATGGCTGGCGCAACTGCCGTAACTGTTGTAGTTATTATAGTTATTGTAATTATTGTAATTTGCGCATGTATTGTTGTAGCATCCGTTAGAGCAGTACTGCGATTGGCTCTGTATGTTGCCACAAGAATCGTACCAGTACAAATAATTACCCGAGCATCTCTGGTAAGAATTTTGTGTGCAAAGACCTGTTGAGTAATTTTGACACACATTATTCACGCATCCGTTTGCGCAGTACTGCGATGAACCTTGCTGGTTGCCACAGGAGTCGTACCAGTAAAGGTAATTACCCGAGCATCTCTGGTAAGAGTTCTGGGTACA
>Ga0172381_10006352_pt1 | contig 11839 bp, 10 predicted proteins | sample Leawel6488metaG_FD_119754 | JGI IMG/M metagenome (GOLD analysis project Ga0172381, IMG submission 119754) | Leachate microbial communities from a municipal landfill in Southern Ontario, Canada - Leachate well 64-88 metaG | ecosystem: Engineered > Solid waste > Landfill > Unclassified | place...
AAGTCGAAAAACCGTCATACCGGTGAAGGCCGGTATCCAGAACCTATTGAAATAACTGGATTCCCGCCTTCGCGGGAATGACAAAAAAGGGCAAAAGCGACTTTTTACGAGACCATCAAGATTAGCATCTAAAAGTGTAAATATTTTATGAAAATTACAGATGATTTGTTTTCCCTGAGTTTGGCATTAATATTAATATTCATTTTAGTTATTTTTAATGTCTATGCCGCTGACCAATCGATTTGTGATTCTGGTGCAAACGTTGTTCTTCATGACAACGGATCATTAAAATTCTGCCAACTCAAAGATGATTACGATGCGAATAACGTCACATGTAAAAATGGCGGCGCTATTAATTTTTACAGCAACGGTAAATTAGAATCTTGTGTACTCTCTGAGTCAGTTACCAAAGGGAATAATAAATGCAAGGCGGACGCTCTAATTTCTTTCCAAAGCGATGGCGAATTGAAATCATGCATGAAACAAGACGACTGAAAAAGAGAAAGGGAATACTTACCGTTTTCTGATTCAGATGCGAATTTCCTGGGGTGGCAGAGGGAAATGTGGCCGATGGTAATGGCATAAAACAGGATATGCCTGAATAAAATCATTGATCATTTTCAAGAGCGGTTTCTATAACTTCAATGATTCTATCTTCTGAGGATAAAAGGAGGGAAAGTTGCCATGATGTATTACGGATGTGGATATGGAGGGATGTTTATGTGGATAATATTTCTTATCGCTATTGGATTGCTGATCTATTTCTTTGTTCAGTCTCAGAAAACCAGGGGACAGACGCCGACAGAGAATGAAAGCCACCTGGATATTATAAAGAAGCGCTATGCGAAGGGTGAAATCAATAAAGAGGATTTTGACAGGATGAAGCGCGATCTGGAAACTTAATGCATTTCAAAAGCAAATACAGGACGCGTTATTCATTACTATAACTTAAAGAGATGATCTGAAAGGAAGGTGCACAATGATAAGATTTAAAACGTATCAAATATTTATATGCTGTGGGAAAATAGATATCATGAACTTTATCAAAGATAGAGACTTAAGAGACGGATTGCATCGCTTTGCTTAAAACTATTATTATTAAAATGGATCGAATATTAATTTAGTGAAATAAAATAAAAAAATAAAGAAAGATGGGGAGATACTTATGAAAATATATATTTGCCAGGTTTGCGGACATATTGAATTCAAAAATCTGCCGGACATGTGTCCGGTCTGCGGTGCGGCAAAAGATAAATTTTTACAAAATGATGCAATTTTTAAAGAATCCATCCAAAAGAGCCCTGAAGCTGAGATTAAACACGTTCCCGCTGTCACTGTTAATAAGAGTTGCAGCCTTTTGCCGGGATCCGGTTGTACGGACGTAATTGTAATAATCGGCAAGGTAATGCACCCTATGGACGAAAAGCACTACATTCGTTTCATAGACGCTTATCAGAATGATAAATTTATTGCCCGAATGATGCTTGCGCCATTGAGTGTATATCCGGCGGCATGTTTCCACTTGAAAGAAGCGGGAGGTAAAATTACTATAGTCGAGAATTGTAGTATCCACGGCTATTGGAAGTCCGAGATATAAGTGAAAAGAGCCAATTATGGCATTATGGCGAATTTGTTCCAGATTGTCCCGGCATTGACGGAACAATTTAAAAAGAAGATGCGCAAGTGACAGGCGATGCAGAGCAAATCTCTTTGTGATTACAGGCAGAGATTCTTCGGGAACTTTTTGTTAATCGACCCGGTAATCGTCGTCTGATTCAAAATGAAAGATCAAATCACGGGTAGGAAACCACAAATTAGGCTGCGGGGGTTCCTACAATAGTCCCGCGTCGCTTCGCTCCCGGGATAGTTCGTCCAGCAAATTTCAGTGCGCCTATAGTGACCTTTATACGCTTCTGAAACTTGGGACTCACTAAATTGGAGTTTCACGAATAAAGAAAGGAGAATAAGAATATGAAGGTTCTAATCGTTTATTACTCAATGTTTGGTCATATATATAAAATGGCCCAGGCAGCAGCTGAAGGTGTAAAACAGGTCAAAGACGCAGAAGTGAAAATGTATCGTGTGCCGGAAACTTTGTCCGATGACGTTTTGAAGAAAATGGGGGCATCAGACTTTCAAAAGAAAACTTCTCAGATCGATGTTTGCACTGCGGATGATTTGGTTTCTGCCGATGCAATTATATTCGGCACACCGACACGTTTCGGAAATATGTGCGGTCAGATGCGCCAATTTCTCGATTCTACCGGAGGGATTTGGGCCAAGGGACTTCTTGTCGGTAAAGTAGGAAGTGTCTTTACCAGTTCAGCAACACAGCACGGCGGCCAGGAATCAACAATCCTTAGTTTCCATATTACATTACTTCATCAGGGAATGATCATCGTAGGTCTGCCTTATGCTTTTGAAGGGCAAATGCGCATTGATGAGATCACCGGTTCATCTCCTTATGGCGCTTCAACTATTGCCGGAGGTAAAGGTGAAAGAATGCCCAGCGAAAATGAACTGAATGCAGCAAGATATCAGGGAACGCATGTTGCTCAAATTGCCGTAAAATTGGCACGCAAAGATTAATTACAATTCCCAATAGAAGAGATCAACAACAAACAAAAAAGGAGAAGAAAAGTTATGTCACATACACAATACGAAGGTTGTATCGAAGCCTGTAATAAATGCGTAACATTGTGCGAACATTGCGCGGCATCTTGTCTGCACGAACAAGACATTAAAATGATGGTGCGGTGCATCGAACTTGATCGGGATTGCGCCGATATTTGCAGTCTGGCCGCTCAATTGATGTCACGCGGCTCAGCGTATTCAGCGAAAATCTGCGCGTTATGCGCTGAAATTTGTCAGGCGTGCGGTGATGAGTGCGCCAAACACAAAATAGAGCATTGTCAGCAATGCGCCAAAGCCTGCCATAAATGCGCTGAAGAATGCCGGAAAATGGCAAAGAAATAATAATGACCATCCAATTGCTGGCTTGATGGCCGGCAATGGAACAATCCACATAGTGAGGGATATACGGATACCAGGCAACACAGGAGATGACCAATGAAAACAAAGAAGGCTGGTCGCAAAGCTATCAGATTTGCGGTTTTGATATTGCTGCCCTGTTTTGCATGGTGCCATAGAACTTGTGTTAACCGCATGCAGTTATTCTGATGGTGCAAGTGGAAAATCGAATGACCCTGTCGGGCAAAACAAAGGAGGATTGGTTATGCGAAAGAAGTTAGGGGCAACCGTTTTTTTGATAGCCGTGTTGGGTGCATTGATTCTTTTCGGTATGGGGGGTAATCTGATCTCGCAGGTCTCTGCCAAATCCGCAGCGGAGGCACAAAAAAAAGCGGCCAGGAGCCAGGTAGTGGATGCCTCGCGCACAATCACAGCGGTACCCGGCACCCCGGATGGTGTACTGCTGATGCAGGCGCATGCGCTTTTCGGCAAACTTCCCCCGACCATGCCGGGGAGCGAGCAAGACACTCCAGCCATGATTGCACTGGGAAAGAAACTCTATTTCGAGAAGGCCATTTCGATCAACAAAACCCAATCCTGCAACTCTTGCCATCCCCTTGACAACAAAGGCGCCGGTGCGGACAATCTCAAGACAGGCAAAGGTGCGGAAGGAAAATTTGGCGACCGCAACGATCCGCCAACCATGAATGCCGGTTACCAGATTGCGCAGTTCTGGGACGGACGCGCGGCCACTCTAAAAGATCAGGCTCAGGGACCCCCCCTCAATCCCATTGAAATGGGGATGCACGATGCCAAAGCGGTGGCCGAACGGCTGAAAGGCATAACTCATTATGCCGCTGATTTTAAAAAGGCCTTTCCTGGCGAGAAAGACCCTGTGACTTTCGACAACTTTGCCAAAGCGGTTGCGGCCTTTGAACGAACGCTGATTAGCCGGGGCCGCTTCGACCGTTTCCTGGAGGGGGACAAACAAGCCCTCACCAGGCAGGAAATGGAAGGCATGCGCACCTTCATCTATGTCGGCTGCGTGCAGTGCCACAGCGGCCCCAACCTGGGCGGGATGACCTTCCAGAAAATGGGCGTGTTCCATAAGTACACCAACGACAAGGACCCTGGCCGCTTTAAGGTCACCAAGCTGGAAAGTGACAAATATGTCTTCAAGGTTCCCATGCTGCGAAACATCACCCTTTCCGCTCCCTATTTCCATGACGGTGAAGTGGGCAATCTGGCGGAGGCAGTGGATCTAATGGGGTACTTGCAGTTGGACAAGAAACTGAAGGACGAAGAAATCAACAATATTCTCAGATTTTCGACCACCCTGGCCGATGCGGAGCGCACCACCGCGCCGCCATTGGCGGCAAAAGGATCTTCTGCCGTCTGGGTAGTGCCGCTGATGAAGGATATTCCCAAGGGAGCGGAAGGTGATCTCATCCGTTACGGCGCACTGCTTTTGACCGATACGTATGCGCAGCTCGGCCCTGGGGTGAAGGATAAGAAAATGCGTTTTTCCGGCAATGGTCTGAACTGTACGAGCTGCCACGTGGATAACGGCGCCAAGCAGTTCGGACTCCCCTGGATGGGGATTAGCCAGACATACCCTCAATACCGAGGCCGCGAAGACCAGGTGCAGAGCCTTGAACAGCGAATTAACGGCTGTTTCGAGCGCAGCCTGAACGGCAAGGCGATGGCTGTCGACAGCAGGGAGATGAAGGCAATGGTTGCCTACGTGAACTGGTTGTCGAAAGAGATGCCCAAGGATGTTTTTGGACTGGTAACCCCCAAATACGAAGGTCCGAACCGTAAGGCCGATGTAAGCAAAGGAGAAAAGGTGTACAACCGGTTCTGCATGTCTTGCCATGGCAAAAATGGGGACGGCTATCAGTCCATGTCGGCCGGTGGTTCAGGCAGCCATGTCGCCCCGGCGCTCTGGGGAGCTAACAGCTATAACAACGGAGCGGGAATGAACCGACTGCTGACCACCGCCGCGTTTATTCATAGCAACATGCCGCTGGGAACGGTGTGGTACCAGCCGGCAATCACCAATGAAGATACCTACGATGTCGCCGCCTATCTCAGTTCGAAGGAGCGGCCGAAGATGAGCGGATTGGAAAAGGATTATCCGAAACTGGAGAAAAAAGCGGTGGACTGCCCGTATCCACCCTATGCAGATGATTTTTCTCAGGAACAGCATCAGTACGGACCGTTCCAGCCAATAAAGGCAGTGCAGAAGAAGAAATAAGCAAGCCGGGAGGCAAGGGTGCAGAGGGACCTTATGATCGATAGCATCTGGGGCGGCCAGCGCTTTTGGGATAGCGAATGTCGGACATCTGTCTTTGCCCTGGTATCAAACGCTCGCCATTTTCATCTATGCGATGGATGGTCTCGTGCCTTGTCGTGAAGGCCGCTGAAGGTCGCGATGATCAAATGGCTCGTCTCAGCAGCGGCATAAGTTTTAGGTCGGGCAGCGTTCGCAAAAAACGATGTACCGAGAAGGATTGTATTGTCGCCCTTAGTCACCCTATTCCATGTCATGGATGGTTAGCTATATGTCAGAGATAATTGAAGATAAGAAATCTTCGGGAGTTCAAAATCGCCGTGTTCACATGGCGAATGAAAGAACATTTCTTGCGTGGATAAGAACAAGCATCGGGATAATGGCATTTGGTTTTGTTGTTGAAAAGTTCGCGTTGTTCATAAAACAAATGTCATTGATTTTGGGAAACGCTAATATTGAAAATGCCTTGCCGCCTTCTCATGGATATTCGGCAATCGTGGGAATATTCCTTGTCGGTCTTGGCACGTTGATGGGCTTGCTGGCATTTGTCAGGTACAGGAAGGTTGAGAGACAAATAGACGAAGACACCTATCAACCATCATCGATGCTCGACCTCCTGCTCACCCTATCAGTCCTGGCAGTCGGAATCTTTCTTGTCGTGTATTTGATTCATAGTACTTAAAGCAGATACAGTTGGTAATGGAAAAGAAGCAAAAACACAAAGAACACCCTGAATGAAGAGGAAGAAAGAGAAAATGAGCGGCAGTAAAAACCTTACAATCATTCAAATGAACGACAGCCATGCCTATTTTGATTTGCACCTGGAGATGTTCTGGCAGGGCGACCACGCGGTATACCGTCCTACTGGAGGCTACGCACGCATCGCCACGATTGTAAAACAGATTCGGGCTGAGAGCCAGGGGCGTATTCTTTTTTGCGACTGCGGCGATACTCTTCATGGCACCTATCCTGCTCTAAAGACCCAGGGACAGGCCTTGATCCCTGTCTTGAATTCGTTGGGACTTGATGCGATGACGGCTCACTGGGAATTTGCTTATGGTCCAAAGATATTTCATAAGCGGGCCACTGAGCTCAATTATCCGATGCTGGCAAATAATGTTTACGATAAGGAGACAAAAAAACCGGTCTACCGTTCGTATGCAGTGAAAGAGATCGACGGATTACGGATCGGCCTTGTGGGGATAGCCTCAAATATCGTGGACAAGACTATGCCGCCTTCTTACAGCGAAGGCATATCCTTTACCCTGGGTAAGGATGAACTTCCACCAATCATCAATATTTTGCGCACTCAGGAAAAAGTTGACTTAATCGTTTTGATTTCGCACCTCGGGTTCCCTCAGGATATAAAGCTTTTGTCCGAGGTGCACGGCATAGATATTTGTCTCAGCGGCCACACCCATAACCGCCTGTACAAGCCGGTTCTCAACGGGAAAACTATTGTCATACAGTCAGGCTGTCATGGTTCTTTTTTGGGTCGCCTGGACCTGGAGATGGATGGCGGACAAATCGTCGATTACCGGCATCGGCTGATTGAGGTTGAAGCAGCAATACAACCCGACCCGACAATAGATGAACTAATAAGACAGGCAATCGCACCCTATAAAAATGACCTCTCAGAGGTTGTCGGTGAAACTGCCACAGCGCTAAACCGGGGTACAACCCTGGAGGCTACCATGGACAATTTCCTGCTTCAGGCTTTACTCGAAAATACCGGGGCACAATTGGCATTTTCGAATGGCTGGCGCTACGGCGCACCGATCGTTCCGGGGAAGATAACCTTGAATGACCTTTACAACATCATTCCCATGAATCCACCTGTCTCAACCGTAGAGTTGACGGGAGAGGAAATCAAGGAGATGTTGGAGGAGAACCTCGAAAGGACGTTTTCATGCGATCCGTATAAGCAGATGGGTGGGTATGTCAAACGCTGTCTCGGTCTTAATGTCTACTTCAAGGTAGAGAACCCACCGGGACACCATATTCAAAAACTATTTGCAGGCAAAGAAGAGATACAGCCCGGCCAATACTACACGGCGGCATTTGTCACGCCGCAAGGGGTTCCTCAGAAATATGGCCGCAATCGTGAAAACCGGTCAGAACGGATCATCGATGCGTTGCAGACATATCTGGTCGCTCATCGCCCCCTTTACGCAGAACTTAAGAGCACTTTTGTGGCGGTATAAGAGGGATTTTGACATTTTTGTGTCCATCAAGAGGAGGTCATAAGCCGCACAGGAGACAGTTCAAACTGATAAAACAGGTATAGGGAGGGATTTGTTCGAGCTGAATAGAGATAGCCTATGCACCCGCGCATGTCCCGGCATGTGCTTCACCATCCCTGGATGTGCGAACGCAGCCGGGCTGGCCTCCATACCAGATAAGGAAATTAAGGTTATTCTTTTGCATTTGGAGCAGCAGAATGAACTCATCATGGAAATCCTGAAGAAAATAGAGGGTAGCAGGAAGAAATAATTATGAGAGTTGACGACAATAGCCGGTCGGCATTACAAACAAAGGAGATCGATCATGAGCAAACAAAAAACAACAAGTTATTTTGGAAAAGGCAAACAGGAGAAGGGCCCGGTTATAAGAGGCGACTCGCAACCGGCTGTCGGCGGTGAGTTGCACCAAATCGCCGGCGGAGAGCACCCGGCGCTGACCACAAACCAGGGTGTTTCGCTTTCCGACAATCAAAACTCACTTCGGGCCAATCCGCTCGGTCCGACGCTTTTAGAGGATTTCATCCTTCGTGAAAAGATTACACATTTCGATCACGAACGAATCCCTGAGCGTATTGTTCACGCACGAGCGACGGGCGTGCATGGATTCTTCGAGCTGACCGCCTCGTTGAAGAAATACACCACCGCCAAAATACTGACAGAGGTAGGTGTGAAGACACCCCTGTTTACCCGTATATCAACCGTTGCAGGTGGTGCGGGCTCAGTAGACACCCCGCGTGACGTACGCGGATTTGCCATTAAGTTTTACACCAAGGAAGGCAACTGGGATATCGTCGGTAACAACGTCCCGGTTTTCTTCATCCAGGATGCCATCAAATTCCCCGACCTCATCCACGCCGTAAAAATGGAACCCGACCGCGGCTTTCCGCAATCGGCCACCGCACACGACACATTCTGGGATTTCATTTCGCTTACACCTGAATCCATGCATATGGTGATGTGGATCATGTCCGATCGCACCATACCGCGTTCACTCAGGATGATCGAAGGCTTTGGCGTGCATAGTTTCCGGCTGATTAATGAGGCAGGCATTTCTACCTTCGTTAAATTCCACTGGCGTCCCAAGCTCGGCCTGCAATCCACTATTTGGGATGAGACCGTGAAACTGTGCGGCGCTGATCAGGACTTTCACCGTCGCGACATGTTCGACGCCATCGCCGGAGGTTTTTTCCCCGAGTGGGAATTCGCGGTTCAGCTTTTCACCCAGGAGGAAGCGGACAAATTCCCCTTCGATCATCTGGATGCGACAAAGTTAATACCAGAAGAACTGGTGCCCTTGAAAGTGATCGGCCGCATGGTGTTGGATCGCTGGCCGGACAATTTCTTCGCTGAAACGGAGCAGGTTGCATTCTGCCCTGCCAACATCGTGCCGGGCATCGATTTCTCGAATGATCCCCTGTTGCAGGGCCGTTTATTCTCTTATGTCGACACGCAGCTTTCGCGTCTGGGTTCGGTCAATTTTCACCAGATCCCGATCAACGCGCCCAAGTGCCCATTCGGAAATCAGCAACGCGACGGTCACATGCAGATGTCGCAACCGGCGGGCCGCGTGGCGTATGAGCCCAACACCCTGTCGGAAAACTCTCCGCGCGAAGCGCCTGCCAAGGGTTTTCATAGTGCTATGGTAACTGAAGCCGGCGAGAAAGGCCGCATCCGTTCCGAGAGTTTTGCCGATCATTACAGCCAGGCGCGGCAGTTTTATCTCAGCCAGACATCCTATGAGCAGGCGCACATCGCCTCGGCATTAGTGTTTGAGCTTTCCAAGGTCGAACATGTGCACATTCGTAAGGCGATAGTCGGTCACCTGCGGCATATCGATGAAGACCTCGCCCACCGTGTCGCCGCAGGCCTTGCCTTCGACAAAATGCCCGACGCCCCGCATGCCGTAGCGCCCGTGCAGAAAATGAAGCCTTCACCTGCATTACAGATCATCGGTAAAATGAAAGATACACTCATGGGACGCACAGTGGGCATCCTGATCGCGGATGGTTCAGACGGCGCTGTTATTAAGAAAGTTAAAAAAGCCGCAACCGATGCAGGGGCGAGCATTAAGATTGTCGCACCCAAAGTGGGCGGCGCAAAGCTTGCCGACGGCTCATTACTGCCCGCTGACGGACAACTGGCCGGTACGCCTTCCGTGCTGTTTGACGCCGTCGCCATCATCCTTTCCGATGAAGGCGCAAAGGCTCTGTCGAAAGAAAGCGCCGCAATCGATTTCGTGCGCGATGCTTTCGGTCATCTCAAGGCCATTGCCGCCGATAAGGGCGGTCAGGCGCTTTTGAAAACAGCTAATGTGGGACAAGACGCAGGCGTTGTGGATGCAAGCGACAAAGACGCCTTTATCACAGCAGCAAAGACGCGCCAATGGGACCGGGAAAAGTCCGTCAGGACATTGGCATAACCATTATTAAGGAAAGGAGGCGATCAAGTTGCAGCGATCTGCATATTGGCGCCATAAACTGGTTCTGCGGGCAGTATTGCTCGTTGCTGTATACAGCCTGCTGACCCTGGCGGCCATGGCACAGGAACCAGTCGGCAAAGCCGGGGAATCGCAGAAACTGACCGCCCCCGTCAAAGAAGAACTCTCCTCAGCGCCCGCAAAGGTGGAGGTAATCCCTGTGGCGCGCGATGAAGAGATCGTCAAGCGACTCCAGAGTATTCTTCATGCCACCAACTGGTTCACAGACCCACAAGTCCGGGTCGAGGAAGGAGTCGTCTTTCTCTACGGTCAAGTGGAGTCCGAAGAGCTCAAGAAATGGGCCGGCGATCTGGCGCGTAACACCCAGGACGTCGTCGCCGTGGCCAACCGGATGGAGGTACTCGATCCGCCGGTATGGGATTTTCGTAGGGTGTCGAGTGGACTGATGATATTATGGCGCGACTTCATCCGCGCGCTTCCCTTTATCGTGCTTGGGCTGCTCATCCTGGCGCTGTCTGCGGGCGCCGGCATGCTCGCAGCAGCAGGAGCCCGGGCGTTCCTTCACCGACAAATTCGGACGAAACTGCTGCAAAATGTGATCGCGCGCGGAACGGGCGGGCTCGTTTTCCTTTGCGGCGCCTATCTCATTCTGAGAGTCTCCGGTCTGACGCAACTGGCATTGACGGTGGTCGGCGGCACTGGCCTGATCGGTTTAATCGTTGGTATCGCATTCCGGGAAATCACCGAGAACTTCCTGGCCAGCATCTTCCTCAGCATGCAGCGGCCGTTCGAGACCGGCGACTTGGTCGAGGTGTCCGGCGAGACCGGGTACATCCAGCAGTTGAACATGCGCACGACGATCTTGATGACCCTCGATGGGAACCTCGTGCAGATCCCAAACGCTGTCGTTTACAAAAGCAACCTCCGCAACTTCACGACCACCTCCAACCGGCGGGAGGACTTCGTCGTCGGCATCGGCTACGACGATGCGATCGACGAGGCCCAGGAGGTTGCCCGGAAAGTGCTGGCGGACCATCCGGCCGTTCTGACCGACCCCGAGCCCTCGGTGCTGGCGGACAGACTGGGGATGTCGACAGTCAACCTGCGCGTCTACTTTTGGCTCAACGGTCGCGAACACAGTTGGTTGAAAGTGCGTTCTTCGGTGATCCGACTGGTGAAACGCGCTTTCCAGAAACATGGCATCTCGATGCCCGACGAGGCCAGAGAGGTTGTGTTCCCTCGAGGCGTTCCTGTTACTGTGCTCGACGGGAAACAGGCAGATGTGCACGATGCCATGCCGGGGAAGCTTCTCCCGCCCCAGTCTCAGCCAGAAGAGCTCGATGCGGTGTCCACGAAAGCGGAAGCCGGCCTATACAGCGAAGCCGTCGTCATCGAGGAACAGGCACGCCAGGCTCAACCTTTGAAGGACGGAGAGAATCTCTTGCCGGTTGCTGCCAGCACTGCTGCCTCTGAGAAAAAGACGAAAGAACCAAAACCATAACGGGGATTTACGATGGAAAAAGTGGACGCCAAAGTCAGCTACAATAAACAGGGAAAGAAGGTTGAACCATGAATAAACTCAAATACTTTTGGAGCAATCTGCGGTCAAGCTTTTGGGTTGTGCCTTCGCTGATTGTCTTAGTCAGCATTGCCTTTGCGCTGGTGATGATCGAGGCGGACTCGGCCGGGATCCATCGATGGCTGGCCCGGTGGCCGCGCATGTTTGGCGCCGGGGCGGACGGTGCGCGCGGGATGATGTCCACGATTGCCGGTTCGATGATGTCCGTGGTGGGCGTCATGTTCTCCATAATCTTGGTCGTGCTGGCGCTGGTTTCGAGCCAATACACCTCGCGCATTCTGCGGAACTTCATGCGCAGCCGCGTCACCCAGGTTGTG
>Ga0172381_10006353_pt1 | contig 11839 bp, 25 predicted proteins | sample Leawel6488metaG_FD_119754 | JGI IMG/M metagenome (GOLD analysis project Ga0172381, IMG submission 119754) | Leachate microbial communities from a municipal landfill in Southern Ontario, Canada - Leachate well 64-88 metaG | ecosystem: Engineered > Solid waste > Landfill > Unclassified | place...
AAATTAAATTAATTTATAATAATCAGCTCATTAAATCTAAATTTATGATGACTCATGATAATGGACATAGACCAATGTTAGCAGATTTAGAAATTTTAAATGATATCAAATTTGATAAATTGGATTATGCACTTATGAAGATCATAAATCCTCAAAATAAAATTATAGATTGGGAATGGTCAATTAAAAAAATTATAGAATTTGTAAAATCTGATAAATTCAAATCTCAATTAAATCCATATTTTATTAAAAAGGAGCCGATATAGATGAGTGAACCACCAACAATTAACCAATTTCTTTTAAAGAAAATTGCGGAATTGGAAAAGAGAATAGAAACATTAGAAAACAAACCATCCCCTATAGATTATAGAACTATTCCATTAGGAGGTTCGAAATCAGATATAATTCATGTGGATGAATTAAAAGTATTGTTTAAAAAATTGAATGAAAAGGATATTGAAAATAAGAAGGTGAAAGAATGAATCCTAACTTTGATAAATTGGAATTGGATGCCATCATGTTAGAAAATGAATGGCTTAGAGATGAGATATTAGTATGGGAAAAATTGGGAAAAACTAAAGAAGAATTGTTCTATATTTATGAGAAATTATCATCATCATAAAACGTATTTCCCAATTCATACTTCAAATTTTCCAAATGTTGATAATTGGTTCTATGTTCGACCGAATAAGCCTCAAAATACCTTTGAGGTCTCCCTTTTTCATTATTCTCTAATTTAGTTTCAAATATGAACTCTTTATCAACCAATATTTTTATATAATTTAATAATGTTTTTCGTGAAACCTTCATGTGTTTTTCCATTTCTCTTAATGATACGACATTATTATCTGTTATATATTTTAGAAGTGGTTCGACAGGATTTGGGATGAAATCTCTATTAAATTCATAAGCCATTTCTCTAAGCGTTAGTTTCTTAATATTATGTCCATCCTCAAATTTAATATATTTCTCAATTGGAACTGATGATAAAAGTAGAATCTCACATGGTCTTTGGTCTTCCTTCCAAGATAAAGGTCTAATCCTATGGATTGATTGAATTAATACAAATATGGTATCATTCCGATACATTATTTCCTCTGATACATTATAAAGATCCATCATTTTATTAAAATGTTCGACATTATGAAATGGTGTACCAAAACAAATACACCCATCGAATTTTTGATAATCATTTTTCCCGATCGCCCAAGCATAAGTATCCAATTTAACCGATTCTGGATTTAACTTTAAATCATCATAAAGAATCTTTTTAAGATGTGGAAATAATCTATTAACACAGAATATAATGGTCTTTTTATGCTTTAATGAGAACAATTTGGCAACATCAACCAATTCCATTAATTTCTCAGTCGGTTCATTCTTAAATAAAAGGGATCTAAGTCCATAGGTACCATATCGTTCATCATCCTCTCTTCCATGAATTCTATAAACATTTTGATATTTCTTAATGGATTGAATAATTGACTTTTCAATAAATGTGGTATTTGGTTTGAATAGTTTATAACATATTTCGGGTTCAAATGTTGCGTTAAGGATAATAACTCCATTAGATTCCCTTATAATCCTAAAATAATCAAATCCTATAATATTTCGGCTTATTGTCATGAAGGTCATAGGAAGATGCTTTTTCATATGACTTTGATAATTATCAATAAACCTTCTCAATTCATCCAAAAACTCAATAGGGTTCTTATAATTAAGTTCTTGTGGTGTCCCATAATTCTCTTTAATCTTATTATCATATAGTCCAATCTCTCCATCTAATTCTTCAATATCAATTAATATTAAGGCATCATGGATTATTTCAGTGTATTTCCTTTCAACATCCATTCTATCTGAATGTTCCTTAGGATTAAATGAAATGAACTTATCCCATCCTTCAATCATTAACTCAAATACCTCTTTTATTTCTGGGTTTTCCGTGTATCTAATTGCTTCCATTAACGAATCTCTGGAAAATTGTTCATGGACACAAAATGAATTGCTCATATCTTCATCAAAAACAAGAATGTAGTTTCCATTTCTATATTTTTTCTTAACAATTTCCCTATAAAGCGTTGGATATAATAAAAAATGACCACAAAAAGAAGGGGGATTAGGTTCAGTGAGCATATTAGATATATTTTGTTGATGAGGACATACATTAAATTGAGGACATTTTCCATCCTGGCAATACCAGAGGTTCTTTCCATATTTTTTTACTATGTTAAAACCAGTAGGATCAGTACATTCTAAAGGTTCTCCATGCTCATTAACTGATCCCTTTCCTCTGATATAATAACAACTCGTACCACCATTAGCAACATAATTTTTAAAGAACTCGAATGATACTTGGTGATTTAGTGTCATATAGACAAATGGACTAACTTCTGGTGTAATAATCGAAGATAAAAAACGAGCAATCATAAATGTTTTTCCAGAACCTGCAAAAGAATTAATAATGAGATTCTCAGTTTTCCATTTCCCAGAGGTATAATACTCGCAAATTGTATCTAAGATCTGTTTAGGTATTTTATATAGTTCGTTATATTCGGCATACGTCATTGAATACATGTCATTCGAAATCAAAGGTGCATCAATGAAACTTTCAATTTTAGTTTCCACAATGATTTATTATAGGTGAATCTCCCATTTAATATTTTTCATGTCAAATCAAACGATTTAGAGGGTTAAAGTTTAGATTATCTCCCGCACCTATATTCCTTTTAAAGATTAACTCATATATAATCACACTATGCAATCAAAAAATATTAAGGATATTGAAGATGCATTAGAGTTCATTTTTAAAAATATAAAAGAGAATGAATCTGATATTATCCAAGATGGTACATCATTAGGAAATACATCCTATGGGGCATTAATGACGACTCGTGAACAAATGGTCGTGGCAATATTAATGGCTGATTTTCCCGATGATAAAAAGGTAGAAGAACTACAATCGCTATTTTATTCAAAAATAAGGTGGAATGAATATGGAAAGTTTAAAAAGATTATTTAAAAAGCCGATTCAAGAAATTCCAATGGTTCACACATTTAATCATGAATTTACTATTGATTTGAGTGAATTTTATGAATTCTTGAAAGATGTTCAAACTAATATGGAAAATATAAATAAGAGATTAGATAGTTTGACATCCAAGATTGACCAATTAGAGAATAAAACCAAAGAAATTAACCCTATTAAAAATGAGGTTACTTGGTTAAGAAATAGAATATATGGGGTGAAAAAGAATGAGTGACTTAAAAAAAGAAATAAAAAAATGTGAATTATGTAAGCGAGATTTTGAAGTCATTCCTCATCCAGATTTTGATAAATATGGTTTTAGATGTAAGGAATGTTTAGATTATGCAAAATTATTAGAATTTAATTATTATCCTAAGGGTGATGAAGAATAATGGATATGGGAAATGAAATGATATATAATATGAATTTTAAGAGTTTAGATGAAATTCTCTCTAATTCTAAAGTTCTGAATAAATATCGAATTATGGCAATTCTTGGATTGAGTATTGAAGAATTAGAAAAAGCATCATCCAAATTTCCTAAATTTGCATCAGATCATGAGGGTTATGCAGTACTTCTTGAGGAGGTTGATGAAATGTGGGATGAGATAAAGAAAAACAACAAAGTAAATACCAAAATGGAATGTATTCAAGTAATTGCTATGGCAATTAGATTATTGCATGATATGGGGGAATAAAATATGAGTGATAAATGTGAAGATTATAAAAAGTCGGAAGAATATATCGAAGATTTAAAAGAGGATATAAGAGTGTTAGAGGATGAGTTATATAAGACTCGTGTGGAAAATAGAGAATTAGAACAAAGAAACATTATCTTAGAGAATGAATTAAGAAAAATAAAAATGGTGATAAATAATGGATAGTAAGTGTACCGCACCCTTAGATTTTTTAATGAATGAGGGTTGTCCTTATTTAGTCGATGGAAAGTATTGCTCATGTCCAAGCATGGAATGTGAATATAGTTTCGAAATCGATCAATATATGACTGATGATGAGGAATTTGAATGTCCAGAACCATATGATTATGAGGATGATTAAAATGACTGAAAAAGAATGTTTAAGAAGAGGTCATCCTTTAATCTGTTTAGCAACATTCAACAATTATAGAATGATTCATCCAGAATTAACCGAAGAACAAATTTGTGAAGAATGTAGAAAATGGCATGGTGTAGAACCAGATATTTTCGAAAATTCATGTAATAATTGTTGTTATCATATAAATGGGTTTGATTGGTGCTTTAATTACAATACCGAACATAAAGGAGTAATACCTATAAACGATACATGTTGTTGTTTATATTATATAAATAAATATCCTAAAGAGAATGATTAAAATGGACATAAAGAAAACATTAGAAGAGGTTAAGGCATATTTCGAAAATATGCTTACAAAGGAATACCAAGATTATGAAGAATGGGAAAAGGATATTAATGAATTATGCGATCTTGTTATTTTATGTGAAAGATTAGACCAAATAGGAGAATTATTAATCTTAAAGAATCTTTCATTTGGAGAAAAGTATCAAAAAGAAATTATAAATAAAACACTTAATAAAATCTTTTTTCAAGGAACTGAAAAACCAGGTCCAAAAACAAAAGTCACTTGGACTGAAGAAAGTTAATTTTCTCTTTTTTTCTATCTTAATTTTAACGACCCTATCATTAAGTTTATAAGTTATAGATTCCTATAGAATATTATAGGATTTTATAGATTCCTATAAGTGATCTTTATGACTGAAAAAGTAATTAAAAACTATCATTATCAATTCTGGACTGAAAAACCTTTGAACCTTTCTAATGAAGGAGTAAGAATAATTGTAGTGAATGGTTCACGCTTATATGAACGGATTTATAATGATGTTTTGACTGATAAACAAAAAGATCAAGTAGATCAAATATTAAAAGATATGGGGATTGAGGATGTGTTTGACAAATGGTAAATAGGAATAGAGATAAACCAAAATCAGATGAACCAGAAATACCAAGAATAGTTCAAACCCAATCTCAACCTTCAAAGGTTAAAAATATCGAACCACCTTTACCATCCTTTAGTGATTTGTTAAATTTCTGTAGGAATAATCTCCATCTTGCAGAATGTAAACAATGGTATGATTATAATTGCAGTCGTGAAGAATTTGTGCAATCATACCCTAACAAAAAGAAGCGTATGGGTGGGGGCACCACAGGAGCAAGTAAATTAACATTAAGTGTTATAAGTATCTATAAAAGAGGTAAATAAACCATGATATTAAAAGAAAGAATATGCCAAAGATGTGGTCATATTTTAAGATTGACTCACAAATTAGGATCTCGAAAAAGTCTGAAGTGTGATAACTGCGGACGATGTGTTAAGAAAATAAGAGCAAATAAGGTGTTATAAAAATGACCGAGTTTAAAATAGAGCATAAATTCCTTACGAAAATCCTGAAAACTATAATGATTTTCAGAAATAATAATGTGAAATTAGATTTCACTGAAAAGGGAATAAATATAGTCAAAATAGACGATGGAAGAATTGCCATATATAATCTTACTATTGATAAAGGTGATTTGGTTGATTATAAGATGGATGATGTTCAAACATTCAATATGAATATAACCGACCTATCAATATATATCAAGAAGTTCAAATTTAGAAAAACTGACAATTCTTTGCTTGAATTCTCATTTCATACTGATAATTGTTATGTAATAGCAGATGGAATCAAAAAGAACTTTCCTAATTTCACAATGGGAAAGGATGATGTTAAAATTGCAGCATTAACCAAATTAGAATATAAGATTCAGTTCCAGAATCTTAATCATTTTGGAAGATTTATTGATAAAACTAATGAGGATCACACCATTAGAATACTTCTAAAAGAGAATTTATCATTAACTGCGGGTTTAACTCAATTCACAGATTTAACCATGAATAAAGTAGAGGGTTTATTGATTAATGATGAATATGGAGAAATAGATTTAGTTTTTGCTTGTGGATATTTGAAGAAATTTAAGGAAATCTATAATTCTGAAGCAATATTATATCTAAAATTCGATACGCCTTTAAAGATTGTAAATAAGTTAGGATTATTTTCTAATGTTGTCTTTTATTTAGCTCCAAGAATAGTAGAAAAACAAGAGGATGATTAAAATGACTGAGAACAATAAAATGGTCGAATATAAGGAAAATAATAGTATTTCTGAATGGGGTATTTCTAAGGAAATGGCAAAGTCTTATTTTGCATCAGCATTTAAACCAAAGAATCTGAAATTAGAAGATGCTATGATGATTATGGAGACTGGACGTGAAATGGGAATAGGAAGAATGTATGCCATGCAATCCCTTTATAGTATTAGTGGGAAAATTGGTATGAAAGCCGAATTCATGTTGGCAAGATTTAATACACTCTATCCGACAGGACGAATGCACTTCTTACAAAGGGATGAAAACGCATGTATTCTCAATATTAAGAAACATTTAGAGGATGAATGGGAAACCTTCAAATATACTATGGAATATGCAAAAACCACCCCCGAATATAAAAGAAATTTTGAAAATTATGAGAAACGAGCAAGACAAATGCTTCATGCTCGATGTGTATCGGAAGCCATTAGAAGTATTGCCCCGGAGGTTAATATGGGATTATATACACCAGAGGAATTGGAATTCTTCGATATTAAAACCGAACCTCAACCACAACCAACTCCGACTAAGAAATCAACTAATAATATTCCTTCAGTTGAATATGATATAGTTCCCGAAAAGCCAATAATGAAAGAGATTCCTCGAAAATCAGCCCCAATCTTAGAAGAAGAACCAGATATTGTGGATTATGAAGATGTTGAGGATGATAGTCTTGATGAGGATGTTATTGATGCTCAATTATGGGCTTATAAAGTCTTAACTATAGACCATTTCAATAATCTAAAAAAAGACAAATATGATAAAGAGGATGTTATGCTTGTGGTGAAAAGAGATTATCAAGCAGTAGGAAAATCTATCAAATACACTACACCAAAGGATGAGGATATATTAATTGGTGGTTCAATAGTGTATGATATTACGGGAAACAATACTTATTCTATTATTGGACTTCCAAGTTTCATTTTCAAGAATATTGAAAAGAATAATCCAGATGCCTATATCGATAAGATAAAACCATACATCATCAGTCGAGATAATTTTCTTAATGTTAAAGATAAACTCGGTGAAACTAACACTTTCAAAGAAGGATTCGATGAATAATGGTTGAAATAATAGTCGATGTTCATGAGAAAGATAGTGGAAACATTGAGAGATTAGAAAAACTCGGTGTTTCTGTTAGAGTAGAACCCTTAGAATTTGGGGATTATCTTCTCTCTGATTTTTTCTCTATTGAACGAAAGGATATTAATGATTTATTTACATCATTAACAGGCGGTTCCGATCATAATGTTAAACTTCAATTGCAGAATTGCCGAGAGAATTTCAAAGTGGTAGTCCTTGCCGTTATTGGAGATACTCTATCCTTTAATCCATCTCCTATCAAATATGCTCAAATTGGAAAATACTTAGAACATGAAGAGGTATTTGAAGGGACTATTGTTAAGAAATTCACGACTGAAGATAAGTTCTGTAAGTGGATGTTTGATAAAGCCACAGTACTTCAAACTGAAAAACACACAATCGATGTTCCAAGATCCCATCCTCGTATCAAAGATACTATCGAACTTCAAAAGTTCTTTTATGAGGGATTAGTAGATACTGGAATTGAGACTGCAAAATTACTCCAAAGTTTATTTCCCAATCCTTATAACTTTATTCAATGGTTAAAAGGAGTTGAATTGATATATACTAAAGGTGGGAACTTTAAAGAGATTAAAACTATTGGAGAGCCTAATTATATTAAAGGATTGGGTGAGAAATGGTACACCCAAAATATAAAATTAGTATTTGGTGATTAAATATGATGAGTAAAGAAGAATATTTAAAATCAGCAAAGTATTCTGATAATGTCAAGAAATTGAATTCATTATTAGATGCTATCGATATTAGGGATAAGAATAAACTAAAGAAATTCTTATTCGAGACTTCAGACTTTTTATTTGCTCCTGCTTCAGCGAAATTTCATGGAAGTGAATATGGAGGTCTTGCAGAACATTCTATAAAAGTTGCAGAATTAATGTTAAACTTAACCATTGAAGCTTGGGAAATTAATATTAGTGCCGAATCTGCTATAATTTGTGGATTATGCCATGATTTATGTAAATGTAATCTATATACACCCAATCTCACAAAAGATGGTTCGTTTAATAAGGCTTGTGCATGGAAACGAGATGAAACAAATGATTATGGTCATGGGGATAAATCCATATTTGTTATTTGGAAGCATCTTGGAAATGAGTTCTTAACTGATGAAGAATTCGCTATTATTCGATGGCATATGTACGCTTTTGATAAGAACTTCTATGAACATCAAAATTACATCACAAAATATCCTATGATTAGAATTTTTCATGGATGTGATCAAATAGCGACAGGTCTTGAAGAACTAAAATCTAATTTAATTGAAGAATAAAGGGTTATTTTTTTACCCTTAGTTTAATACTCTAAAATGGAGAAACGTTTGAAAATCAAAAGTAAACCGCAAAGGATTTGATATTATGAATACAAAAAGGAATGATATTATGTCACACTTTATACCAAGATCGATCATTGAATATCTCGATGATGAAGTAATGGATCTGAATATTAATAGTCGTTCAGAATGGGTTCGCAATATAATATCTATCAAATTTAAGAAATTGAAATATGTTGTTGATAGGTTAGAACAAATGGGTTATAAAGACCATAGTTTAAAAATTATAACTTTCAATCTTTCTAAAGATACAACAAATGAAATGAAAGATCTCATTAATAGCAATAAAGGAGAGGCTCATCTTTATACGAGTTTCTGTGAAATTGTTAGAGATTTTATGATTGATGGGTTATATGATGAGTTTAAGAGGAAAGAGAAGAATGGGACTAAAGTTATAGAAAAACCAATTGAAAAAATAAAGGAACCCGAAACAATAACAATAGGAGATAAAACTTACAATGTCAGACGAGCAAATTAACTTACCCTTAAACATCCAATTAAAAGTCCAAATTGCTTCAGTATTATTGGATATGGAACCAGCCTCTTTTATAGTCGCTGCAATTAACAATTATTTAGATTATCATTATTCTTCACTCAATCAATATCAAAATTGGAAGAAAACTATAACTGAATTAGATAAAAAGAACAATACCAAATTAAATGAAATATTAGAATTAAAAGAGGATGATAAGAAAAATGAAGATGGATCAAAGCTCTATGTATGATATTATTTGGGGGGATTCGGCTTTGCTTTATAATTATCCTTCAAAAGCCAATATTTTCTTATTTGATCCCCCTTTTTATCCTCGTGATAAGGCTTACAAACAACTTCGAATGGATAATGATATTAATCTTAAACCAATCATGATGCCAGAGGATTGGTGTGAATGGTTCGATTCTATTTGTTGGATTGCTGATAAAAGATTAACTGATGATGGATGGTTCATCTTTAAAGCCGATTCTATTACCTTCTTAATTGCCTATCCTATATTATCAAAATACTTTCACTTTTATAGAGAGATAATCTGGGATAAGAATTTGATAGGATTAGGGACTATGGTTAGAATGAGACATGAATTAATTATAATGTGTTATAGAAATAAAAAGAAACCATTTTGGAATTATAGAGTTAATCCAGAATCTAAGAAGATGGATTATAATACTCTCGATGGAGAGAAAACTATAATTAAGATTGAGGGTTTTCATGGATCTTCTAAAGGTATTGCCTTTCCATCAGTATTGAACGTTCAAAAGTATGCTAATGGTACCTTTGGGAAAAAGAATAAGGATACTCATATTAATGAGACACCATCAGACCTTTGGGATATGTTCTTAGAATTTTGTGTACCAGAAAATGGGCTTATCGTTGATTCATGTATGGGCTCAGGTTCTATCTTAAAATCTATGATTCGATTAAATGATAAGTTAGGTAGAACTATGAGTTATTGGGGAATTGAAATAGACGAATCATACCGAAAAACTTTATTAGAGTATTTAAATAATAATATTATACAATATATAGATGATAAAAATGAGTGAAGAAACAAATGAATTGAAAGTTAAATTAAATCAAATATTTAATATAGCTAATAGTGTCGAATATAGTTCATTCAATAAAATCTATAAAGTGCTTGAACTTTTGCGACAATTGAATGTTAAATATGATTTTATTACTTTGGAGGAATAAAAATGGAATATAAAAAGATGAATAAGATTTGCGTATTGGTATCAGCCATATTGACAATAATTGCGGTGATATTATTAATCCCGACAATCCAAATCTATTGGTTTCTAATACTAATTGCTTTTGGATTATTTGTTATGTTTGATGTGGTGATATCAATTGTCGCATTATTCTTTGGAGATGGAAAACTATGAAAATAAACTATGAATTAGTCGAAAAACTCTATGATGCCTTCATAATCTTTATCTTTCCAATAATATTTATCATTATTGGGATAGTATTGGTGAAAGATAGATTTTATTTAGTCATATCATTCCTTTATTTTGGATATGTGTACTCGTTAGTTATAAGAGATGCAATTCAGAATAATAAAAAAAAGAGGGATGGGTAAGAGGAGTTTTTGAGAGAGAAGAAATACCCACCCCATGATCTATAATTAGATCAAAATAATAAATAATGCCGTTATGATTCCTATCACTCCATTTGACAGGAGATATAACGTGCTTTTTTTCCCATTTAATCGCTTTTTCTTTGATAAATAAATACAATAGAATCCTTTTTGCTTATCCTTTTGAGTCTTTAGGTCTAATAATAGATGGATTGAAATTGATACCATGAATAAGGCTCTAAACCATATTGGAATCATCGAACCATACCATAGAACCCATATCATCGGAAATATGATTGAATGTGTTAGGAAATGTCGGTGTGCTTCAAAGTGTGTGTCGATGTCGGGAAAGTTCGTGAATATGATTAAGGCGATTAGATCTGGAAACTTTAAATCATAGAACGGAATCCATATTGCAAAGAATACTATGGATGCTATAAAGGTATGCCATTTCCAATTCATCTTAATCATATCCTATTCTGTTTTCTCTAATTGTTTTAGTTGATATTCCATTAGACTAATCTTAGCTTTAAACGCAACATTTTGATCATATATCTCATCATATTTTATTTGGAGTTCTTCAAGCTTGGTTTTATATTCTGAAACGCTTAAACCAAATGATGATTTGATCTTATCAATCATTTTTGAATATTCTCCATCACTTGCTTTCGCAAATATATAAAATACTAAAGCTACAAATGTCGTGCCTAAGGTCTTTATTAGATCTACCCAATCCCACGTCCCAAATTGAACTCCAGCAACTATGAAATCCAAAATTGGCATTATGCTTAAGACTACACAAGCCAATATTATAAAAACTGGATTCTTTATTGCATAATTAAGCAATTCAATTGGTGTGGCTTTTCCATCATTATTTCCAGCCTCATCGGCTTTCTTGAGTATGTCGTTTCCCAGATTTTCCATTTTATTCACCTTATCCTTATAATCTTGTTCTAATTGTTGAAGATTTCCTATCTCATCATTAAGATTAGAGAATATTTGACCAAGATCGCCAAAACTCGTTGAGACAATTCCTTCCAAATTCTCTATCCTTTGTCGAAAGGTTTGATCACCCGTCAATTTTATCCAACCTCTTTTTTAGATTTATGATTTCTAATTGTA
>Ga0172381_10006354_pt1 | contig 11838 bp, 13 predicted proteins | sample Leawel6488metaG_FD_119754 | JGI IMG/M metagenome (GOLD analysis project Ga0172381, IMG submission 119754) | Leachate microbial communities from a municipal landfill in Southern Ontario, Canada - Leachate well 64-88 metaG | ecosystem: Engineered > Solid waste > Landfill > Unclassified | place...
CGAAACAGGACTAGAAGGTCTTCAAGGCATGCAGGGCGACACTGGAATACAGGGTGATGATGGTGTTGACGGAATTCAGGGTGAAACTGGCGTAGGAATAGCGGGTTCTGGGACAGAGAACTATCTTGCAAAATGGTTGACAAGTAATTCTCAGGGTAATTCTATCATTTTCGACAATGGCACAAATGTTGGTATTGGTACAACAAACCCAACTGATAAATTACACATTATGAAGGGCATTAGTGGAGCAACTGCAATTTTAAGTAATGGACTTACAATTGAGAATAGCTCGACATCAACAATAAACTTATTATCAACAGATACAACTTCTGGTGTCGTGTATTTCGGTACCCCATCTAATAATCAGAATGCTTCTATTATAAGCAATTATAATTCTGGTTCTCCTTACTTAGTTTTTAGAACTAATGGTGCAAATGAAAGGATGAGAATAACCTACGATGGTAAAGTAGGGATTGGAACAGATACGCCATTGACCGACGTTGAAATTCGTCCAGATACTGACGAAACCGTAAAACTCACAATAACAGGCGATAAATCAATCTCCGCTGTCGGTGACGAATATTGTTCCGTCGATTTTAGGTCTGGTGGAGATACGTCTCCGCAATCAGACAACGATATTGTTGGTAGGATAGTGTCAGTAGCTGAGATTGGTAATGGCGCGTATGCGGGAATGGCATTTTATACGACAGATAGCGTATCTGCGCCGTATATAAAAGAGCGTGTACGGATTGATCATTTGGGCAACGTCGGAATTGGAACAGATGCTCCAGGAAATAAACTCGAAATTGTAAACGGGTCAGATGCTACATCTATTTTGGTTGTTCGTGGAGCTGATGCAATATCAGAATTTATGGGAGTTGGTGTTAGAACGGGAGTTGCTTACTTATCAGCTGGATCATCAGGTACTGACAATGTTGATCTGGTGATTATGACTGCTAGTGCTGGAACAGAATCTGAAAGGATGAGAATAACCTACGACGGACTTGTAGGTATCGGTGTTACACAGCCACAAGCAAAGATGCAAATCGGACAAATACTGGGTGGGACATTCGGAATAATAGCAGGAAATAATGTCTCTGATAGCGGAATGTCAGATAATACCAGAAAATATCTGAGAATTGGAGTTCCGTCATATGATCTTGACGAAGAACCAGTATCAATAATTACAGTTGACAATAACGATTCAGCAAACATCTTACATATAGGCGGCGGCACCAGTGCAGGAAACGCATCTACTGAGATAAATTTCAGAACAGCAACGTTGAATACAATAATTGGAACTCTCAGGATGATCATTGATTCCGATGGTAAAGTTGGAATCGGAACAGGTGCGCCATTGACCGACGTTGAAATTCGTCCAGCTACTGACGAAACCGTAAAACTCACAATAACAGGCGATAAATCAATCTCCGCTGTTGGAGATGAGTTCTGTTCACTTGACTTTCGATCTGGCGGAGATACATCACCAGGATCAGACAACGATATTACAGCTAGGATAGTATCTGTTTCAGAGTCTGGTACAGGTGCACAAGCTGGAATAGCTGTTTATACTTGCGGTTTAGAAGGTTCATCTTATTTGAGTGAGCGTGTTAGAATAACTAATGATGGCAAAGTTGGGATAGGTACAGATATACCAAGTTCACAATTACATGTTATTGGCAATATTAATGTCGCAGGTAGTATTTATGTGATACCTGGGTATAGTTTTTATTCATTGGGTATTTCTACAGGATCAGCTACATCTGATGTTAATATTGACGGATCATATAAAATCTTTAAAGTGGCAAGTTCAAAACGATATAAAGAAAATATACGAGAGTTAGATATAAGTTCAAGTCTTTTGCAAGATATAGAACTTAAAAGATATACTTGGAAGAATAATGAAACTGTATCAGATCATTGTAGAGGAAAAGAAGATTTTGGTTTTATTGCTGAGCAAGTAGCAGAAGTGTGTTCTGAGCTCGCAAATTATAATGAAGCAGGAGAAGTTGAGTCGTGGAAGACACAAAAAGTTTTAGAATTGGCAGTAGCTGAGTTACAGCGGCTTAATAGACGTATAGAACAGCTTGAAGAAAGTTTAACACAAGATTCATTACATAAATAAAACAACATTATAACAACAAGGAGTAATGATGATTAAAAAAATTCTATTGTAATAGCATATTATGTGATAGTAATAGTAATTGCTTGTTCTACAATTATAGGTGGAACCTATGCTTATGTAAATAAGAGGGTAGAAATTACTGTAGCTGAATGTATAAAGAAAGATCCTGTTATAATTCAACTTAATGATATTAATGTGAAGTTAAATGATATACAAGAGACAATAGAAGATATTAAACTTACTTTAGCTATTGTGCATCAAGACGATCCAAAATATAAAAAAGCAGAAATAATAACAAAATCAATAAAATAAATATTAATTTAGTGTCTTAGTTTTTTTATATATAATTATTAAGTAAGATAAATTAAATAACTTGTAGAGAAATTATGAAATTTGGTGCTGTTTATTGTTTGTATGAAGATTATGAATTTTTAGAGATGTCATTATCATCAATAAAAGATAAATTAGATAAAATAATTTTTCTTGTTTCTGATATTCCTTGGAATGGAAAACCCTCAAATAATAATGATCTACTAGAAAAATTAAATTGTCTTTGCAAAAAAAATTCTAATTTTGAACTTATTAAAGATCATTGGGCAAATGAAGTAGATCAACGCAATTTTGCATTAAAATATTTTTACAAAAACAATTTTGATTATTGTTTTATAATAGACTCTGATGAAATTTATCATGATTATCATTTCGAAAATATAAAGTCTTTTATTTTAAAAAACCCAAATATTTCAGCGTTTCATATAGAGTGGAATACTTATTGGAAAAAACAATATTATGTTGTGTACCCAAGAGAAACTTTTACTCCTGTGATTGCTGTAAAAGTAGATAGTTTTCAATTTACACATATTAGACAAGGTATTACAAGTATACTCAGGACAGAAAGTTTTGTTTTTAATACAAAAGAAAGATATAATGGCATATTAATACCTAATAATTTAGCTATATGTTTCCATCTTTCTTATGCTAGAACTAATGAACGTATAGAAAGAAAGTTGGAGACAAGTTCACATACAAAAGAATTTTATAAAAACTGGTATGATGATGTTTGGCTTAAGTGGAAACCCGAAAATAAAAATTTGCATCCAGTAACACCTTCACAATACAAACAAGCAATACAAGAGAATTTTTTAGTTTTCCCAAACCAACTTAAAAAATTCATTAAAAAAGAAAGATATGAAAACAATAAATGTTCTATAATAATATTAAATTGGAATTCTTATAATTTGTTGATTAATTGTTTAAATCTAATTTTAGAAAACACAATTAGTTTTAATGAAATTATAATAATAGATAATGGTTCTGATAATCTTCCAGAAGATTTTGTTTGTTTATTAAAGTCAAATTATAATATTGACAAAGTTGTTTTAAATAAAGTTAATTTGGGTTTTGCAGCTGGAGTAAACCAGGGTATAAAGATAGCTAATGAAGAGAATGACATTTGTTTATTGAATGTCGATGCTGAACCTCAAAAAAACTGGTTATCAGAACTATATAACACTTTAATTAATAACGATACTTGTGGTATTGCAGGGTCATTAGGTAATGAAATAGAAAATGGATATCAGAATGAAAATTTTGTTAAAGAAGACACTAAAGTTTTTAATTTACATTTTTATTGTGTACTTGTATTAAGAGATTTAATAAATAAAATAGGTTTTTTAGATGAAGTGTTTGGATTGGGTTCTTATGAAGATAATGATTTTTGTATAAGATCTATGTTGGCAGGTTATCAGTGTTGGATTTCAGCTAAAAGTTTAGTAAGACATAAAGCGCATCAGGTATTTAAAATAAATAATGTCGACAATAAGAAATTAGAAGAAAAAAATAAAGCTTTATTAGAAAACAAATTGATAGAAGCTTTCTATAAGATGGGTTCTTCAATAGATTTGATTTTTTCTCTTCCTGAATTATCGAGAAAATGTAGGCTTGTCATAAAAAATTAAGATAATGAATAAGAAATTAACATTAGGTTTAGCAATGATTGTTAGAGATTGTGAAAAATCTTTAATGAAATGTCTTTCAAGTTGTCATGATTTGTTCGATGAAATAGTGATAGTAGATACAGGTTCTATAGATAAGACAAAATCAATAGCTTTACAATTTACAAATAAAGTTTATGATTTTAAATGGATAAATGATTTTTCTGCAGCAAGAAATTTTTCTTTTAGTTTAATGACTACTGATTTTATCATGTGGCTTGACGATGACGATGAAATATTACCAGAAGATTGCCGGAAAATAAAAAATATCGATTTTGAAAATAAAGAGATAATTATTTGTATTTATCATTATTCACATGACAAATTTGGGTCACCAGATTGTATTTTAGAAAGAGAACGTATAGTTAAGCGCTCTTTAAATTTAAAGTGGAAGAAACCTATACATGAACATTTGCCTTTAAATAATTGTAAAATTTCAAGAGAAGACATTGTAGTTAGACATAATAAAAAAAGCGTGAATTTAGAGAGAAATTTAGAGATATTAGAAAAAATAATAAAAACAGATAAAGAACCAAGAAATTTTTATTATCTTGGTAGAGAGCTTACTCGAGTTGGAAGAATAGAAGAAGCACTAATAAATTTAGAAATTTTTGTAAAAACTAACGGCTGGTACGAAGATATTTTTTCAGCATATTATATTATAGCAAAAAATTATCTTTTATTGAAACAAGAAGAAAAATTTTTTGAAAATATATATAAGTCTATAAATATAGAGCCAAGAAGATCAGAACCGTATTATGAATTAGGAAGTTATAGTTTTAGTAAAAAACAATGGAATAAAGCTATTTTTTGGTTTGAATTATGTTTAAATATAAAAAGACCCAAAGAATTAATGTCTACATATTTTTCACAGTATTATACATGGAAACCTGCATTGTCTTTATGTCTTTGTTATAACAAAATCGGGAATTTACAAAAAGCACATGAATATAATGAATTGTTTTTGAAATTTCGTCCAAGTGACTCAAGGGGACATCATAATAGGTCTATTCTAAAAAATAGTTATTTAAGAGAGGGCCTTGGAAAAAAACTGAACTTGGGTTGTGGAAATAAAAGAATCGAGGGATATATTAATGCAGATATAGTTAATATACCTGAAGTTGATGAAGTGTTTAACATGAAAGAAATTCCCTATAAAGATAATTCAATTTCTGAAATTAGTACAGAGCATAGTCTTGAACATTTATCATTTGAAGATAGCAGACAAGCGATAAAAGAGATCTTTAGAGTTCTTGAACCGGGCGGTATTTTAAAGTTATTTATTCCTGATTTAGAATTTTGTTGCAAAGGATACCTTGAAGGCGATAATCATCGAAGAATTAATGGGTTTCCAGAAAAAGAGTGGTATTCTAAATGTTTATATGGTATTCAGAGACATGAAAATGGTAGCGATGCAAAGCATCAATTTCATTTAAGTGGTTATTCAATGAATGAAATTAAAAAAGAACTTGAACAACAAGGGTTTATAATAGATTATTGTGAAAGATATTAAAAATAGTTATGGGACACCTTCAATTGCTATAAGAGCAATAAAGCCTGTTTCTAAAATAAAAATAGGTTGGGTTAATCCTGTTAATTATGAAAGTGCTCAGACAAGAATTAGAGTTTTAAATGTCAATAAATTTCTTAGATCAAAAGGATATTATTCAGATATAGTTACTTTTGGAGATATAATAAATAAAAGCTTTAATATTGCAATAGTAGGAAAAGTATTTAACGAGTATGTTTATAAAGAAATTTTAAATTTAAAAGATAAAAATAAAATAGTTTATTGCGACTTGTGCGAGTCTATTTTTGATTTCTCTTGGGTAAAAGAAATAATTAGTATTTGTGATCTTGTTATTTGTTGTTCTTATGAATTAGAGAAGTTAACTAGACAATTTAACAGTAGAACAATGGTAATAGAAGATGCTTTTGAAGAATAGTTTAAATAAAAAATTTATATTGGAGGTAAAATGAATAATCGTGAAGTGTTTGTCGAAAAGCTTAATGAGTGTGGTGAAGTTAAATATGAAATGTCCGAGATTCATAGCAGAATTGCTGGAAAATTAAAACATGTCTACCAGTTAGTTTTTAAAAGAGAAAAGCGTGACTTTTTAGCTTTAAAAAATATGATGTATTTTAAAGGAGGTATTGCTTCTCCAGATTCAAGACCAAAACTTCATGAAATTCTTGACTCGTTTATTAATTTAGCAAATCATTACAATTTTTTAGGCGATGATGAACTTAAAGAATATTTAAAGACACATGGTATCGAGATAAACATTGTTCAACCTTCTATTGAAGACGGTCCTGTTTCTGTATCTAAAGAAGAAACAAAAAATTTTGAAAGATCATGGAAGTTCTCTATGAACAATGAGTCTATTCCCGGTACAAAAAAAGAAGTTTTAAATTCTATACTTGATAGAGCTATAAGCATTCAGAAAACTATAGAAGACAAGAAAAGTGAGATAGAAAAAAGCGCAGAAGATGTTGATATAGAATGTCAAATCAAGAAACCGTTTTTTATGAAAGCTATTTCAATAAAAGTACAAGAACTTAAAAAACGATCTGTCGATAACGAATTAAAAAAAGTCGAGGATAATATCGCTGCTTCACAAGATATTATATCTGTTTTTGATTCTATAAAAGAAGAATCAGAATAGTTACGTTAAGTAAATAGAAAATGAGAACTGCATATTTTTTTGGATATGGAGGATCAACAAAAGCTTTAGATCCTTTAAAACCTATAATAGAAGAATCAGGTTATAAACTTGTAACAATTCATGAATGGTCAAACTCAGACATAAAATGGAACAGATCTACTTGGTTAAATGAATTAAAAAAAGCTGATATTATAATTATTCCTACTAATTATAAAGATCAACCATGTAAAAGTAACAACAGATTATCTCAAGCACTTTCACTTGGTAAACCAGTTATCTGTTCTCCATTAGATGCTTATGTTAGAATCCATAATGAAAATTATGGGTGTTGTTTAATTGCTGATACTAAAGAAGAATGGAAACAATGTTTAGAAAAACTTAAAAACGAAGATTTTTGTAAAGAAATATCAGATAAAGCTTTAATAGCATCTAAAAAATATTCAATAGAAGAAATTGGAAAAAAATGGATTTCTATTTTTAATAATTCAGATTGTCTTGATATAATTATTCCTTCATACAATAATGTTGAATATTTGAAGCTATGTTTAGAGTCTATAGAAAGAAATACAAGAAATTATAAAATTATAATTTCTGATGCTGGTAGTGATTTAACAACTTGGGAGTTTTATAAAACTCTTAAAGACGTAAAGTTACTTGGTGAACAAGATAAAAGGCTAAGTTTTTCTCAAGCTTGCAATGCTGGTATTTTACAATCTACTTCTGAATATTTTGTCCTTTTAAATTCAGACACTATTGTTTCAAAAAATTGGGCTGTTAATCTTCTTAAAAAAATGAGAGCTGATCAGAATTTGGCTGTATGTGGTGTTCTTTCAAATTGTGATAGATTTTGGACTCATAATATACCTGGCAAACCAACATATCCAATGAATTTACCAGATCTAGACCTTGTGCCTGGGATGAAAATGTGTCAACTAGAAGACAGACTAGAAGACCTATATAGCTTCATGGATAATTCAAATAAAGTTCATACTGGGACTCTCGTTGAACAAGAATGGGTTGCGTTTTATGCAACAATATTTAATAGAAAAATTTTTAACGAGATTGGATTTTTGGATCCACAATTTGTTAATGGTTGCGAAGATTTAGATTTTTGTATTAGAATAAAGAAAATGGGATATAAGATAGCTCAAGCAATTGATAGTTTTATTTTTCATTTTGGCGGGATTTCTAGAAAATATTATAAAGATGAGTGTTATCATAACATTCTAATGAAATGAAAGCATTATACATGTCTCAATATGAATTAGAAGATCAACAAAACCATGCTTATTTAAAAGAAAAATATGATAAAAAAACAATTGTATTTTATTCTGGTCCAAGCTTTGAAAAATGGAATTATAATTCATGCGAAACTAAAGGGATTGGTGGTTCTGAAACTTGGGCGATAAAATTATCAGAAGAATTTGCGAAATTAGGATACAGAGTTTTAAATTTTGCTGATTGTTCTATTGAGGGAAAGTTTAATGGCGTGAATTGGATTCATTATTCAAAACTTCATGATTATATTGAATATAATTATTTTGATTGTTTTATTAGCTCAAGAACAACAGAACCTTTTAAATTAAAAATTCGTTCAGATAAAAAATTAGTTATTTGCCACGATATCTGGTTAAACAAAAATAAAATAGTACCATACCAAGAAAAGGTCGACAAATTCTTGTGTTTAAGCGATTGGCACAGGCAATTTGTTTGTAATCACCATGGTTTTCCATTAGATAAAGTTTTGATTGTGTCTAACGGTATCGATATTACTCGATACAAACAAGAAGTTGAAAGACAGCCTTATCGTTTAATTTGGAGTTCTAGTTTAGATAGAGGTCTTGATACACTTCTTTATTTATTTGATTTTGTTAAAGTAAATATACCAGAATTAGAACTTCATATATTTTATGGAATAGATAATTGGGAAAAAACTGTTGTTTACAAACCTACTGAAAAACAAAAGATAGAAAATATTAAAAGAGCTATGAATAAACCTGGGGTTTTTTATCATGGTAGAGTAGGTCAAGATAGACTTGCAGAAGAACAACTTAAAAGTTCTTTATGGTGTTATCCTACAACATTTACAGAAACATGGTGTATAACAGCGATAGAGATGATGGCTGCTGGAGTTCCAATAATTTGTTCTAATCTTGCTGCTCTTACAACAACAGTTGGTGATTGTGGTATTTTAATAGGTAATGGGAATATTAATCAAGCATTGACTAGAGATTGTAGAATTCAATTTGCGCATAAAATTATTGAGATTTTAAAAAATAAAGAAATATGGAAATATTGGTCAGTGAAAGGTAAAGAAAGAGCAAAACAATTTACTTGGAAGAATGCTGCAAATGATTTTATAAAGAAAATTGGACTTTAGAAATAGTTTCATTTTGTATTTTTTTATACTTTAACTCATTAGATATTAAAACTCTCAATTATATAGTTTTTTATATTTTATATAGTTTTTATCATTTTTAATTTTTTATATGTTTTTAATGTATACAACATGTTTTTGAAAATAATTAATTAAAAAAGAGATTATAATGATAAAAACAAGCGATTTGTATTTTGCAGCTTATTTACAATGTATGGGTTGTTCTATTGTTGGTGCTGTAAAAGAGAGTTCTAAATATCTTTTTACTTTTGAAGATAAAGAAAAAAGAGAAAATCTCAAAGATAATTATTTTAATGAAAGTAAAGAAAGTTTGATACCAGCTTTAAAATATGCAAATGCTATTAGAAGTCTAAAAACATTTGTTTATGTAAATAATTAAAATAACAATCATGAACAAACAATCTTTTAATAAAGAAAATCCTGTCGATTTATTTTCGCAATTAATAAAAGTTCTTTCAAAACAAAAAGAACACAACAATATTGACAGTTTAATCGACAAAATTAGAGCATTAAGCTCAGATGTTTTTAAAGAGTTAAACAAAAATAGTAATTTTTCTATAATTGACGAACTTCTAAAAGAAGCGAAATATAAAAGATTTTTCTCTATAGAACCAGACATTAATGGTACTTTGTCTAAGATACAAAGAGGTGGGTTTAAAATAGAATTATCAGGTAATATAGAAAAAATTAACAATCCTGATGAGATTATTGAAGTTTTAAGAAATGCTTGGAAAAAATTACAATAAAAACATTTATGATTACAGACTAAGATGAAATACGAAGCAAAAATTATTGAAACTGCTATTAACAAAATAGAACAAGATGTAGTTGAAAAAAACGCCCCTCCTCTTGATTCTAATATTAATGAACCGTCAATTTGCGAATGTCCTAAATCATTTTCTTATAGAGACCTTAAAAAAGTTTCTAGAGAAATAGTTTTACTTAGAGCTGACAACTTTAATTCTTTATTTATAGAACAAGGTTCTAAAAACTTTCCTAAAATTGCAGAAGTAAATTTTATTGAATTCTTTTTTGGGCAAAATGCTCTAGTTGGTACATTTGAAGCACATTTCGAAGATAAAGAAAGTTTTCCTTATAAAACTACAATTAGTGCATCTTGGAATGGAAACAAATTAAAAGTATTCTAAAACTTTATCTAATATAATTTGACTTTTCGCACAAACATTCTACGACAACAACTATCACACTGTTTTTAATCTAATATAGTTCTATGTTAAACATATTTCAATATGCTAGACATAAACAAGACTGATCGCTATAATAAAATAAGATGTTAAGTTTATTCTTATTGTTTTTAATATTAATTAAAAAATTAATGTTATAAAGTTTTTTTATCTTAATGCTTTTTTTTTTACAGCTTTTTCAATAAAAATATTATAATTAAAACGTGCAGTGAAAGAAGTATAGAATAATAAAGTCTATAACGATAAATGTTTTAATATAAAGCTTTAATAATAGAGCAATATAACAAACAGTTTAAAACAAATAATCATACAAACGAAAGCGCACAACTATTGTGCGCTTTCTGTATTCGTACATTATTGAAACTGTTTATATAAACGCTAAATTATCTTGATTTCATCTTAGGTTAAAGTAATTTCTGCTAACTTTTATACAGTTTTTATAAGAAATCGTATAACATGCAACAAATAGACAGTAATTCTATTTATAAATTAAAAGAAACTGCGCGTTTTTTGTGTGTTAGCGAATCTACTTTAAGGTCTTGGGATAGAAATGGTTATTTTATTGCAGGAAGAACAGTAGGAAAACATAGAGTGTATACTGGAGAACAAATCATAAATATTCAAAAAAAAATGTTTGAGAATGTGAAAAGCAAGGAGTTTTGATTGAATAGCGAACAAGGCTTTTTTGTTAAAGTTAGAGACGATTTTTATATGGGTCCTTATGATAATTTAAAATTAGCAAGAGATAATGCTCGAAAAGTAAGTTCTAATTTGTGTATTTATCATGGTATCTTAAAAAAAATATCTGAAGGAATAATAGATGACTCTCAATTATATTTAGTTCCTAAAATTGATAAATCATGAGATTTGTTCTGATATTAAGTTGTAGATATTTAATTATAAATGCAATTGCATATAAATATTAATTATAGGAGCACAGCATGAAATATAGTAAAATCATAATCGAGACTGATGGAACTTCAATAGGAACAAAGGTTTTAGTAGATGGCAAGCAATTGGAATTAGTACAAAATTTAGATTTTTCTTGTAATGTTGATGAAGTTTTTGCACGTTTAAACATACAAGTTGCTTGTAAAAATAGTGTATCTAAAAAAATTAAAGTAAGAGATTTAAAAACAGAAAAATTTGTCGATAAAGAAAAGTTGTCTTCAATTCCTCTTATTCTTGAGAGAAAGAATTAATGTCAAATTTGGCTGAAACTCTTTATTATAATATTTATAGTAGCATGTTACTTGGTGAAAATATTAATGCAAAAATGTATTTAAGTTTTCTTAGAGAAGAATATTATAGTAATGAACATTTATTCGAACCACTAAAAAAAGATAATCGTTGGGAACATTTAATAGAACTTGGAAACGCTATAGATAACAATCTTTTTTTATCTAATAATAAAAATTTTGAATCTAGTATAGAAGAACATGTTCAGGTA
>Ga0172381_10006355_pt1 | contig 11838 bp, 16 predicted proteins | sample Leawel6488metaG_FD_119754 | JGI IMG/M metagenome (GOLD analysis project Ga0172381, IMG submission 119754) | Leachate microbial communities from a municipal landfill in Southern Ontario, Canada - Leachate well 64-88 metaG | ecosystem: Engineered > Solid waste > Landfill > Unclassified | place...
AAAAGAACATAAGTTACCTCTTTCAAGGATTAACTTCCTTAAAAAAATAACCTTATCTTTTTCATCTTCCCGTAATGATAAAAAGTGGTTATGGAACTGAACCACTTCTTTTTCACCACATGGGACTATGTTATTTGGATTTTTTTGACAAAAAAAAGAATACATCTTTTCTCCTGAGATACGGGGGATAGCATAACCATCCCCCTATATCTTTACTCATTGAGATTGATAATCTGTCCACTGGACACAGGAGTTCCGTACTTAAAAGAACCTTCCCAGTTAACCATCTTCTGCATGGTTCTGTCGATTTTAGCAAGAGGATCAACGCCTATAGGAATAAGGTCAAGTCTCTTCATATCGGTATGGTCTACCATGCAGGAAACTGCATAGTTCTCGGTTGTAGGTAAGTCGTACTCTATGTCAATGTTTGTGGAGAAGTAACCGTTATTATAGGTAGAAACATCTCTGCCTGCAGGCACATTTTCATTCCTGGTGAAGAACAGAGTTCCACCCCAGGTATTTATGATTTTTTTCTGTGCGCTTGTTACATACTGAACCTGTGGTTTCATTCCGGTTCTACGGTCTGCAATCAATTTGCCGAGTGCAATTATCATAGCTTCAGAGAGACTTGCGCCTTCTGCATCTACAATATTGCCCTGTGCAACTGCAGGAGTAGCGGTATCATAATAGTAAAGTGCCTGGATTAATCCATCACACTGAACATCAGCAACACCGGAACTTGCAGGTATAGTTGTAGTACCTACGCCGTTAATGAACACATAGTTCAAAAGTGAGAGAAGTTTTTTCAGATTAAGCCACATCTGCAAGGCCATTTCATCATTAAATTTCTGAAGTGTACCTGCTGAAGATATGTCCCATCCACCGGCAGCAGCGAATAATGCAATTTCTGTATCGGTAATCTTGCAAGCAAGACCTCTACGGAAAAGATTATTACTCAGTCTGTCGGGTGTGGTATGTCTATCATCGGGTTTTGCACCTTCTGCAGCATAACCGGAAGTGCCATCTGGGGCATCAATAGAAGTCTTACTCCAGTAATGGATTTTATCTTTCATTGGTTCAGTCGGCAGTCTTAAAAAGAACTTGGCATCAACCATACCTTCAAGATAAATTACAGGAGACAGATCCTGACGGTGATAATTGGCAGCAGTTACAGAGTCTAACTGTGCTTTCATCACATGTTCCATAACGATTTGTGTTAAAAGATCCATTGCCTTATACCCCCGTGCAACCCTGGAGTTTTCTTATGGCATCCAGAGATGAATTATATAAATTTGGAGGGGCAATTTGCTTCATTCGACCTTCCCCTATACCTTTATTGATTATTTCCTGTATGGCATGACCGGACTCCTTATTAAGTCCTAATGCACTTATCGGGTTCATGGCTTTCTGAATGATTTCCTGTAAAGATACCTGATCTACTACCGGGCTGGTTGCTCTTTTTGCCTTTGCAATCTCTTCTGTGATTTCAGCTTTAAGAGCATCTCTATCCTGTTTGTAGGCTTCAGAAAAACCTGTGATGAACTCGCCTATCTTCTCATTTGAGGTTGATTTTTCTACTGTAGAAGTTGTAAGAAGCTCAGTTAATTTATCAATCTTTGTATTAATATCATTGAACTGAGTTTCAATCTCTGCTTTTGTCACAAAGTCCGGTGCAGGTATTACTTCTGTTTTTCCTGTTTCTATTGCAGGAGCTTCTACTGGTGCTTTACCGCCGAACATTGCAGAAGGAGCTTCTACTGGTGCTTTACCGCCGAACATTGCAGAAGCAGCTTTCATAAACTCTTCAAATGTCATGTCTTTTTCCTCCTTCTCTGACTTAACGAAAGTCAGTTTACTATGTTGATTTACTGGTCTGGCTTTTTCCGATATTAGACTTACAAACTGTACCTTTAAGTTTTTAAGTTTTCTAAGTTTTTTCACCATTACCATCGCCCCCTTCTATTACCTTATGACATGTACCGGCAATAGAGAACCCTCTAAAATATTCTCCAGATGCAGCCTTCATTGCAACTTCAGTATCAATTGGTTTATATCCTATGAACCAATCGCCTTCCGTCACTTCACCTGTTTTAATCGCTTCGACTATGGCCTTATCTATAACTAAAGACTCAACCACATCTCCATGATTTTTAAAGTCATGATCTATATCTCCATTCCGGGACTCAGACATAAAATCATGGGCTGCACGCTTTAAATCTATTAATTCAATAGTATCACCTTCAGTATCTTCAATATCTGCTTTTGAGGCGATACCATAAATTACGCCTAATCCCACATCTACAGTGGATTTTTTGAAGTTAAAATTGACTTTTGTTTCCTCTGGTTTATTGCACACCATATCTATTACTTCTTTTGCATCCATCTTTAAAACTTCATTCCATTCCATATTATCACCTCTGTTCATTTACTACACCGGCAGTGCCATCCTGGATATTTTCTTTTCTCCGTTGCCCTGGGTTATTATCTCTTACCACCGTAGGACCTGCATTTTTAGCGTCAATGGTTTTCTCTAACAGTGATACAGGCATAAGGTTTGATACCAGTACAGGTTCATCGTATAATGGATTTCCTACCATAGGAGGTTTCTTCATCAGTATTCTGCCTTCATTTATCGTGCCTCCTGCCATAGTCTGGACCTGTGCAATCTTCGCTGTCCTCTGGGTAACTCTTCCTTTAGTGCCTGGTTGAATAATAAACCTGCCTTTATCAGTATAAAATATCTCTTCTAAGTGCTTCTGGAAAGCATCACATACCACAATCTCTTTTGGGCTTACCGCATCATTTTCAAAGTTTTCTTTATCTTCTTCAGAGGCAGATCCGAACATCCCGTAGGGTATACCAAGAGCATCGCAACACTCTTCTTTGATAAACCTTCTAATTTCTAAATACTGAACATCACTTACATTTGCACCGGAGGCAACCATCTTTACGCCGCCTAATAGAAACAAGGGTTTCCATGCGCCTGCAGGAGATGAGTAGTTATTTTGTAACCATTTTTTGTTAGTCTCTGCATCTGCAGAAGTGCCTTTTTCCATTGAATATACTGCACCGGTTTTTGTTGCATTTTTAAAGTAAGCATAGGTATATTTTTTTGCAGCTATCTCTGTAGATATGCTGTCTTCCAGGGCTTCAAGGCAGGAGGTTCCTGTGGCGTTAAGTTTTATCTCCATTACCTGTTCCGGGTAGAAGTATCTTACTCCTATACCAGTTCCCACTATCCAGGGAACAGGGGTTGAGGTTCTCCCTAGTTTTTCCTCAAAAGACTCAAGTCCAAATATGGCCTCCTGAGACCATGCTACAATTCTATTTTTATACTCTAAGGACTGTTCTAAAGAGTAACCGTTATTCTGCAGGTAATCTTGAAGATAAATAGGTCTTATGCACCGGAAGTCAGCACGATACATAGCAATAGGGTTTTTAAAAGGTGGACTGTCTTCTAAAAAGTCAAATATTACATAGGCTTTTGAATTGATAGTCAAATCAATCATTAACTGTTTGTATATCTGGGGAAATTTTTGTTTTGAGTTTGGATCTAAAAATAAGTTTTTAATTTTTTGAACCACAGGAAGATCGTCTGATTTCCTGTCTACTGCCACGCCCTTTTTAGCGTTTAGTATTTCACAGCCGGACTGAACAGCACTGTCACCTATCTTTGTAGCACCTGATCCTATCCAGGTGATTTTATCAAAGAGGTATTGAAATAAGAAGGGTTTTCTTGTTCCATTGCTGCCACGAATTAAAAAATTGGGAATTGCCAGAGTATTTTCATTTCCTACATAAGGACTCTCTGGAAAGGCTTTTTCTAAAAATGAAAAGGGATCTTCTTGATAATCTGGTGGATTTACTTCATTTACTTCTTTAATTATAGTATCAGTATCTTTTATCTTACCGTTATTATCAAGCATTTTTACAGTTGCACTCAATTCCCAATCCTCCTGTTATGGATTTAATGCCGGGTTCTGCTGACCTAATTTTCTTCCCTGTTCAAAGAAATGGTTCATACAGTTTTCATTTCTGCAGCACTGGAAGGTAATCACTTTCCCATCGTGCTTTGTGTAAAGTCCTTCGGTCATGCAGCTATCCATACCTTTATATGGATATGGCAGCATAAACCTGTCTCTAATCTCCCTCAGTGTATGAGTTCTTACCTGATCTTCTACTGGTCTATTTGCTATATGCTGGCACACCGCACCTTTGCCGGTATGTTTTAACGGACACAGAGGAGCATCACAGGTAGCATATACAAGACCTTTTCCAGTACCTATGTTTTCTGTACTGCCTTTTGGGGTTACAATAGCGTGAACGTCTTTATCTGTCCACGCTGTTGGTTCACCGCATACTTCGCATCTGGGGGCTTGACTTGCATTATCAATTTTATGCAGAGCCATTTAATCACTTCCTTATAACTTTGTTATAACATAGTTATATTATCAGGCATGGAAAGAGGAAAGTCAATAGGGGAAAATAAAAATAACTCAGATTATTTTTTCTGAGTTATTTTTTTACACAAAACAGTTATTCTCCAAATATTTTTTTATATTTCTTTTCAAAATGTTTCGCCCATAACTTATCCTCCGGGTTTTCTTTCGGTTCTAAAGGAACAGAGTTTTCAAACTCATCTACCTGTAATGCTTTTTCTGCATATATTTTATTTATTTCATCTGCTATGGGAATAAATTCTTTTATATCCTTTTCTTTAATTAAATCAATCCCATCCGGGTCAACGCCATCTTTCAGGCAGTCTTCAAAAACATCTTGATACATAATATATAACCTCCTAATTAATTAAAATGTGTGAGTAAATCTATCTCAGGCATATAATCCCAATTCTCACCGAAAGTAAATATCTCAGGTCTTATCTCTATAACACCCCTTGCAGCAAGGCAGGCCAATGCAACCGCCCAGAATTTATCTGCATGGTGATGTTTTGACTTTTCTACTACAAATACCATATTGCCTGCTGTGGTGACATGCTTTTTAATTGAGTAAAAATGTGCCGTTAAGTCCCTGCAGGGCATAAGTTGTAACAGGTCATCAAGCATAAAGGTTTTAGTAGTAGAGATCATCTGGGATCTATTTTCTGATGTAAAATAAATCCCCTGGACTTTTCCGGGGTATAAAGCAGTTAAATCTTCCGCTAAGTTATAACCTATGCCGGTCATATCAATATATAGTCCTCCGAGTGTAGAGGAATACATATCAATAAATCTTATCAACCGGGCCTTCTGATCCGCAAAAGACATGTCCTGTAAACTCTCATGAAATACCTCCCGGAGGACTGACCTGTTTTTCCCTCTTTTGTCGATATTCCTTAAGTCCAGGACATAGAATTCAGCAGCATCTTTAGTTCTACCTACATCATACCCTGCATAAAGGATGCCCTGGTTAACATCTGATATTTTTTCCATACTCTCAGGGAAATTCTGCTGATCGGCCAGATCGAATGATGTCATAGTTCCAACTATTAAATCGTAAGGAAAATACGATAACTCTGTATCATTAAAGCAGATCTCAAATTCCTGCTGAAAGTCCTCTAAGAACATATTATTAAAGAAGTTCTTTATAACCTGAGTTCCAAACTTCTTTACCCGGTCATAAGTACACATCATATGTGCTTCTTTACGGGCAAGTTCTACATTGTTGCAGTATAAGGGGCAATCCCACCAGAACCAAAAATGACGGGAGAAATTTGGGAATTTGCCGTCTGTACCCATGATAATATCGTAATAGAGACCGCCTTTACCGAAAGGAGTTCCACCTATACGAATTTGCCTACCTTCATCCCATGCGATAACAGCAGAAGCATCATTATATGCTTTCTGCTGATTTTCATAAAAGGATATTTCATCCATATATACATCGCTCTTTGCGAAACCTCGACTAGAAAATAAAGAAATAATACGACTGCCATTCTTAAAATTAATTTCAAATGCGTTGTCACGGGAAATAGGGGAACGTAAGGAGGGGTGAATACCTTCATGAAAAGTTAACGCTTTTGTTATTTTTTCTTTACATTCACGGAGATTATAACTTGTAATTATTGAAGTGAGAGGAGGAAATAAATGAGACTTCGCTATTGCACATCCGGCAATACCTATTTCACTGTGACCAAGTTGTCTTGATTTTGCCACAGCTATAAAACGACTGCTATCATCTATATAGCTTCTTTGAAAATCAAATAATGAAACTTTTCTATTCTGGTAATAACCTAACTCCAAGAACCCTGAAGGGGTGCTTACCATACGGTAATCTCTATCGGTAAGAGTAGGGGTAATAGATTTTTTTCTTGTTTGCTTATATATCGTATCCCATGAATTACCTATCAAAACAATAACCACCTTACAATTTTATCACAACATGATTATTATAGACTATATCATACTAAAAAATCAAGCAAAATATTTTACTAAATACCTGCGTATTACACAATTACTGATATTATATATTCTTTCTATTTCACAATAATTCAAACCTTGCTTTCTTAATTCTTTCCATTCACCTACCAGATGTTTATATTTTAACATTGCCTCACTCATTTTTCTTTTTCGTTCTTCCGTACAAGGTATACCTTTTTTCATATCACTTAAATGTTGCCTTGCTTCTGGAGAAAACTTATTACCTAAAGCCCTTTTATTACCCAAAAGTGATATGCTTATTTTTCTTCTTGCTTCCTCTGGTAAAGGTTTTCCTAAACGTGCTAATCTTCCTTTTTCTCTTGCTTCAGGAGTAATTCTATCCCCTTTTCGACCATTCTTCATTCTCTCAATAGTTTCGGGAGACTTTTTTCTCCCTTTAAGTAATTGACTTAACTTTTCTTTAGTCTCTTCAGATATAACATGCCCATCTGCTTTTAAGGATTGATTATAACCACAGTCATGATTTGTGCTGTTATATTTATCCATATAAAATTGTTCTCTTGCAATAAGTTTTTCTTTTTTACAATATTCAAGAATTTCCCATCTAAAATTCTCTTTTCCGTATTTGTCGTATGCTCTTTGAAGGTGTGAATTTTTATGGGTATCTGTTGCCAATTCATAAAAATGTCTATATTTCCTCCTTTTCAAATTACAACTACTCCCTACATATACCTTTAAATCATTAACTATGATAATATAAATACCACAATTTTCATTTTTCCTTGCCATAATATCCTCCTTATGTTATAATAAATAAAAGTCCTGTTCGTTGCTGACCGGGTCTTTTTTCTATTATATTGATTTTTTAATACAAATCCATTATACTATAAATCACAACATAAATCAACATGAAGGAGAATTTTATATGGCAAATGAAATATGCCCCATAGGTGGTAATATCACACCTTGCCGCAGCGATTGCAGACTTTACGACAAACAGGGAAATTCCTGTAGTTTAGGCAAACAGGATAATGAACAGTTAAACGAATTTGTAAAAAGTGGAATAGTAAGAGGAATAACAGAGTTAAGAGTAAGAGTTGAAGGTCTGGAGAAAGAAGTAGATCTTTTGAAAAAGAAAAAATCTACAACTAAGTAACCTCCTTTGTCCTTTCTTTGTTTTGTCTAGCATGGCACCTGTATTATCGGGTGTCTTTTTTATTCACTTGTAATTATTTTTACCTTCTCCTGCCTCTTTAATTTCACAAAATACGTCTTTTTGCAATATTGACACCTGGCAGATAAAATACCTAATTTTTTATCCAATTTAAAATCTAATATTTCTCCAGGGTGAACCCTGCAAAATACTACCTCTGTAAGTAAATCACAGGGATAAACTACTACACCTTTCTTTATTGGAATATTCATAATACATCTCCTTTCTATAGCAACCCATAAAATAAATCATCCTCTCCTATTTCTTTCTTCTTCTTCTTTTTCTTTACATTCTGAACCAGGTCTTTCATCTCTTCTTTTAACCGGCTTCTTAACTCCTTTTTCTCCTTCTGTCTTCTCTGGCAGTTCCTTTTTTCTTCTGGAGGTTTATAACCTTTCTTTAAATCATCCTGGTATTTATTAAACCTCTTTGCTTCACACTTCTTACAGTTGTAATTAAGTCCTGTTCCCTGCCTGGGGTTCTTGCCAAAATAGACAGAGTTAAAAGGTAATGCCCTGTCACAGGTAGGGCAGTTCTTCCACAGTCTATTATCCTTTGTGAAAAATACCGGTTTTCCCGGTAGATGCTTACCCATGATTATTTCCTCTTATTTCAAAAAACATATTGACAACATATTTGTTTTCTGATATATTTATAACATAAGGTAAGTTGTTTTGTCAAGTCCGCAAGAGTGGCGAAATGGTAAACGCACAGAGGTTAACCGTAGTTGGCCTTAGATAGTGTAGGTTCGACTCCTACCTTTTGCACCAAATCCACGCCGATAAGGCAAAGGATAAAATCCTTCCTGAAAGGACCTGGCTCTATTAATAGAGTGTGCCTGATGGAAGGTGTCAGGGAATAACTCAGTGGTAGAGTAATAAAGGGATTTTAAATCCCCTATGTGTCGGAGGTTCAAGTCCTCCTTCCCTGAGTAGAGTCAAAACGGTCAAGGGGTATACCTGAGTGACCATAGGGTATATTGGCAAAAACCAGAGAGGAACTCGCAATCCCTCTCCCTGAGATGGCAGGACTCGCCGGAAGGCATAAAATTGCCCGTGTGACAAGACGGAAAATTATTGTCAACTGTTCTGTAGTTTAAGAAGTAATTAGTGCAATTTGCCACTATTACAAGAACGCCACATTTGCAAGTGTGGAAGTGCAGGGGAAGCACCTGTCAGAGCAATCAGTTTTTTGAGTTTTCTAATAATAAACTCAGATTGTGGTTAATCGTTTTTTATATTGTTATTATTCTTCAGGGGGATCGTTCCCCCTATTTTTTTTAAAAGGAGGATTAAATCTATGGCATGGGTGTATGAAAGGCAGGAGGAAAACGGAAAGTTTATACCTGGGAGAACATGGAAGACTGAGGAACAAAAAGAAGCTCAGTCTTATTTTACATGGATGAAAGGTAGAGGATGGTCCTGCCGGTTAAAGTTAAACGGAAGAATTACCCGGAGCTATAACGCCCAGACCGGAGAAGTAATAATCTCTGAAGCTACACCTGACTATTACCTGAAAAATCCAGGCATACACAGGCAGGGGAAGGTGCAGAGGGCTGGAAGGGCTACGGGATTTTTGAGGAGGTGATACTGATGCCTTGCATATGTCTCATAGGGTGGTTTTACGTCTTGATCCTGTTTATCTATTTTTGTCGTTTTGTTATGCACGTTACAAATCAAGCGTATTTTGAAGAATGGGATTGGTTGACCAGAAAACCAATAACAAAGAAAAAAGAAAGAGGGGTGGATGATTGATGGGTAATTTTAAAGCGTTCTACGGAAAAGAACATTTCACACCTGCGCCGAATTCATCAGGGAAGATATGGAATATACTGCTGGAATATATGGAAAAATATAGTAAAATAGGTGATTCGCTGTTACTGGTAGCAGAACCTGAAGAGTGCTGCCCACTGTTTTATAGATACAATCTGAGCTTTATTGATAACCTGGGATATTCTGGAGAAAAGGGTTGTGAGTATAAGGTGGATTTGAATGTAATAGCTCAGATTATATATCAGTATAATATTGTATTTTCTCAGGCATTGCTTGAACACATTTGCCGCCCATCTGTAGCTATTGAGAACATGGTAAACCTCACTCTGCCGGGAGGTTACATTATGATTCATACGCATAACCCGGAGATGCCATATCATGGATTTCCGCATGACTGCTGCAGGTTTTTTAAAGATTTTTTCGTTGACCTGTGTAAATATCTGCCGGTTGAGATGGTGGAGTATGATGAATGGGGAAGGAACATATTTGTATGTTACAAGAAGTTAAAATAAACCACATCTATCAGGGTAACTGCCTGGATATATTAAAGACGTTCCCTGATGATTGCATTGATTGTGTGGTGACAAGTCCTCCTTATGACAACTTGAGAAAATATAACGGGTATGTTTTTGACTTCGAAGGAATAGCACAGGAATTATACAGGGTCATATCTCCCGGAGGAGTAATTGTATGGGTAGTAGCTGATGCCACAGTGAATGGAAGTGAAACAGGAACATCTTTTAAGCAGGCGTTATATTTCAAGGAAATAGGGTTTAATCTCCATGATACTATGATTTATTACAGATGGTCTGGACCTATGAATTGTAATAGGTATGAGCAAGAGTTTGAATATATGTTTATATTAAGCAAAGGAAAACCTAAAACCTTTAATCCTATTATAGTTCCTTGTAAATATTATGGAATTGATGGTGACAGGACAGGACAAAAATACAGGTCGCATGATGAAAAAAACTGTAAATTAAGGAGTAATACGGGTAGAAGTAATGTTAAGGAAAAAAGAATTAAAGGAAATGTATGGAAATTAAATACCTCGGCACAGAAAGGAGAATGTTGTGGACATCCTGCACAATTCCCAGAGCAATTAGCAAGAGACCATATTCTTTCCTGGAGTAATCCAGAGGATATAATTTTAGATCCCATGTGTGGGTCAGGAACAACACTAAAAATGGCATTGGAAAATAACAGGAGGTATATAGGAATTGAAATATCAGAAGAGTATATAAAACTGGCAGAGGACAGAATTAAAGCTGTCCAGATAAAAATGTTTTAAAGGAGGAATTACCATGTCTCAATGTGAACAATTTGCAGAGATTCGCATATGTACTTCATGTGCCTCACCATTACCGCCTGACCAGTTCTACAGAGTCCCCTATGGTGAAGGACTGGCACGGGAATGTAAGAAGTGCAGGTTATTACGGGAGAAGATCCGGTATCAAAAAAACAGAGAAGAGGTGCTGACAAAGAAAAGAGAAAAGTATCATAACGAAACGCAGGGGTTTAATATCATAGATGAAGTAGATAAAATGTTCCAAAAAGAAGGAATATGCTGGTTGAGTTTTTTGAGAAAATGGCACGAAAATAAGTTTGGAGGGAAGAAGGATGGGAAAGATAGTAAACTCGGCAAAATGAGAATGAGAGAGAGAGAGAGAGTTATACTATAAGTGAGAAATGGAAGTTCCTGGTAGATGCGCCTTTTAAAATCTCTGATATGTGCTGCGACTGGTTAAAGAAAAAACCCTCTGTGCTGATAGAGAAAAAGTATGGACTCTGGCCTTATGTCGGTATTATGGCAGATGAAGGAAGTCTCAGGTTAAACTCATGGATAAAGCATGGGTGTAATGTATACGGAGATAAAAGAAAGAAATCTCAACCCCTTATATTCTGGAACGAAAAAGATATTTTAGATTATATAAAGATCTATGATATAAAAATAAGCAGCATATATAATATGGGCTATAGGAGGACTGGCTGTGTGTACTGCATGTTTGGATTGCATTTAGAAAAAATAAATAAATACCATCTTATGCAGGAAACACATCCTAAACTATGGGATTATGCCATAAGGAAAGAAAATGGTTTAGGTCTGGGTGAAATCATGGACTATTGCGGCATAAGTTATAGATGTAACTCAGAACAGTTAAACTTGTTCTGATATTGACGAACATAAAAACCTGAGTATAATAACATGTGATTTAGATTACAGTGGGTAAAACAGCGAAACCTCCCGGAGGAGGCTTATATGGTAATGATTATGTGAACAATATAACAAAAAATAGTTGATAAGTCAAGGGAAAAGGAGGAAATAGTGTGAAATATAATATAGCAGGTATAAAATTTAAAAACAAAGAAGAAATTAAAAGCTATATCAGGAAGATAGTGGAAAAATATCCAGACAACACATGGTTAAAACCGGAAGATATGAATTTTTTAATAGAGATAATAAAACTCCACGATG
>Ga0172381_10006356_pt1 | contig 11838 bp, 16 predicted proteins | sample Leawel6488metaG_FD_119754 | JGI IMG/M metagenome (GOLD analysis project Ga0172381, IMG submission 119754) | Leachate microbial communities from a municipal landfill in Southern Ontario, Canada - Leachate well 64-88 metaG | ecosystem: Engineered > Solid waste > Landfill > Unclassified | place...
ATTTGATGTTGTTCTTTGTTTAGGAATTTTATATCATATGAAAGAACCTTGGACTATAATAAAAAATTTAGCACAAATCTGCAAGAAACAAATGATTATTGAAACATTAACTGATGGAAATTACTTATGTTATCCTGCAATGATTTTCTATCCAAATGCTGAACAAAACAATGATGCTCAAACTTATTGGGGTCCAAATGTTTTATGTTTATGTCACATGTTAAAAAAAGAAGGATTTAAAGAAATAGAAGTTAAAGGAATTGGAGGAAACAGGGTTGCCCTGCATTGTTTCAAATGAGAATTCTTTCGTTTGGTGATGACCCTCTTGCTTCTACAGGATATGCAACTACTTGGGAAAATCTCTTAAATAGATGGTGTAAATTAAAACCAGATTGGGAATTTTATCATATGGGATGGCAAAATCATGATCGCCCACATCAAACAAAAGAAGGATATTGGATGCTTCCTCTTAATAAAAAAGAATATGGTTTTGATACTGTTGTTGAATATGTAATGAAATATAATCCCGATTTTGTAATTACCATGGCAGATATTGGATGGCAAGCTGGTTATGTTGATGAGATTACAGAATGTAAAAGAAGAGGTTGGAGAGGAAAGTGGATTTCTTATAACCCTTATGATAGTGATGTTTTTGAAAGTTTATTCTGGGAGAGAATTTTAAGTTTTCCAGATTATAATATGGCGATGGCTAATAACGGAGTTGAAATCCAAAATAAAAATGGTGTTTATAATATAGAGCTAATTCCGCTTGGAGTAAATACAAAGATTTTCTATCCTCTTGCAAATAGGGAAGAACTGAAAAAGAAGTGGAAATTAAATAATAATTTTGTAGTTGGATTTGTTGGAAGAAATCAAACAAGAAAGATGGTTGATAGACTTTTAAAAGGATTTGCAAACTTTTCAAGAGGAAAAAATGATGTTAAATTATTACTTCATACAGATAAAATACCTCCCGTAAATACGTCTGGTTGGACATTACCCGGACTTATTTCAAAATATCAGAAAGAAATAGACCCAACATTTTCTCTTAAAATTATAATGAGTAGAGATAATTTAGACATAATGGCCCGTTCAAGAATTACTCCTGAAGATATGAATGAGTTATATAACGCTATGGATGTATTTGGATATATGACTGGTGGAGAAGGATTTGGAGTTCCAGGAATTGAATGCCAGGCTTGTGGAGTTCCATTAATGATGACTGCATGCACAACTGCTTTTGAATTAACAGGTAATGGAGAACATGGATTTTTAATCCCTGTTTTAAAAGATAAATATGATAGAGAAGTTACATTGGTTGGAACAAATGGTGTTGAAAATTATATCCCTGATGATATGGAATTTGCAAAAATGCTTGAAAGATTTTATGCTGACTGGAAAAATGGTGGAAAACTAATTAAAGAAAAAGGTTTGAAAGCAAGAGAATTTTCCTTGAAATACGATTGGGATTTAATTGCAGACAAATGGATAAAGTTTTTTGAGGAACATGTATAATGCGAAACTTACAGGAAATTTTGAAAGGAACAGGATATTCAGAAAATCAGGCAGAAGTATTTTTAACTAATTGTTATATGGATTTTTGTTATTTTGCTAAACATGTTCTTGGTTTTGCAGTTTCTAATTATCATAAAGAATGGTCAGAATTAATTGAAAAATATCCAAGACTTTGTCTTATAGCTTTTAGAGGTTCTGGAAAAACAAATTGGATAATAGCATATTTTATCTGGAAAGCAATATTTTCTGGTAATCTTAATTTTTTAATAATTTCCTTCAATTTTGAAAATTCCAAGTTAGTTCTAAAAATAATAAGAGGATTGATAAGTGATAATGAAATTTTAAAACAATATATCCCTGAAGGCAAAGAAGCAATTTGGAAAGCAACAGAATTGACATTAAAAACGGGAGCAGTTTTTTATTGCAGAACTTATGGAGAAGGAGTTAGAAGTTTAAGAATTGACTATCTGCTCTGTGATGAAGGAGGAAAATATGAAGATAAATCAATTTTTTGGTCAGCTGTTTCTCCAGTTGTTCAATTAAATATGGGAAAAATTATTGTTATTGGAACAAGAACGAGTGAAATAGATTTGCTGAATGATTTAAAAGAAAATGATGAATATTTTTGCAAAGAATATCCTGCTGAAATTGATGGACAACCTTTATGGCCTCAAAAATATACTACACTTCCGCATGATACATTATATCAAAGAAGTTTAGTTAAGGTAAGAAAAGAACTTGGAGAATTACCTTATCTTCAAGAGTATATGTTAGTTCCAATAAGTTCAGCAAATTCGTTATTCCCATTTGAATTAACTACGAAAGCACTTGCAAATAACATGGAATTCCTTCCCTATGGGCGCAAGGATGAAAGATATTACATTGGTTATGATATTGCTATGGCGGCTAAGGGAGATTATGTTGTAATGAATGTTATAGGCATAAATTCTGATAGAAAAAGACTTGTTGCAGCTTTAAGATTTAGAGGAGATTATGTTGTGCAGAAAGAAAAATTAAGAATGTTAAACACCAATTTTCAACCAATGAAAATATGCATAGATGCAACTTCTATTGGAGAACAGCAGACAAAAGAATTACAACAAGAGTTTGGAAATATTGAAGCAGTAAAATTCACTTATGAAGAAAAAATGAAAATGATACTTGATTTGAGACAAGAATTTGAAAAATTTAATCTTATACTTCCAAACAAAATGGGAGATGCATATGGATATACTCAGATTTTACTTAAAGAATTGAATGAATTCACATTAAGAGTTGATTTAAGGCCAGGTAATACAACAAGACCAAAATTTCATTCAGGAAAATATGATGATACAGTTATTGCTCTCGCACTTGCAAATAAAGCAACAATATCAAATTTTGGAAATGTTTCAATTTCTGGTATTGGAGAAGAAGATTAAGAAGATTTCTTTTGGATTGGTTCTCTAAAAATATTCATCGTGACATAACCGTTTGTTGCATTAATTGAACCATCTTTTAATCTTATCAAAACAGTCTTGTAAAATTCTTCAATTAATTTTCCTTTATTTAAATTCTTTTTCTTGCACATTTCAGAAATCTCATCTCTTAAACTTTTATCAATCATGTTTGTGTCCATACAAGAATTCGGATAATCGTAGGAACCTATTTTTACCATTTTAAGTAAAACAATCCAAAAGTATATAAATCTTGTGATATTAAGCTATTTATGGAAAAAGAAGGCGAAAAAGATGAAAAAATAGAAAAAAACGCTTCAGTTCGTGGTTTAGAACAAGAATGGACACCGCATTCTGCTTCTTGGGGCATAGATAAAAAACTTTTCACAAGAAAAGGTGGAAGTGTTAATATTGAAACTCTTTATGATACGGTTAAAAATTCTCCTGAATGTGTTGCTTGTCAATGTGCAATAACTGAAGATATAATGGCTGATGGTTGGAGGTTTAATGGTTCTAAATCTGCTATTGAAAAGGCACAAATTTTTGAGGCAAAATCAAAATATTTCAAAGTTAAAACAAATGCTATTCTTGAATTATTGACAACAGGAAATGCTTATATATTAAAATTAAGTGTCGATGAAAATAAATTGAAAAGTGTAATAAAAAAGTTACAAGAAAATATAGCTAAAAATCTTGGAGTTAAATTTGATGAGAAAAGTATTTATGAATTTATAGACCAAGAAGTTAAACAACCAAAAGATTTGCAATTATTGAAATCTTCAACAATAAGAATAAATTATGATGAGACAGGTCAAATTGCAAGTTATGAACAATCGGTTAATGGAAAGAAAAGGGTCTATCGGGCTAAAGATATTATTCATCTTACTTTAATGAATATTGGAGGACAACCTTACGGATTTACTCCTCTTGAACCAATGCTATCAGATATTGCTACTTTGATTTTTGCTAAAGAATTTGCAGGAAAATATTTTGAGAATGATGGTATGCCATCTTGGCTTTTTGTTATGCCAGAAGCAAGTGCGGGAGATAGAAATTATGAAGCCTTAAAAAAAGAATTCAAAGAATTAAAAAAACAAGTAAATAAATATAGAAGTTTGATAATAACAGGAAAAGTTGATCCAATTCAAATTAATAAATTTAATAAAGATATGGAGTTTGCAAAATTAATCACCCATTTCACTCAAATAATTTTAATGAGTTATGGGGTTCCAGCGCATAGAGTTAATCTTACTATTGATGTAAAAGAAGTTGGTGGAGCAGTTAATCGTGCCTATGAAGGTTATTACAAAAAAATTAATTTTATGCAGACTTCAATGGAGAATACTTTGAATGCTGAATTATGGAATGCTTTTAATGTAGTAATGAAGTTTAGAGCAACTTACAAAATTGATGAAATGAGAGAGGCGCAGGTTGTTCAAATATTGACACAGGCAGGATTAATCACAGTTGAAGAAGCAAGAGAAATGATGGGACTTGAACCTGAAAAACCAAAAGGGACAGAACCAAGAGTTACTGGTGATAATATGAAAATTGATTTTGGAAAAGATAAAAGACAACAGTCTTCAGACCCATCTAAAGAAAATATGCAGGATAACACAGATAATAAGTTAAAAGAAATCTTAGATATTTTACATAAAAAAATGTAAATGCTTATTAAACCTTTTTACATAAGGGTATTATGCCAAAAGTAAATCCTAATGAAAGTGAAGCAGATTTTGTTTCAAGATATATGAGTTCTGAAGAGGCAAGAAAAAAATATCCTGATGAAAAACAAAGAGCCGCAATAGCTTATTCTGAATATAAAAAGAAATCTGTTGAAGGAGAATTCATGGTTAAAATGCCTGTTACAAAATGCTGGGAAGAAAGTGTTGATGTTCAAAAATCTGTTGGTGGTGTTGAAAAATCAACACAAAGATTTATTGAAGTTACAATGTCAGGATTAAAAGAAGATAGGCAGGGAGATAGAATGGACCAATCGGCTATTAATGATATGATTTCTCAATTTAAGTCTGGAACAATTCCATTTTTTCCCGACCATGGATTTCACGAACAGACAGGACAAAAATCAGTTTATTCTTGGAAACAAATGATGGGAGTATTTGTTGATGCAAGACAAGAAGGAGATAAACTTCCAGCAGTTATAAGATTAAATAAAGCACATCCGGACCATGAATTATTCTGGAAATATATCAAAGAAGAAAGTATGCCAATAGGATTTTCTATTGGTGGAAGAGCATTATCATTTAAAATTGAAGAGGTAGAAGACTAATGGCAAAAAGAAAAGTTAAAGTTTTTGAAAAAATGAATTTGTATGAAGGTTCAGCAGTTGGATTACCTGCTTATCCTGATGCACATTTATCAGGTGAATGCTCATTAATTAAATCTTTAGGTGCATCATTTATTGATGAAGCTGAAGAAATAGTTGGTGATAAACAATTAAATTTAAAGGGACAAGAAATGGAACAAGATGCAAAAATTCCGGTAGTTGAAAAGTCATTAGAAGTTTCTAAAGTTCCCGAAGTAGCCAAGAATGCAGAAGTTCAAACAGAGAAATCTGTTTTAGCAACTGAAATTACAAAAGCTATTAAGGACGGAATGAAAGAAGTTTTGAAAGATTTGGAAACTGAAAGAGGCTTAGTTGAAAACGACAAAGCCAAAACGGATTTAAGCAAAAAGAGCATGGGTGAGCTCGCCATGTCTATGGGTCTCTTCGTTAAAAAAGACTGATGCCAAGCATAACAAAAGCATTGAACGAAGCAACTAATAGTGCAGGCGGATTTACAGTTCCGGATGAATTCTCCAATAGATTATTGGCTTTAGTCCAGGCAAAAACAATAGTTATGCCTGATTTAGATGTAAGGCAAATGATTTCAGATGTCCAGTATATACCAAAAGTAACTGCTGGAACAACTACATATTGGCCAGCCGAAACTGCAACAATCACCGAAAGCAACCCGGCATACGGGCAAATTACTCTTACTGCTAAGAAAATTGCATCTCTCGTTGCTGCATCTTCTGAAGTTTTAGAAGATAACAATGTTGATTTAGCCAATCATCTGGTAGAACAGATGGCCACAGACCTTGCTATTGAGGCAGATTCACAAATCTACTCAGGAACAGGTTCTCCATGGTATGGATTAAATTCAACAGCTTCTATGACAAATGCAGTTGATGCAACAGGAAATCTAAATGCTACCGCAGCTTCAGGAACAGGTTCTACTATTACAGGTGCCGCAATAAGCATCTCAGTAATACAGAAAGCTGTAACAGAAGTTTTGAAGGATAAGCACAGACAACCTAATGTTTCTTATTGGAACCCAAGAACGATTGGAAGTTTGATACAACTTACTGATAGTTCAAGCAGACCAATATTGAATACAGAAACATGGGGCAGTCCGATTTTGAGAGATGGTGTTCTGGGAAGAATTTGTGGAACAGATGTGAAAGATAGCACATCAGTGCCAGTAACTTTATCCTATGGAACAACTGCTGCACTTAGTGGTGCATGTAGCGATGCGTTAGTTGGAGTAAAAGGCATGTTTGGTATTCTTGGACAAAGACGTGGATTTATCTGGAAGACAGATTATGTAATCGCGACTGATGTCTATCAATGGCAAACAACTGCAAGAATGGCTTTCGCGGTGAAATATCCGGACTCTTACTGCATGATTAGAGGCATAACTAATTAATTTTAGTTTTTATTTTTATTTTTTTTATTTAGTTTAGTTTCGGCGAAGCCGAGGAGAAAAACAATGAACTGTAATCCGCAGGATATATTTAGAACATTAGGGAAAGGAGCATACACAAAAGTGCGCTCCGAAATAATCGGGACAAGTTCAGGAGTTACTTCATCTTTCTCTGCAATTCATGATAATTTTATTTCTGGTTCAACTGCTCTTTATACTTCAAGCACACTTGTTCCAACTAATCTTTATTCTGTAAATTATAATGATGGAAAGATAACAAGTTTTGCAGGGACTTCTGGAAGCGTTATCACTTTAGATTATGATTATTCTGACATGGAAAATTCTGCGGTAATTGATATTATAAGTCAATCAGATAAAGATATTGAAGATGAAACAGGAAGAGTTTTCAATAGTGCATCAACTACTGAATATCTTGATGTTGATAATTATCAGAAAGATTTCTTTTTAAAAAATTATCCAGTAATTACTTTATCTTCTGTAAGTCAAAATACTTCAAGTTCTGAAGCAGATGTTCCATCTTGGAGTTCGAGTTCTGAAGGATTAGGAAATGATTATTTGGCTAATTCAAGAGATTTGGAAATTGGAAGGATTAGATTTATTGATAATTTTCCACTTTCTGGAAAAGATAGATTAAAAGTGGAATATACTTATGGATTTGCTACAACTCCTGCTAATATAAAAGAATTATCTGTTCTTCTTTCAATTAGGCAAATGATGAATAGTTCAATCTACAAAGCAATTTTTGATGGAAATGATAATTTTACACCTGTCCGTTTAAATGAAATTGAAGCGAGAATAGAGGCACTCTACCGCAAGATTAGGAAACAAGATATATCAAGCATATAAATTACCGAAGGTAAAACATGACATTAGATAATAGCAATATATTTACACAATCGTATAGCTTAATTAAAGCATTCTTAGACAGCATTCCTAATTTGGACCCAAGAGGAAGATACAAACCAAATTATATCCATGCAACAATGCCTAATATTAATGGAAAAGGTTTTGATGGCTATCCTTTTTTTGTTATTAGATCAGAAATTAATGAAAACGATAAATCTTTTGATAGAGATACTTCTGAGAAAGTTTTCAGAATTAGTATAGTTGCTTATTCTGATGAACCAACAGAAGTTGATACTATTTCTAATTTGATACATAATAATTTTAAGTCTGAAACTAAATTAACTGATTTTCCTGCTCGAGAAATTAGTGCATCACCATTTAATTTTGATTTAGACCAAAATGGGAAAAAAATATCTTTCAGGAACTTTGGAATAATCCTGAAAAAGAGGATATGACATATAAAATTCAAGTTACAGGAGTGAAAGAAACAATGGATAAAGTTTTAAAATTAAATCAAATGATAAAAGGAGAAGTTACTTATGAAATGTTAGGTGTTGGAGAAATGCTTGTTGAAAAATTGCAAAGAAAATATCCCGATTTGTTAATTACTCAGCAATTCTTTCCAAATAATATGGAGTTTTGGATTGGAATTTCAAGGACAGGAAAAAGTGTAACTTGGATTAAATGTCCTGTATCAAATTTATTTTTTAAAAAGACAAAAGAAAGTGATGGAAGTCAGCAAATATCTTCAGATGTTGAAGAATTAGATGTTGATGCAATAGTTTTTGAAATATCAGAAGAATTAAATAGGAGATTATCCCTTATCAAGATTGGATGAAACGAAAATGAAAATTAACATGGAGGTAAAATATGGCAATAGTGCAAAATAAAGCATGGTATGACATTTGTTACATATCTCTGGCACAGGAAGGCGGAAGTGAAAATCAGTTAAGAGCAAAGACTTCTTCACTTCAAATAACTGGCGGAGATTTTGACATTGAGAGCATAGATACTTTTGGAGGTGCAATTAAGAGAGTTGGAAGAAGGAATGATATTCAAATAAGTTTTGATGCAATCCCTGTTTCAGTTTCTGATTTTGATTGGGCTTTCCACGGACAGACCAATAGTGCAGCAGCTTCAATAACTGCGAGTGCTGAAAAAGATTACAGATTAACTCTGTTATGGTCTTCTGCAACAGGTATCACAAGTGCGGCTCAGGCAATGCCAACTCATTCCAGCAATGAAAGTTATAGGCAAATTTATGCAGAAGCAAACATGATTTCACTTGAAAACAGCCAGGATGCCGGAGATTATTTGAAGGCAAAAATGACGTTTAAATTGTGTTATAATGATGATACTGGTGCAATAAATTGGCAGAAAGCAATTCAGGATACCGCGAATTCTCTGAGTGCTGTGCCGGCTTATACTACGGGAACTAAATTTTGATGATAATAAATGGTAGAAAACTTTGCTAAGGAAATTGAAGAAAATATTCAAACGAGTTTCTCAGTAACAAATATACCAATAAAAAATCTCAAAGAATTTAAACGATTTTGCAAGGAAACTTGTAACAATTCTTATTCGACAGGGATAATCCATCTGCTTGAAATAAAAAACAAGTATGATGAGATTATCCCTCTTATTTCTAATTTACAAAAACAAATAGACGAACTTAAAGAAGATAGACAAACAACTTTTAAAGAAGAAAAATCTCAATCTCAAAGGAAACCATTAAGAACTTTTGAAGGTCAAATAAACTCGGGAGGTAAAAAAGATGAGTAAATTACAAGGATTAGCCGGAAAATCGAAGATTTTCATAATAGGCGGAATTGAACTTGAATTCAAACCAAGAGTATTTGAAACAGATATTGATTTAGTTTTAGATTTAAGCAAACCTGAAAAACAGGGAAATGCAATCAAAGAATTAGTAAAAAGAACATTGAAAGATGCTGTTCCAGATGCAACTGATGAAGAGATGAAAACTGTTTCATTACAATATTTCAAGGAAATTACTGATGCTGTTATTGAAGTAAATGGATTGAAGGTTAAAAATGTCGATACAAACTGATATTGATGCATTAGTCCGAAATGGACATGCAGAAAAATCTAATGAGGAAATTAAGGATAATATAGTTTTTACTCTTATGACCGAAGGACATCAACAACTTTCAGAAATAAGGATTATGCCAATTCCAAATGTGATAATGTTTTGTAGAAAGATTAATGAAATTAATGCTCAAAGAAAATTAGAGGAAGATAAAATAAGATGCCAGAACAAGAAGTTTTAATAAAAATTATTGCAATAGATGAAGCAACAACCGTAATTAATAATGTAACTGCAAGTCTAAAACAATTAGAAACATCTTCAAGTGTTTTAACGAGAAGTTCAAATAATCTTGCAAGTGGAATGCAGAAAATTCAATATTCTTCTGTAAATATTATGAAACCATTACAAGGAATGCAAAAAAGTTTAGATAGTATGGATGTTGAACCTATCGGTGATTTAGGAAAATATCTTAACATCGCAGGTTTAGATATGAAGGAATTTGATAAATGGTCTAAAGAAAATAATATTATAAATTATGAAGGATTGGGATTATATGACCAACTGACTGGAAAGATTATTTCTTATGGAGAGGGTGTAAAATATGCTCAAATAAATTCAAGAAGATTTCAAATGCAATGGCTTTCTATTATGTTTGCGGGGATGGCACTGGATAGAGTTTTTTCAAGTATTGTAACTACTCAGTTTGAATTGTTTGGTGTAACTGAAATGATGAGTAGTGCCTGGACAATTAATATGCTTCCAATTATGGAATTGATAACTCCTTTACTTTACAAAATGCTTGAAGTTTTTATGAACTTGCCAGAACCACTTCAATTAGCATTGGGTGGATTTATTTTATTAGGTTCAGGAGTTGCAAAAATTATGGGAACAGTAGGACAAGTTGTTTTGCTTTTTGGTGCATTAAAAATTATGGGGATAACAAGTTTTGCAAGTTTAGGAAAAGCAGTTGCACCTTTTATGACAGCATTACTTCCTATCATTGCAGTGATTGCAGGAATTGGATTAATTGTTAAAGGTATATTTGATATTGTGAAAGGAAAATTTGAAGGAATTGGATTAATTATTATGGGTGTTGGTTCAATACTTATACTTTTTATAGGTTGGTGGGCTTTAATTCCTATTGCTATTGGTGCAGCAGTTTATTTAATTATAAAACATTGGGAAGGATTTAAAGAGTTTTTTGTAAATCTTTGGAATGGAATTGCAGGTTTTTTTGTAGGAATTTGGGACTGGATAAAATCTACATTTAGTTCTGCTGGAAATTTTTTAACTGCTGCTGCAAAAATAATTGGGAATGTTTATATTGGAATTGCTAACGGAATTCTTAATGCGTGGAATTTAGTTATTACTGGAATTGCTTGGGCCATTAATGCTGTTATCAAAGGGGTCAATGTTGTAATAAAGCTTTTAAATAAAATTCCAAAAGTTAATATCCCAGTAATTGGCGAAGTCACTTTAGATTTTGCAAAAGTTGGAAATATTCCTTATCTTGCAGAAGGTGGAATTGTAACAGACCCTACTCTTGCTATGATTGGAGAAAGAGGGCCAGAAGCAGTTGTTCCATTAAATAGGGGAAGAAATTTTGCTGGAGAAATAACAGTTAGTCCAACTTATAATATTTATGTTTCAGACAAAAGAGAAATAGAAAAGATGTTAAAGGAGAATAATCTTAAATTAGTTGAAGAGGTTAAAAGACAAATAGCAGTATGACAAGCAACATCACAATCGTTAAAGGAAGTTATTCTGTAACAGTTCATACAGCAGAAGCCAATGATGATTATAAGAACAAATTTAAATCATTTACACCGGCTACAACTAAACAAAATCAATCCAATGGACCAAAGGACACAAAAGTTATAGATTTGCTCATGGTGACCCATTCTATTCAGTTTAATGGCTATCTAAAGACCTCTACGGATAGAGATAACTTAATTAAGATATTCAAGGGAGCAGAAGCAGAAGGAGCACCTTGTATTGTTACTTATGATACTTATCCAAATTCTCCACTTTCATTATTCATAGAAGGATTAACAATAGTTGAAACAGGAGAAGGAAGTTCGGCAAATGAAGCAAAATATAAGGTTCAAATAAATTTCATTGAAGGAGTTTCGGCATAATGGTTTTCACAAAAAGAGTTTATTCAAAGACTAAGAAAATATTTATCTATGGTGGAGGTTCATTTGGAATGCTGTTTCTCATTTTACTTGGACTTTATTCTTATGGAATTTCAGTTCAAACAAGTGGA
>Ga0172381_10006357_pt1 | contig 11837 bp, 23 predicted proteins | sample Leawel6488metaG_FD_119754 | JGI IMG/M metagenome (GOLD analysis project Ga0172381, IMG submission 119754) | Leachate microbial communities from a municipal landfill in Southern Ontario, Canada - Leachate well 64-88 metaG | ecosystem: Engineered > Solid waste > Landfill > Unclassified | place...
ATCGATGAAGCTTCAAGAATTAGCGATGAGGTTTTTGTTGCTTGTGAACCAATGCTTTCAGTAACTAATGGAGTAATGGATATTGCATCAACTCCATGCGGGAAAGGCGGTAAGTTTTATGAATATTCGAAAAGAGAGGACTTTGACAAGTTCTATGTTTCGGCTGAAGATTGCCCTAGACATCCAAAAGATTTTCTGGAAACACAGAAAAAAACAATGTCTAAACTTCAATATGCACAAGAGTTCTTAGCGGTTTTCATTGATGAATTAAGACGGGTTTTTTCTGATGAATTGCTAGAAAAATGCTGTATTTTGGAAAGACCTAAGATAATCAGCCACGAGGGTTCTAATTACATGGGAGTTGATGTTGGAAGTTTGGGGGATGATCCATCTAGTTTTGAGATTGTTAAGGTATTATCTAAAGACAACATAATTCAAGTAGAATCACAGATAACCAGAAAAACATACACTACAGAAACAGTTTCAAAAATAATCGAACTTGATAAAGCCTACAAATGTTATAAGATCGGAATTGATAACGGCGGAGTTGGAGTTGCAGTTTTCCATCCTTTGCTTAAGGAAGACAATGTTAAAAGAAAAATAATTGGATTGAACAACTCACAGAAAGAGCTTAATAGAGACGGGACAAAGAAGGCTACTTTGCTTAAGGAAGACATGTACATGATGTTATTATCCTATTTAGAATCTGGAAAATTGAAACTTCTTAAGGATGATGAAGTGATTTCCTCTTTGAAATCTATACAGTATGAGATAGTAATTAAAGAAGGCAGACAGTCAAAAATGAGAATCTTTGGAAGCAATTCACATGTTGCAGAGGGATTAATTCGTGCTGTTTGGCTTGTTTATAACTTTAAGAACAATGGTTTATGGGTGCGATAAAATTAAATATAGGTTATTCTTCTAAAAATCATGCAATTTAAAGAAAAGTACACTACAGTTTCAAAGAAATCAGAAGATAAAGAAAAGAAGGAATCCTCAAAAATAGAACTTTCTGAAGAAGTTTTCGCCTTATGTGAGATTTTGCAAGACTTAACAAATGCCATAGAGGGGCTTAGAACAAAAATAAGATGAGCGGGATGATAGTTACAATCGTTACAAACTATGAGTATGCTGTGGGACTTACTTATTCATGCCCAGATTTGGGATTATCGGGGTATGCAGTTCTTCAGGATTTATTAGATGATTTAGATGAGAGGTTAATTTCAAGATGAGCTTTAATTTAACAAGTTCAGGAGCGATAATTTCAAAGTGCGGAGCTAATGTTAACTCCAATATTGTTGCTAGTGGTGCGATCTTAAGTAAATGGTGCGATCAGGCAGAGGCTCAACTTTCAACAATTACAAGAAAAGACTGGGTTGCTGATTATAGTTTAGTAGGAGCTAATTTTAAAGGTATTCTCGACGATGTAACAAGTGACATGGTGGCAATAAAAGCAGTAACTTATGATATGTCCGGTTATACTTCCAAGGAAGAAGCCCAGACTATTTTAGATGTTCTTCGAGACAATATGATAAGATGTATTGAAGTTCTCAGGGATGATAAATATAAAGAGGTTATGGTTTAATGGGCTTTCCTGTTGTGTATAGAAAGAACTCCTCAAGAAACTTAACCTCATACAATTATGTAGATATTGCCGATGGTACAGGAATCGTGGAATTTTATGGAGCTAAGAAAGGAACTTCCACATCTTCAACTTATGTTTTAACAACAAATCAAGTTTACAGCGATGAAGTTTATACTAGAGGTGGTGCGACTATGAACTTTGACACAAATAGTTTCAACTCTCCAAGAGTGATAAAAGGTACAGCTTTTCTTAATGCAGGTGTTTATATGAGTGTTAGTGGAGGTTTAACGTCAATAACTGTAAAAATACAGAAATGTTCGGGCGGAGTTTATACAGATTGCTCATCTGAAATATCAGCAAGAATCCCGGGAGGAAATGGGGGGCATAAAATGATGTTAGTACCTATTCCCTTAACACAGACTAATTTTAAAATTGGTGATTCAATAAGGTGTGTTGTAGTTCAAACTGTAACAAATGGAGACGTAGACTTTGGGCATGATCCAATGGGAAGGAATGGGGGGCAGATTACTTCCAGTGTTACTGATCCAACAATAACCAGTAAAATGTCTGTGCTGATTCCATTCAGGATAGATTTATAAAAAAGAGGAACTTAAAGAAAACATGGCAGAACTAAAGATTGCTAGTGCAACAACAAGCGATATGGAGAATAATGTTTCTAATGTAGAAATAGAAACACGAGCTATCGATGGTATTTCAGACCAAGAAGAAACAACTTATGTAAACACTGATTGGAATAATCAACTAGGAATCTATAAGACAATTCCAGAGTTTAAGATTGCTTTAGATATGAGAGCAATTTGGACAGTTGGAAAGAAAATTGAAGCAAGACCGGAAGTTACTGTTATTTTAGATCACATTTCAGGATGGGGGAAAGACACTTTTAGAAATATTCTAAAAAATATGATCACTGTTAAGAGATTGGGACAGGATGCTTTTGCAGAAATAGTACGAGACGAAAGTACCGGAACTTTACTTAATTTAAAGACTTTAGATACTGGAAGCATAAGACAGGTTTACAATAGAAAGGGACAATTAATTAGATATGAACAATTTAATAAGGTTTCTAAAAAAGGCGAAACAATTCACGAATTTAAACCAAAAGAAATTTTTCATTTGACAAATAAAAGAATAGCTGATGAAATACATGGAGTTTCTGATTCTGAAGCATTAAAAGCTATCCTTGAAGGTAATAAAGAAAGCTTTGATGATATGAAAAAATTAATGCACAGATTCGTAAAACCTATGTTTAAATTTATCTTAGATACCGACGACGAAGCAAAGATAAATGAGATTGTAGCAAAGTTTGATTCAGCAGTAGACAAGGGAGAAAATATCTATATTCCTAAAGGTACTGTTGAACAGGAATTAATCGCAGTGCCTGCAAATGCAACCTTAAATCCTCTTCCATGGAGAGAACATTTAAGAAATTATTTTTATCAAGTTGTTGGAATCCCTCAAATTATCATGGGTTCTTCTGGGGAATTTACAGAAAGCACGGCAAAGATCGCTTATTTAGCATTTGAGCAAAGTGTAGAGGATGAACAAACAGATATAGTCGAGCAAGTTTGGGATCAATTAGGGTTAAAGATAGAATTAAAATTCCCTGCAAGTCTTAGAAATGAGATGTTAAGCGATGAAGCAAAAGATGGATCAGATGCTCAAATGGGATTTCAGCCTAGCGATGCAATGGCAGGAGTGGGTAGATAATGGTACTTTTAAAAGCAATTAAGAAAATGAAAGAAAATCCTAATATGGATTTACCCGACGATAAAATGCAGGCTATACCACCATCTCCATTTGGAAATGTGCCCGATAATGCACTCACTAGAGATTTAAATGCACAACCTCAATCGATACAAACCTTTTCATCATCTCCTTCGATTCCAACTCAAAATGCTTTTGGAGTGCCTCCTACAGAAAGACCTAGTACACCCGAAGAGATGGCTATCTTTGATAAAGAAATAAACAGAAGAATAAGATTAGCGAATGGGAATGTTACCGAAGCCTTCGCCCAATTAGCAAAAGAAGCTTCTCAAAGTACAGAAGGACAAGCAAGACAACAACAGGCAATACTCGAAGAGAGAAGAAAAGCTTTACAATCTTTAACAAGCACAATAGGACAGGCAGGTTCTCCATCTCAAAAATTAAATTACACTTTAGGATCAAGCATTTTAGAATCGGCACCCGAAACACTGACAGATATAGGTACTAGAACTGCGGGGGGAGCAACTGCAGGAGCAATTTTTGGAGCAACTGGCGGAACTGCAACACTTCCAGTATTTGGAACTGTAGTAGGTGCAGGTGGCGGAGCTATTGTTGGAGGAGTTGGAGGAGCTATTGCTTCAATCCCTAGTATAATCTCCAATCTTAAAACACAAGAAAGAGAAAAGACTGAAGCAGTATCTTTAGATTTTACAACCTCAAAAGCAAATATCAAAGCCATTATACTTTATGCAAAGGGTGGGGGCGATCCAATAACCGCCAGAGATTTATACAATCAGGAACTCACTAAAATTTATCAGTCAGAATCAAACTTAAAACAATTAAGTGAGAGGGACTGGCTGACAAAAGCCAAAAAGGATTTAACAGCAATCGAAGCCTTTAGAAGAAATCAGATCACTTTTGATACTGCTTTAGAAAATGCTATTTTGAAGAATCCCGACGCTAACTATGATTTTTTGAATGATATTGAGGTTATACCAAATGAATAAAGAAATTTTATGGAATATCATTAATTCACTTTTAGCAGGAGCTTTAGTTTTCTTTGGGGGATTCACAACAGGAAGTATAAATTTACAGACTGTAATTTTATCTTTTTTTGCTTCTGCACTAGTTGCAATTACTCAATTTAAATCTTTCTGGGATTCAGAAAAAATTGAATATTCTTCTATTTCTGCAACTCCTAAACTATTTAATTTTTTAGGAATGTAAACATTTATAAAGAATGAGTGAGTATATTTCTTATGGAAGAAAATAATACTCAAATTCAATCTAGTGCCAATGCTGATAAATCGGAGGGGGAACAGGTTTCTAATATTTCTCATCCTACATCCCCTTCCCCTCCTTCTCTCTTAGAGAAAGCGGAAGCTGTAGCAAAAAGGATGGAAGAGGCTAATAAGAAAGCCGAAGAGATTCTTAAGAAACAGGAAGAATTAGAAGCAAAAAGAGTTTTGGGCGGTAGGGCAGAAGCCGGTATACCGAATAAAACCCCACAACAGGCAGAGATAGAAGAAGCCCAAAGACAGGCTTCTGAAATTGTAAAGAGGTTTAGAAGATAATGCACATTTTCTTTTTCTTTCGTGGTGTTAATCAGTATGTAGAACTCTTTAAGAGCCTTATACAGGGTCAATTCTGGCAGTGGGAGAGAACAGACCTAAAGACAGGAAAAAAGGTTAAGGTGCTCGTGCAGGGAGCTTTAAGACCATCTTATCTGGGGACTTATGAGTATATCTTTCCGGAAGAGTGTTTAAGTGAGGTTATCGCAGTTTTGGGACTACAGGAAGATAAAACCTTTAGAATGAACGCAGTTCGAAAGATGATGGGTTTAGAGAAGATACCTAAAAAGAACTGGGAAGAATCTAAGAATATTCAAACAGACATCATGGTTAAGGGCACAAATAGAGGAATAGTAGGAATTAAAGTTGCAGGTACAGGGTGTTGTTTAATTGGAATGAAGAGAGATCGTAGGGGTGAGATGTATGGATTCAATCAAGAAGCCTTATAAAACTATTCTAGTTCTCGTCGGAGTTCTATGTTTTATCTTTGGCATAATCATAGGCTTTTATTTTGGTGTAGAGGCTACAGCCAAAGAAGTTGTTAAGATCGCTAAGATGTTCACTAAAATCGAGATAAATGAAGAGATGGTTAAAGATGCAATTTTTAGATATAAAAACAATATTGGAAGCTATGCTAATTTTACTGTCGGGATAAGTCCATGAGGGGATATAAATTTTGTTTGATTAAAGCCTATCTCGATAAGGGCATGGGCTTAACTTATTATGTAAAATACTTAATTGCTTTATTTGGAATCTCTTCCCTTGATCCAAAAACTACAATAATCTTCGCTATAATCTGGATGATCTTCTCTTTCTTTTTAGGCTATTTTTGGTACAAGTATCATTTAGCCGACGCTGAAAACGAAGTTGCAAATAGATTCAACCCTTTTGTTAAAGAAATGCGTACAAAACTCAAAAACAAAAGATTTAAATAATAGGGGTATTAAAGATATACATGGCAAGAGAGGTTAAGGAAGTAGAACTGTATGGTGGGAATAACGGCGGAGACAAAAGAAGGCTAACTTGTGCTTCTGGGGTAGCAATTACAAAAGGAACAATTCTAAAATTAACTGATGCTAGAACCGCTTCAGCATCTACAGGAACAGGAGACGTTTTTGCAGGTATAGCTTCTATGGATAAAGATTCTGCTGATACTTCAACTTCTATTTCAGCATGGGAAAATGGTATTTTTGAAATGGTGGCAAGTGGAGCAATAACAGTAGGAGCTAAAGTTAAAACAGCTTCAGATGGTAATTATGTTATGCAATGCCAAACCGCAGATGTTCAAAGTTCTTATGCTATAATCGTCGGAACAGCTTTGGAGACTGCTTCAGACGGAGAAACAATAAATGTGAGGGTAAATAATTAAAATGACATTCTACGAAAATTCACAGGAAACATTAAGAAAGACAGTGTACGATAGTACAATTAAACAGATTGCCCAATATTCTTATAAGTTCAAACAGTTAGTTTCAGTTGTCTCTAGCGGAGCATGGAAGAATTACTTTTTTAGAGAACAATTAGATATTCTAGCAGGAAAGACCGGTAATGCAACTAAGGGTATTCCTAGAGGTGCAGAATTTCCACACGCTACTTTATCATGGGAAAGAGTATTATCTACTATCGAAAAATATGGTTTAGAAGATACAATTCCTTATGAGGACATAATTTCAAATGAGATCGATGTTAGAGATAGAACTCTTTTAAGAATTGCTGAAGGAGTAGCAAAAGCTGTAGATGATGAAATCTGTCTTGTTTTAACTGAAAACTATTCTCCTTCAAATATCCAGACAGGGGTTAGAAGTTCTGGCTATTGGAATGAATCTAGTGGTGCAATAGTTAAAGATATTGCAAAGATGAAAGCACAGATTAGAGCATACTATAACAACGTCGATAATTTCACCATTGTAGTTCATCCTGACAATGAAGTCAATGTATTATCTTACCTTTATGAGAAAGGAGCTCAAGCTCCAACAGTAGGCGCAGGAATAGCCTTAAATGGTCAAATAGGGAACGTAGCAGGAGCAAATATCATAACCTCAACTTCAATGTCTGCTAGCTTTGCTTTGATGGTAGTTCCTCAAAGATGTGCAACTTGGAAAGAACTTGTACCTTTAGGAACTGACGTCGAAGAAAGAAAGTTTAAAGATACAAGAATCACAGCTTGCGAAATGGGAGTTACTCAGTTAACTGATCCTAAAGCAGTTGTCTTACTTCAAGTTCAAGCATAAACTTTATTTACTCTTTATTTCTTATAAGATAACTATGGGCGGATGGACTGGCGAAGGAAAAGATACTATTGAATGGGACGGAACAATTAGAGCTAAAAACTTTAAAGGTATCAATGAAGGATATACTCCTTTACCTTCTAATGATTTAACAAATTCTATAACAAATCTTTATCCTTCTTTTGGAAATCCCAAATTCATCTCTTTAGTTAGGGGTATTGATGATTATCTCCCTGCGGGCTCAACAACTCTTTATACAGTGCCTCAAGGAAGAAGAGCACTTATTTTCCAATATTTACTTTTTAAAAACAATACTGTTGGAGCAATCACCGCCTATGCAACTAATGGCACAAAAAGATTCACAGCTTCCGTTTCTATTTCTGCTAATAATTGGAATCCCATTTCTTTTAATAGAGTTTTAGAGTATGGTGAGAATTTAACTGTTGTAACTTCAGCACAAGGATTAGTCCCCTATGGGGGTATTGTAGAATTTGACGACGATTCTCCTCTAAAAACAATTTATAATGCAACTCTTCCGGACGCTTTAACAACAATCTATACTTGTCCTGCTGGAAAGATTGCTTTCCCTGTTGCTAGTCCTTCCACTAATTATATTGGTTATTCTGTATCGATAACAATTTATAATTCAACTCTTTCCAGTGCAACAATTAGTGTTTATCAAGTGAAAGCTGGAGATTCTCCCGATACTGTAACCTTTAAAAATAGAATTGCAGGTGCAACAACAACAAATGCAAATAGCATTGGTTCTGGCTCAGTTTACAGCTTTGTTATGCAAGAAGGAGATAGCATTGTTCTTGGAACAAATGTAACGGGGGAAATACTAGCCTACTTCCAAATTGAAGAAGTGAATATATAAAATAAAAAAATAAAGTGAGAAAGATTATACTTTCTCGTCTAAAGGTTCAATTTCAACAACTGTTTTCTTCTTTCCAAAACTCTCTATCTTGATATGACTTACTATAAAACCTTTTCCAACCCAATCTTTAGTGTCCTTTCCCCATGCTTTCACTAAAACTCTACCTTCTCCCATTCTAGGGCTATGTATGAGCCTCTTTCCATTAACTTCTACTTCTATGCTTAACTGTCTGTAGGGTTTTCCGGCTTGAGTTTTCTTGTCTTCATTGATTCCTTCTCCAACAACTACGCCAATATCTCCATCATTACAGTTATCTTCGTTAGTAAAGTTTCCACTGAAATCTGCTTCAACCATTTTTAACCTCCTGTGTAGATTTAATTGATTCTTCATAGAAATGCTTTAAAAGGCATTCCTTAGAACAGAATAGAAAGCAATTATTAAGGTTCTTCCTTCCATAGCATTCTACTCTAAACATCTCTTTATGAGTGATTAGAGGCTTGCCACAGCTTGAACAGAACATTAGATTAGGCACGATAGGGTTACTCCAAATTCTTTAAGTTTAGTATTCTTACTATCATCTTTTGGAAGCTTGTCTAGTTGTCTTTCTTTCCTAGATTCAAACCTTTCATGTTCTTTCTGCATTTGTTTTAATTGACTAATTTCCATTTAATTTATCTCCTGCAAGTTTATCTCCTGACAATTTAGGTCCAAATATTTTATCTATAATTTCTTTCATACTACCTTCAAGAAAAATCTGTTCATCCATATTTCCTTTGATATATTTTTTTACAAGATTATGGTTTTCTTCTTTCAACTTCTTCACAGCCCAATTTATTTTATCAGTATTAACAAAAGATATATCTTCCTCGTCTTCGAGAATTTCCTCGCCCTTATAATATTCAACTTTAATCTTTTCATATTCAATAAAATCACTTAAACAAAATTCTTCACTCATTTTTGCAATTCCTTCCTTTTGTTTATTGCTTCTTCTAACAGTGGCAAACTTCCATCTTCTGAGAAACACATTAATTCATGTTTAGATTTATCAAATAAATTTATACTATCCTCAAATACTTCAATCCTATAAAACTCATCTTCAAACACAATAGGAAGCTTTTGTTTTGGTTTGAAATATAAATTTCCATCTTCACAAATATAAAGTCCACAATCCTTATCTTTACTATCAAATATATCAAGATATTCTCCCCTGCTTATCTCTTCAAAGTTCTCTTTCAACATTTCTCTAGCTTGTTCTTTTGTTAGTTTCATTGTTAGTTTCATGCTTTCACCTTCCCCCGTATTCTCTTAACAAATCTCTTCTCAAAAGCCTTTAAACATTTATCTCCTAATTTCTTAAGATCAAGTTCTCTGCTTCGATCACAATTATACCCATCTAAGAATCCTGCCTTGTACATCTCAATTAAATCCCTTCCTTGATCCATAAGTTTTTCTTTTTTACTCATTTTAAATTCCCATCACCTTAAAGAACATGATTAAAAACAGGAAAAAGATTATAGTTCTCAACATCCCATCCTGCTTTTCCTTTGGCGTCATGTCCTCCCATTTCTTAATTATAATTTTGTTCTTCTTCATGTTCAATTCCTGCAAGTTCTAAAAACAATTTCTCCCAACTCTTTGCCTTCTTAAGTTTCTTAACCTCTTTAAGTGCTCTAGCTTCTTTAGGGCTAAATGTCAAATACATAAACTTCATGCTTTCAAATCTCCAAATTTTCTCATCATTGTTGAGTTAATCCTATCTAATCTATCTAACCATTCTTTTTCCATCTCTGAAATATCTAAGCTTAAATTAGGGAATAATCTTATCTCCCAGTTATAGCCTCTAGAGTTTTTAATTAACTTGATAGATTCACAAATACTCTTTTCTCCGCTTTCACTCACTTCATCTGGAATCTGCATATTTAAATCAGTTTCAACCATTTTATATCCTGTACTATTTCAAGATCAAAGAGAGAGGACCAAACCTCTCCCCTCGATTGAAACACATACGCATATATTAATGAGTGAGTGAGTATTTAAATCTTTTTATCCCACACCATCTAAGTTAAACTCAAGGCTCCGCTTCGCTCCGCCTAAATAGCCTTATCTTCGATAAGAGTCATTAATCAAACTGGGATTTCTAATCACAGTTTAACACCATGAGTCTAGTAGAATTAAGTCAAGCAGGCAAAGTGCAAGCGGAGTGGAACGCAGTCCCATCCCACCTGAGCCCATCCCCCTACCCCCTTCCCAAACCCCTCTCCTATTTAAATCTTTCTAAGTTTGGACTATTCCCCCCCTTACCCCTCCTAGTCCAAACTTAGCTATTGTATTCCCTGTCCTGCTCCTGGATTCCTGGACCTGCCCCTGCTCCCCCCCTGTCCCATGCCCATGTGTCTAGTATAAGCTAGCTCCTAATCGATTAGAGCAATCTAGGAGCTAGCAATATTAAATTTACAATACAAGCGACCTTGAACACCCCCCCCATTATCCCCCCCCTAGACCTCACACAAAATTTTTTATAATATGGAAGATCAAAAAGCTTAAATAGTGGAATGAGTTGAATAGAGGATAGAATAAAAGTGTATTTACGTTGTGTGTGTACTTTGGGATGCAGTGTATAGAGTATGTTAAGCGATAGCGTTTCTCTTCTTTGGTTACTTTCTTCTCTTATAGTCATAGTCTAAAATGACAGACACAACGCAAGGTTTAAATAGTTGGATGATTTAGAATTAGAATGGGAACAACTAAAGGAAGATTTGCTAAGATTGCATGGATTGAGAAAATAATAAATGATACCTGCAGATTGGGATATGAAGTTGATGAAAAGAAATTACTAGCTGAGTTTAGTTTAGAGTTCGCAAGTCAGGAGAGAAACGCTAAAGAGATCCTGCAACAATTTGAGTGGACTGGAAGGATTCATCGAGAGAATGGAAAGATTTATTCTAAAGAAGCATGGGAAGCTGAATTAAGCATAAGAAAATGTAAACTTAAAGGGGACAAGTCAGTTATATCCGAGAGTAATTCACAAAAGGAAGGTTTAGACAAAGAGGCAGAAGAGGTTTTAGCCCAAGTCTTAGGAAATTAATGAAAAGCACAAACTACAGAAGAGGGGCAGAGAAAGAAAGAAGGATTGTTAACAAATTTAGAAGTCTGGGTCAAATTGCTTTAAGGAGCGCGGGAAGTCATTCTCCCATAGATGTTGTTGTTATAGATAAGGAGAAACGTGAAATAAGGCTTATACAGGCAAAATTAACTAATCTGCATAGTTTGGGAAAGGGAGAAAGGGAGAAGTTACTAAAAGAGATGGATTCTTTCAATGGAATCTATGTTGTTAAAGGTGAATTATGGGATTAGAATACAATATCGCCAAACCATGGCTCAGTTTGGATGATTGGCAGAAAGAATATATCAAATCGAGAAAGCATTGTTTTTTATTATGCGGAAGACAGGTTGGGAAATCTACTGCAATGTCAATAAAAGCAGGAGAGATAGCAATAGAAACTCCGAATCGGTGCATATTGATGATTGCTTTAACTGAAAGACAGGCTTATAATCTCTTTTTTAAAACACTAGATTACCTGCAGGCGGTTTATCCTTATATGATTGCTAAGGGAAAAGACAAACCCACAAAGCATGAGATAACTTTAAAGAATGGGTCTGTAATTATGTGCCACCCTACAGGATTAAATGGGGATGGGCTTAGAACTTACACTATAACAAATCTATTTATCGATGAAGCTTCAAGAATTAGCGATGAGGTTTTTGTTGCTTGTGAACCAATGCTTTCAGTAACTAATGGAGTAATGGATATTGCATCAACTCCATGCGGGAAAGGCGGTAAGTTTTATGAA
>Ga0172381_10006358_pt1 | contig 11837 bp, 11 predicted proteins | sample Leawel6488metaG_FD_119754 | JGI IMG/M metagenome (GOLD analysis project Ga0172381, IMG submission 119754) | Leachate microbial communities from a municipal landfill in Southern Ontario, Canada - Leachate well 64-88 metaG | ecosystem: Engineered > Solid waste > Landfill > Unclassified | place...
CTTTTAAAGAAAAAAGTTTTGGAAATGAGAGATGCGGCCGACGCTCTCGATTTTGAGCTGGCATCGGTCTTGAGGGATGAAATAAGGACCCTGGAGGAAAAGATGAACAAGAAGGAAAAAACGGTCCGTCTCGGACGAAAAGCGAAAGCGAAGGTGATAAAGGTAAATGAAGAAGATGATCAAAAAGATGAAAGATAAAATAATCATAAAAGGAGCGAGAGAACATAATCTTAAGAACATCGATCTTGAGATACCTCGCGGCAAGATGACCGTTTTTACCGGTCTTTCCGGATCGGGAAAATCCTCATTGGCGTTCGACACGATCTTCGCCGAGGGGCAGAGGAGATATATAGAATCTCTATCGGCGTACGCGCGTCAGTTTTTGGGTAAGCTCGACAAGCCTGATGTCGATGATATCGAAGGGCTTTCTCCGGCGATCTCGATAGATCAGAAGGCTCACTCTTCGAACCCTCGTTCCACGGTGGCGACCATCACGGAAATTTATGATTATATGCGTGTCCTTTTCGCTCGCGTCGGTCGACCGTATTGTCCGATATGCGGACAGGAAATAAGGAAGATGAGCCTCGAAGAGATAGTCGACGCGATAATATCGGTCTGCGGAAAGAAATTATCAACGGGAATATCGGTATTTGCGCCGGTGGTAAGAGGAAGAAAGGGGGAATATTACCAACTTCTTTATGACTTCTTGTCGAACGGATTCAGTGAAGCTCGTGTGGATGGAGAAATGCGTTCTCTTCGGGATAAGGTCCGAATGGAGCGCTACAAAGAGCACTCCATAGACGTACTGATAGATCGTCTTCCTTCGAATATGGATCTCTCCGATAAAGACAACAGACTGAGATTGTCGGAGGCGGTCGAATCGGCCTTGAAATATGGCAATGATGCCGTTCTTATAATTTCCGGAAAGGAAGAACTGACGTTCTCTTCGAAGCTTTCTTGCGCTCGCGATACTTTTTCTTTCCCCGAGATAGAACCCAGATTGTTCTCATTCAACAGTCCTCATGGAGCTTGTGAAAAATGTCATGGGATAGGTACCAAGGAATTGTGGTCGGACGAGATATGTGACGCTTGTCTCGGTAAGAGATTGCGTCCCGAGGCGCTCAGTGTGCTTATTGACGGAAAGAACATCTCTGAGGTTGCCGCTCTTTCGATAACCGACTCCCTCGCTTTTTTCGGAAAATTGGACGGTAAGCTTGAAGAAAAGGACCGAGAGATAGCCGAAGTTCCTTTCAGGGAGATAAAGAGCCGTTTGAAATTCATGGAGGACGTAGGTCTCGATTATTTGACCCTCGACCGTAAGGCGGGAACTCTTTCGGGAGGCGAGGCGCAAAGAATAAGACTTGCTTCTCAGATCGGCTCAAGACTCGTGGGAACCCTGTATATTCTCGACGAACCGACGATAGGTCTTCATCAGAGGGATAACGATAAACTGATAAAAACCCTTCATGAGCTCCGTGATATCGGTAACACGATAATCATCGTCGAGCACGATGAAGATACGATCAGGGCCTCGGACCATCTTGTTGATTTCGGCCCGGCGGCCGGGATACATGGAGGGCACGTGGTTGCCGAGGGCCCGATCCCCGATATTCTCTCCGATAAGAAAAAGGATTCTCTTACGCTCCGCTATCTTCGCGGTGAGGAAAAGATAAGTATCCCCGGAAACAGAAGATCGATCGGAATAAAGGTTCCGATGATAAAGATGAAGGGGATCACCGAGAACAATATGAAGAATGTGGACGTGGAAATTCCCGTCGGGAGGTTTACGGCCGTTACGGGAGTCTCCGGATCGGGAAAGAGCACCCTTGTTTACGATGTTCTCTATAAAGCCTTGGCGAATAAGTTGAATCGCGCTTCCCTTAAGGGTGGAGCGATGAAGTCGATAACGGGACTTGAATATATAAATAGGGTCATCAACGTCGATCAGTCCTCGATAGGCAGAACGCCGAGATCCAACCCGGCGACATACATAGGGGCGTGGACCCATATCAGGGACCTTTTCGCTTCGACACCCGATGCCCGCGTGAGAGGTTGGAAGGCCGGAAGGTTCAGCTTCAATACCCCCGGCGGACGTTGCGAACATTGCGAGGGACACGGCTATATAGCCATCGAGATGCATTTCCTTCCCACCGTGTTTGTGGAGTGTGATGTCTGTCATGGAAAGAGATTCGACAGGGAGACGCTCGATATCGATTATAAGGGCAAGAATATCTACGAGGTCCTTAAAATGACCGTCGAAGAAGCGGTGAAATTTTTCTATGACATTCCTTGGCTCCACGAAAAACTTAAGATCTTGGAAGAGGTCGGCTTGGGATATCTCGAAATAGGTCAATCGGCGACCACTCTTTCGGGAGGTGAGGCTCAGAGGATAAAGCTTGCCGCCGAACTCGGAAAGCGCGATACGAGAAAGACCATATATCTTCTTGATGAACCGACGACCGGTCTTCACTTCGAGGATATCAAGAAACTCCTTGAGGTGATTCAAAAACTCGTGGACAGAGGAAATACGATCGTTGTCATCGAGCATAACCTCGATGTCATCAAGTCAGCCGACTGGGTCATCGATCTCGGTCCCGAAGGAGGGGATCGTGGAGGGCAAGTGGTGGCGACGGGAACTCCCGAGGAGATTTCCAAAAAGGCGGGGAGCCTTACGGGAGGATACCTGAAAAAGGTGCTGTAAAGATTTTTTGTGATTTGGTCCGCCGGCTGACGGATTGTGAGTTGTGATTTATCATTAAGGTATGCCTCGAAAGAAAAAAGTTCTTCCCGGAGAGCCGCGGAAAAAAATAGGTCTCGCTCTCGGAGGAGGAGCATCAAAAGGTCTCGCCCATATCGGCGTATTGAAGGCGCTTGAAGAAGCGCGCATACCGATAGATATGATAGCGGGAACGAGTATGGGTGCGGTTGTCGGCGGGTGGTACGCCGCGGGCGGCGACATATCATCCATGGAAGGGATAATTTCGAGCTTTAAAAAACGGGAAAAGAACATGCTTGCCAAAGTATCCCTTAGGAAGGGAAAGCCGAAACTGAGAGATGGATCGATAATGGATATCATCGACAAGCATTTTGGCAACATTAAGATGGATGAGTGCAAGATCCCTTTCAGAGCGGTCGCGACCGACGTCAAGAATGGAGATGAGATCGTTCTTTCCGAAGGGAAGATGTCGGACAATATAAGGGCCTCGGCGGCGATACCCGTGATATTCGATCCTGTCGATATCGGTGACAGGACTCTTGTGGATGGCGGACTGATCAATCCCGTTCCCGCCGACGTGGTCAGGGATATGGGCGCGGATATAGTGATAGCCGTCGATGTTTCCACTCACTGGTTCGATGTGTCGGCCTTTCCGGCCGGATCTTTGACCATTCGTAATCTTCATTCGATATTCTATGCGATGGTCTCCGTTCTCGGTTATCAGCTTTCCAAGGAGATCTTGAAAAAAGCGGACATAGTGATAAGACCGCCGGTACTGGGTTATAAATGGCTTGATTTCAGAAAATCGGAGGATATAATAGCTACCGGCTACAAGACCGCCAAGTCATCGATGACGGACATATGCGGTATTGCCGGATGTGAACTTCCGGAAAAGGACATGCTCGAGAAGTTCTGGGATTTTGTCTTCAATATCGAGTAAACGATAAAAATGAAAGCTTCCGAATACAAAGACCTTCCCGATTCGCCCGGAGTTTATCTGATGAAGGGCGATAAAGGAAGGCTTTTATATATAGGTAAGGCCGGCAATCTGAGGCGGCGTGTTTCGAGTTATTTCTTGGCGTCCCATGACGCGAGAATATCGAAGATGGTCTCGGAGATAAGAAACATTGATTTTATTATCACCGACAACGCTCTCGAAGCTTTGATATTGGAGGCCAAGCTCATCAAAGAAAAAGAGCCTCCCTACAACATAAGGGAAAAAGACGACAAGAGCTTTCTCTTCATCGAGATAACCGATGAGAAGTTTCCGAGAGTCCTTCTTGTCCGAGGAAAGACCGCTTCGTCCGGGGAAAGGTTCGGCCCGTTCACATCGTCCTCAAGCGCGCGCGAAGCGATGAGAATACTGAGGAAGATATTTCCGTGGAGCATTCATCCCGCATCCAAAATAGGATTGTCTGAAAAGCCCTGTTTCGATTTTGAGATAGGTCTGTGTCCGGGAACGTGCGTGGGATCGATATCGGCGAGGGATTATATGAAAAACATTCGCGGCCTGAAAATGTTCCTTTCGGGTAAAAAAGCGGCGCTCATGAGAAAGTTGAAGAAAGAGATGGCGGCCGCGAGTGAAAGATTGGATTTTGAGCAAGCGAACAGATTAAAGAAAAGAATATTTGCGCTCGAACATATCCAGGATGCGGCTCTTCTTGGTGAACCGGAAAGTGTTTCCGGAATATCGGGAGAGAGGATCGAAGGATACGATATATCAAACATCTCGGGGGACTCGGCGGTCGGATCGATGGTGGTGTTTGTGAATGGCTTTCCGATGAAGGATGAATATCGCAAATTCAAGATCCGCTCGATAACGGAACCGAACGATGTCGGGATGATGAAAGAGATGATATCGAGAAGGCTTAAGAATAAGTGGACCCTTCCCGAGCTTATTCTTGTGGATGGTGGCGTAGCTCAGGTGAATGCGGCTAAAGAAGCCTTATCCGAGGAGGGGCTTGGAATACCCGTCATAGGTATGGTTAAAGGCCCGGACAGAAAGAGGACCGATCTTGTCGGTGATTTTGTTCCGGGAGTGGATAAAAAAGTCCTGGAGCGGGTCCGCGACGAAGCCCATAAATTCGCGATAACCTATCACAGACAGGTGAGAGGCAGAGGAATGTTCTCCTAAATATTGACATATCCGTAAAAACGTGACATAAACAGCGGGTAAATTAATAATTTTTAAAAGGAGGTTTGCGGTATGTTGTTCGGAGACATTATGTTTTTTCCCCGCTTGAGGCTTAAGAAATTTATTCCCGAGCTGATGCGCTTTGCGGATGATCTTATCGAATACACGAAAATGGATGACATCACGTCAGTTGTCGGATTTCTCGAAAGATTTATCGATTTTAACAGGTACGGGATAAGTGATGTGAAAAGTTATTTTGTCCTTGCTTCGCCCAAAAAATATCGTCGGGAGATAGATGCCCTCGAGGCGTTGAGTGAAGCGATGAGTAAGTGCAATCTCGATAAGTCCGTGTGGACCAACTCGATCAAGGGATGCGGTGTCGGTCCGGATGATGTCATAATCAATCACATGACGGATAAACCGGGTTTTGAATCCCGTCCGGTATCATATTTCATGTCGATAAAAGACGACCCCCGTGCTCGCACCAAGGATGCCAGGAAATTCAAGATATATGATCTGGCGTTCGACAAGGCAAGAACTTTCATGTGGATTCACGCAAATAACATTAATGAGGCCGTAAAAGACCTCAAAGCCATAGGTTATTGAATCCTTCCCCGCGTCTTCGGATGCGGGATTTTTTTTGACAAATCAGTAATTTTATTGTATATAGACGATGTCTTTAAAAATTTTTAAGGAGGTTGTATCTATGAATAAGCAGGCAGGTAAGGGTGTTCGTTTGAGTTTCGGGTCCTATATTTTTTTACTGGTGATATTCGGTTTTGCTCTGTCGTATCTATTTTTCGCGGTTGAGTTTCCCGGACCTTTTGCCAAGGTGATGATGTATCTTTGCGCCATGATCCCGGCGGCATCGATCGTTTTTATGATCGGTCTCGGCAAATATTATTCTCTTAAGAAGGAGTATAAAAATCTTAGTCGGTCGACCGGTAAGGTCATATCCGAGTTATCTCACTTTATAGGCAATCGCGCCATTGAGGTGATAACGAGAAGAAATCTTCATTACAATGAGGCTGAAAAAAGAGAATTCTGGGAAATGTATCTGGTCTATGAGAGTAAAGGATTACGTGTCCTGACCGAGAAGAAAAATGATTTAACTGACCGCATTATCGAGGTTGCGACCATGACAATAGACATCGATGATAAATCAGGAAATATACTTGAACTCAGAGTGGGTAAAACTATCATCTCCCGTCCACTCGGAGACATCGAAAAAATAGTCAAAGACATTGATAGGCTATTTAGTGAATACAGACTCCCCGAAAAAGGGGAAGCCGCGCAATAAGCGCGGTTTTTTATTGTTTTTGGATTTGACAAAATATATAAGATATGACAAAAAGCAAGCAACAAGCTGTTTTTTAAAAAAATAAAGGAGGGATTTTCAAATGCTTTTTATAAAAGCACTCAATCCGATGTATTTTAAGTATCTTGTAGATGTTTTAATGGACAATGATTACAAAAATCTACTGGGGGAGACGATATTGTATGTCTCCGGATTTATGATTTTCTGTGTTTTTTTGTTCACTGAGGCAATTGCTCTGGTAAGTGGAGCATATGAATTGTTTATTTTAAATTCCACACTGTTAATAATTGGCTATATTTTTATAATCCTCTCATGTTGTTTATTAAAGAGAGAGATCAAGGTGCGGGAAATAGAGTTGCTTTAAAAAGCAACTCTTTTTATTTTTCGGCTGTGATGATAGTTTTTATACATATGAATCTTTCCATAGGTATAGTCGGGCTTCCGAATGTCGGTAAATCCACTCTCTTCAAACTTCTTACGAAAAAGGACGTTTTGGTCGCCAATTATCCTTTTGCCACCATCGACCCGTCGGTCGGCATCGTGACCGTTCCGGATGAAAGGCTCGGCTCTTTGTCGAAGTTGAGCGCCTCTCAAAAGACCGTCCCCGCCATAGTCGAGTTCTATGATATCGCCGGACTCGTTAAAGGAGCTTCGGAGGGTGAAGGTCTGGGCAATCAATTCCTTTCGCACATCAGAGAGACGGATGCCGTCGTGCAGGTTGTCCGTTGCTTTACGGATGACAGTATAATTCACGTCGACGATTCGGGTATCGACCCCGAGCGCGATATGGAGGTGATAAATATGGAGCTCATCTTTAAGGACATCGATACGGTAAGCAAGAGGATGATATCGCTTGAAAAAGAAGCCCGCGCCGGCGACAAACAAAAAGCCAAGGATGTTGAATTGATCAAAGAACTGAAAGAGGGTTTGGAAAAAGGCATTCTTGCCCGCAATGTGCGCGAGGGTATCGCCGACGAACCGGCGGTGCGTGAACTTCAGCTTCTTACGGCGAAGCCTCAGATATATCTGCTTAACGGAAAGGAAGGTGACGTATCCGAAGGACTGAAGATGAAGATAGCGGAGCTTAATGCGGGATATGTCGTCTATGACCTCGCATCCGTCGAAGACCTGAACGATCTCGTAAAAAAAGCTTATGAAGTGCTTGGATTGATCAGTTTCTTTACTACCGGAGAGGATGAAACCCGCGCCTGGACGATAGAAAGGGGATCGAAAGCTCCTCAGGCCGCGGGCGCCATACACACCGATTTCGAGAAGAAATTCATCCGCGCCGAAGTCATATCCACGGAAAAACTTATGGAGGCGGGAAGCTGGTCCGCCGCTAAGCAAAAAGGGTGGCTCAGGCTTGAAGGAAAGGAATATATCGTTGAAGACGGCGACGTGATGGTTATTCGTCACGGGTAAGTGACAGCTCAAAATTATAAGCAGTAATCATTTGGCTCGTTTGGTTTTATCTGTGACAAGTAACTGTCTTATGTAGTAATATTCAATTATTCATCAAGCTGAAATTAAAAACTGCAGGGTTTTAAGTTGTGGTTTTGACATTTGAATTTTGAGCTATCAAACATGTTTCTAAAACGTCTCGAGCTTCAGGGTTTTAAATCTTTCGCCGGAAAAACGGTTGTGGACTTTCCGGACGGCATTACCGCCGTCGTCGGTCCCAACGGTTCGGGTAAATCGAATATAACGGACGCCATCCGTTGGCTTTTGGGTGAAAGAGAGGCCAAGAGTTTGCGCGGAGCGAAGGCGGACGACCTCATATTTGCCGGAACAGAAAAGCGCGCTCGTTCGGGATTCGCCCAAGCCTCGATATATTTTGATAATTCTTCCGGATTTTTCCCCGCCGAATACAGGGAGGTGGTGATAACGAGGCGCATCGATCGGGATGGCGAATCAAAATTCTTGCTCAATCAGTCGGAGATGCGTCTCAAGGATATTATAGATTTCTTCGCTCGATCGAGATTGGGCGCGAGAGGGCTCAATATAATAAGTCAGGGAGAGAGCGACGCTTTCTTGAGGGCGAGCCCCGCCGAAAGAAGGATGCTCATAGAAGAGATGCTCGGTCTTAAGGAGTATCTCCTTAAGAAACATTCGGCTGAAAGAGAACTTCGCAATACCGCTGTTAATCTCGATAAAGCGAGGGCGATGCTCGAGGAGATGAAGCCGCATTTGAAGATGCTTCGAAGGCAGGTGGGCAGATATACTGAAAGGGATGAACTCGCCTCCGAGCTCGCTCGGTTGGAGAACGCTTATTATGGCGGGAAGGTCAGGGAAATAGTCAGAGACCTTGCTCGTTTCGAACCGGAGATGGTGATGAATGAAAAGAATATCGCCGATAGAAAAAAAGAACTTGAAGACCTGAACGATGTCCTTAAGAAAGTCGAATCCTCCGAGCCTGAAGCCAAAAAACAACTGGACGAGATAAGGGTAAAAAGGAGAGCGCTGTTCAATGAACGGATGTCTTTTGTCCCTCGAGCGGTACCCGCTCCGGCTCCGATCGTTTCCATAAAAGGTAAAAAGGACCCCATAGTCTTGATCGGCGAGATAAAAGAACTTGCCGTTTCGGCGATGGGTATCGTTTCGGCGGAGGAACTGAAGGGCGCTCTCAAAAAGATAGTGAACCTCATAGAGGAACTTGAGGAAAAAGGTTCCGATATCAAGGAAGCCGCACCTGCTAAGGCGGAACCTTCGGCTATCGACAGGGAATTTGCCGATAAGATGGCGGAATTCAACGGATTGCTCGACGGCCTTGATGTCATCGAGAAAAAACTTACCGCCGAGCTTGATGAATTCAATAGGTCTTTCCGCGAGGCGATCAAAGCTGTCGAAGCGAAAAAGGATGAGATAGATAATCTCGAGGATAGAAGAGAAAGGCTTTCTTTTGAAAAGGAAAAAGTTAAATACAGAGAGACCGAATTGGTAAGTCGATTGTCGGCGATGGGGCGGTCTTTCGCGGAGTTTGTCTCCTCTCCGGAAGAGGAAGGGGAGTTCGACCCCGTTTCCGTCGAACGTCGCATATACAGATTAAGGAACGAGCTCGCTTCGATAGGCGAGGTCGATGAATCGATAATAAAAGAGTCGGAAGATGCCGAGGAAAGATTTTCTTCCGTTACCGAACAGGTGGGTGAACTGGAAAAGGCTTCGATCGACCTCAAAGGGCTCATTAAGGAGCTTGATTACAAGATCCATCATGAATTTTCGGGAGCTTTGCATAAGATCAACAGCGAACTTTCCGCTTTTTCCCGCTTGATGTTCGGTGGGGGAAAAATAGCCTTGAAGCTCGAAAAAAAAGAGGCTATGCCGCTCTTGCAGACGGAAGAGGGCGTTCCCGTACCCGAGATGGAAGAAGATGGAGAGTCGAGGCAGGGGATAGAAATAGAGGTGGTCCTTCCCAAGAAAAGGATAAAGGGATTGGAGGTCCTTTCGGGAGGAGAAAGAAGCCTTCTGGCCATAGCGATACTCTTCGGTCTTATTTCCATATCTCCTCCGCCGTTTATAGTGTTTGATGAGGTGGATGCGGCCCTCGATGAGAGAAATGCCCGCCTTTTCGGTGAGATGTTGGACAGATTCGAGGGTAAAAGTCAGTTTGTCATAGTCACCCATAACAGGGCGACTATGGAGTCGGCGAACGCTCTTTATGGGGTCACTATGGGTGAGGACGGCTCCTCAAGGCTTGTTTCTCTTAAGCTTTCCTAATATTCGGCGGACTGTTTTTCGTTTGACACAGGGTTGTTTTTTAACTATTATTTCATTTGACTTATGTTATCTATCAGACTTCGTCGCATAGGAAAAAAAGGCCACGCCTCTTTCAGGGTCGTCGTTGCCGAAGCTCGCTCTAAAGCCAAGAGCAAGTTTGTTGAGGACCTTGGATGGGTTGATCCCCACACCGATAAGTTCGAAATAGACAAGGAAAGAGTATCCCATTGGATAGGAAACGGCGCTCAACCGAGCCGCACAGCCGCCGATTACATCAGGAAATCCGGCATAGAGGAAAAAGGTCGTAAATAAAATTTTAAAAAACCAAAACCACGAATGGACCAAGCCGCTGACCAGCAGTTTCTGGAATTTCTCATTAAGTCCATTGTTGACCACCCGGAAGACGTTATTGTCACGAGACAGATAGACGAGATGGGAGTTCTTTTATCGCTGAAGGTCAATCCTCAGGATATGGGACAGATCATCGGAAGGGAGGGAAGCACGGCGAAAGCCATACGTTCTCTTTTGAGAATTGTGGGTGTTAAAAATAACGCTCGCGTCAATCTCAAGATCGAAGAACCCGAGGGATCCGGTCGATCCAGAGAATCCGCGATGGGAGATACGTCTTCGCAATAAGTGAATCCTCTATTTATAATTTCCGTTCTCCTGTTCGGGGGCGGGAGCAAAAACCCCGCTCACAGGCGGGGTTTTTAATAAAATGAAATTCGAAGTAATAACCATATTTCCCGAAATACTTGATTCTTATCTTAAAGAATCGATTATCGGAAGGGCTATAAAAAAGAAACTTATCCGGGTCAGGACTTGGGATCTTAGGGATTTTTCGGAAGAAAGGCACAGAAAAGTCGATGACCGCCCCTACGGCGGAGGCCCCGGCATGGTTATGGCGATCGGCCCTATATTCAAAGCTGTCAAAAGAATAAAGAGAGGGACAAAGGGAAAGACAAGAACAATCCTTCTTTCTCCTCGGGGAAAGAAATTGGATGAAGAGCTTGTCGGAAAACTGGCCGAATACGACAGATTGGTACTTATTTGCGGCAGATATGAAGGGATCGATGAGAGGGTGGCCGAACACGTTGCCGATGAGGTCGTTTCCATAGGGGATTATGTTCTTGCGGGGGGAGAACTTCCCGCCATGGTCCTTATCGAGGCGGTCAGTCGCCGTATTCCGGGTGTTCTCGGTAAAACGGAGTCACTTGAGTCGGTAAAAGGCTCTTTTCCCTCCTACACGCGACCGGAGGTCTTTATTCCCGAGAAGGGTAAAAAATGGTCCGTCCCCGAGGTGTTGCTCGGAGGGAGTCATAAGAAGATTGAGGACTGGCGCAAAAAACACGGGGCTTAGCGTTGACACCTTCCGTATTCGGAGTTTATAATTCGCCGGTATCGTTATGACTACGACTCAAGAAGAAATAAAAGAAACTCAGGTTGTGCCGGAGGGTCAAAACCTCTCGGCTGAAGAAGTGCTCCTGCTTCAGGATATGGCCGAAGCGGGTCTTTTGTACGGTCTTATGAAAGGAAAGACCCATCCGGGAATGAAGCCCTGGATATTCGCCACAAGAAGCGGTGTTGAGATAATCAATCTCGAAAATACCGTGAAAGAACTGGCTAAAGCGGAAGAAGTATTGAAAAAAATTACCGCTTCCGGAAAGTCGGTATTGATCGTCGGAACATCGTCCGCCGCCAAGATGGCCGCCAAAGAATTCGCGACCGAAGCCGGTCAGCCTTTCGTCGCCGAAAGATGGCTTGGTGGAACCCTCACGAATTTCAAAGTTATAGAGGGTAGAATAAAATATTACAATAAGCTCATAGCCGATAAGGAGAGCGGCGCGCTCAATAAGTACACCAAAAAAGAACGCATACTCCTCGATAAGAAGATGGAGAAGATGAGATTGCTTTTCGAAGGATTGAGTGGAATGACCGGGCTCCCCGGAGCGGTC